>SDBT01011097.1_pt1 | contig 14516 bp, 12 predicted proteins | sample 2277101 | NCBI WGS metagenome assembly SDBT01 (sample SAMN10404973, study PRJNA504765) | marine sediment metagenome | isolation source: marine sediment core GS10_PC15, 103 cmbsf | place: Arctic Ocean: Southern Knipovich Ridge | collected 2010
TCCGCCATAGGCGGATTACACCAAACAGGTAAAAGCATGCCCTGAGCCCTGGTCTTGGCCAGGACCAAGGCTTGTCGAAGGATAAATTGTTAATATGCCAATAATTAGGATGTTTACGCATAAGCCTACGTGGTCGTAGCGGTTACGAAGGCTGAATCTGGGTTAATAAGTGGTAAAAGAAAAAGCTACTGAAAAGAGGTATCTATGAAGATACGCATATTAGGGTGCTACGGGGGAAAGTTGCCGAATTTCCGGACCTGTAGTTTTTTGATTAATGAATCCCTGCTTATTGATGCGGGAGCAATAGTCGCGGTTCTAAATCTCCGGGAACAGTTAAAAATCCACCATATCCTGGTCAGCCATGCCCATCTCGATCACATCAAGGACATCCCCTTTTTAGCTGACAATGTGTTTCTCGAAAATACCCATTCGGTCAATGTTATCAGCACCCCCAGGATAATTGAGCAGATGAGGAAACATCTCCTGAATAACCTAATCTGGCCGGATTTTACCGTAATGCCGACGAAGAAGGCCCCGGTTCTGAAGGCAAAGACCATCAGTGTCGGCAGAGAAATCAAATTGGATGGGATTACCGTCAAGGCCATCAAGGTTAATCATACCGTGGAAACAGTGGGCTACATAATCAGAGATGGTAGAAGTGCCATTGTTTACTCAGGTGATACTGGCCCTACGGAAAGGCTCTGGAAAGAAGTGAACAAGCTGAAGAATCTCAAGGCAATTTTTATCGAGACCTCTTTCCCTGACAGTATGTCCCGCACTGCCGAAGCCAGCGGACATTTCACTCCGGCCACAATGAAGAAGGAACTGGAGAAGATAGATCATTCCCATGTTCCCATCTATGTCTATCATTTAAAGCCCCAATACTTTAAGGCTATCCAAAAGGAGATAAAGGCCCTCCGTGATCCCGATATCAACATTCTGGCTTCGGAAACAATTCTTAAACTCTAACCAGCAACTGGGTGGGCTTATCTTAATAACCCAGCCTCTCCCCGATAATTATTACCAGAATATCGGTAAGCACTGGTCTTCTCTCCAGGATCAGGGTTATCCGGCAGATCCGGGTTGGCAGGTTACAGTCCTGACAGACACCTGTCTCTACGCAGGGATTAGCAGTATTCAGGCTCTTATTTCTTAAGGGGGCAGCTATTTCTTTGATTCTCTTCAGGGCCGAGTGAATATCCGGGACGATCTTATTAATCCCGGCGGCAATAATTACCTTGCCAGGGCCAAAGCACATTGAATTAGTCCGATTCCCTATCCCTTCCCGGTTTACCAACTCCCCGGTTTCCGTAAGGGCATTGGTTGAGCTGAGGAAAACATCGCTGGTCAACTGGGCCTTGCGGATTTTGAGAATCTGCTCGAAACTCAGCCCCTCCTTCCAGTGATCATAAATAACATTGCCCTGGCACTCCAGCCTCGGGATAATCCCGATCTCCCGGATGGTGGCTGAGCCGCCGATACCGACTTTGGCAGTGGGAGGGATGTGTTTGAGGATTTGCGTGCAGCTCTCCTCTTTGCCCTCGACATAGATCGCCTCAAAGCCATGGTCTTTTAATGATCTGATAGTCCTGTCTATTTTTTCCTTATCTTTCTTTGTCAAACTCATTAAGGCTCCCTTTTAATTTCTAATTAGTGAACCTATTCCTTTGCTACGATAGGCAAGCGTTATTCGGTTGCGCTGCTCGCCCCGTTAGAAATTCTCGATATTTTTCGAAGACAATCACATTTAGCAATTTATTTTACGGGGCTCGTTTCGTCCTTCGTCACCTGGTTATGTTCCCCCTCCCCTAACCCCTCCCACAAGGGGAGGGGAATAAAGATTGTTTAATCCTAAATTTCCTCCCCCTTGCCTGTCCTGAGCCTGTCTAAGGGATGGGGGAGGACTTGCCCCGATGTCCATCGGGATAAAGTGGGGGTGTTATACAACCGCTTTACGAATCACGATACTAGCTGCGTAACCACAACCGAATGACCCAACCTATAACTTGTGGAGTTCCATTCCTACGGTTGTCCCACAATAATCACACAGCTTACGGCTCCCGGTCCTCCCAGGGTGTGGGCCAGCCCGGTCTTGGCGTCCTTTACCTGCATCTTCCCTGCCCTTCCCAGGATCTGCTCACTTACCTGGTTGACCATCCGAACCCCGGAGGCCCCAACCGGGTGCCCGCAGGACTTTAGCCCCCCACCGGTATTTACCGGAAGCTCTCCTTTCAGGGTGGTCACTCCCTCATCGATTAATCTCCACCCCTCTCCTTTTTTGGCAAAGCCCAGATCCTCATAGTTAACAATTTCGGTGATGGTAAAGCAATCATGAAGGTCGACAACGTCGATCTCCTTAAAGGGGTCTTTTATCCCGGCCTGTTGGTAAGCCTGCCGGGCAGCCTCCTGGGTTGAGCGGAATCCGGTGAAGGTGAAGGTCTGGTCGAATTGGGCGGTAAAATATCCTCCGGTAACCGACAGTCCAATACCCCGGATAATGACATACTCATCGGTGAATTTTCTGGCCAGATCCGCCCGGGTAAGAATCACCGCGGCTGCCCCATCGGTGGTGGGGCAGCAGTCAAAAAGCCTGAGTGGCTCGGCAACCGGGGGAGCATTAAGTGCCTGCTCCTCGGTGATCTCCCGACGAAAGTGGGCCTTAGGGTTGAGCGTGCCGTTATAATGATTTTTTATTGCTACCTTGGCCAATATTCTTCTGTCGATCCCGTACTCTTCAAAATAGCGGGTGGCAATTAAAGCAAACATCCCCGGAGCGGTCCTTCCTTTGCAGTAGAGGGGATGGCCCCTCTCGACATGCTGGGCCACCAGAGAGCCCCGGGAAGGGACCTCCCGCATCTTCTCTGCACCCACAGCCAGAACCAGATCATATTCTCCGCTTGCAATCGCGAGGGCGGCATTACGGATAGCCTCCATTCCGGTACAGCAGTAGTTAGCTACCCGGGTAACCGGAATCGGGTAGAGGTTTAAGGGTTCGGCAATAGCAGTGCCCGAATTTCCCTCGAAACCCCAGGAAAAGGGAAGATAGGTTCCAACCCAGCCGGCCTGAATCTGTCGGGGCTCGATCGCCGCATCTTCAAAGGCCTGATAGCAGGCATCGATTAGCATGTCATTATAGCCCATCTCAAAATTCTCCCCGAACTTAGTGGTCCCCATCCCAATGATGGCAACATTATTGGCAATTGGCATTTCCTCCTCCTTTTTATATAAAGCGTCTTAAATATCTGCGTATAATACTTCACACATCATTATCCTGATAAAATTCTAAATCCCAAATCCTAGACAGAGCCCCCTCACCCGACCCCTCTCCCCGTTGGGGAGAGGGAATTTTTACTGGTTATTACTTCCTCTCCCCCTAGGGGAGAGGATGGAGGTGAGGGGTTCTTTTTCTTTTGAATTTTGGATTTGGATCATTTGAAATTGTTTAGTATTTGGTGCTTAGTGCTTAGAATTTATTCATCTGCCAGTATTTACAATACTACCCTATGCACAATTATTTTTATCGTTCTATATAAAATCGTGGTTATATTACCGGGCGGAATTTCCAGAAATAGTTGTAGAACTGCTCACCTTCATGAAGGCGCCGAAAGGTAAGCTCCACCTCCATCCCCACCTTGACCGCCCCGGGGTCGCAGTCGGTTAGCTGGGTATAGAACCTTCCCCCTCCCTCCAGATCTACCGAGACCATGACCACCGGCAGGTCCGGGCTGGGAACCAGGTGATCCTTGGCAAAGGTAAATATCTTTCCCCGGGTGGATAGCCGGGAATCCTTGAAGTTATCCTTCTCACTGCACTTCCAGCAGACCCGTCGGACCGGATATTGGATCGACCCACACTTGCAGCATTTCTTTGCGTAGAGACGAATGTTTTCCCTCTCCTCCCTCCAGAGCACCGGAAGAGAAGAGAAGGGGCTTACCGTTTCCGTGGGGAGGAAGCGCCGGAATCGTAAGTACTTTTCATAGCTGGATAGCTCCCTTTTAACCTTTAGCTGGGCGCTAATCCCTCCCTCTTTCGGGAACCGGGAGATATTCTCGGTTACCTCTAGCAAGACCGCATCGCTCCCGCTCCCGTGGCTTGCCAGTATTATCTTGTCTCGGGGGGATGCCTCTTCCAGGGCAGCAATAAGGGAGAGGTAGGGCTGAGCCGAGCCGGTATTACCCACGCTGCTGAGTAAATTATCTTTCAAGTAGGCCTCTTCCGGGAATTTTAGCTTTTTGCTCAGGGCCTTATTGGTGCGAGCGTCGGGAGCATAAAAGACCACCTTGACAGGCTGATCATTCTTTAGCTTATATTTCTTCATAATCCCCGCCACTGATTCCGGGACAAATCTCAGGTATCCGTAGTCAGTGATGAACTTGGGATCGCCGCTGAGCAGGTTAACATCGTCCCTCTTCCTCCAGACATCCAGGAATTCCTCGGAGATAGAGGAGAATCCCTTGATCTCGGCAATAACATTCTCCTTCCCGATCAGCAAGGCCCCGGAGCCGTCTCCTAATGTTCCCTCCATCGGCGATCCGGGATCGGCAGTGCGCAGATCCGCGGCAGTAACCACTACATTTTCCAATGTCCCGGCCTTGACCGCATCATAACCGGCTCGGAGCGCCATTGTTCCCGCCCTTAAGGAACCGGAGAACTCGGCGGTAAATGCCTCCCTTTTCAGGTCCACTACTGCCCCGATCAGAGAGCAGTTAGTCCCCTCCGAATAGGGAGCAGTTGTGGAAGCAAAATAGAGTCCACCCACCTTCTGAGGGTCAAGGCTGCGCAGACAATTACGGGAGGATTCGGCGGCCATAGTAATGGGGTCCTCATCGTGGTTGGCAACCGAACGTTCTCCCTTCCCTCCGCTTCCCCAGGCCTGCTTAAGCATCTGACCGCTCATGCGATAGCGGGGAACATAGGCACCGTAACTGACTATTCCAATCATCCCCTTCTCCTTGATTCACCCCGTTAGAAGCTCACCCCGTTAATAGGGCATAGGTCTTACGAGGTCCGTCCTCGCGGAAAGCCACGGGGCTTTCTAACGGGTTAAACTTAGTGGTTAATTAATGACTAATCCGGGCTACTTCCCCCAGAATCAGTAGTTAATTTCATAGTAGCTAGGAATTATCCGGAAATGAATAGTTGCTCCTGCATAATTTAGAGGGCGTGCCGGAGGACGATAACCTCGGTTTCTGAGGGGAGGGAATCTTTGCTCAGCTCAATCTCGCTCCCATCTACTCTCTTGACCTTCTCCCAATTGGTCAGAAATTTATCGACCCCGTCAACCGGGAACCCAAGCTTCTCGGTTTTGTAATGCATGGGAACAACTACTTTTGTTTTCAACTTCTTAGTGACAGCCGTAGCCCCCCGGCCATCAATAGTAAAAACACCTCACACCGGGATCAGCAGTAGATCCACCGCGCCGATTTCCTCAACCTGCTGAGGGCTCAGGTGGCGGCCCAGATCCCCGAGATGACAGACCCTTATCCCGTCCACCTCAAAGCAGAAGATGGTATTCGAGCCCCGCTCCCGGCCCTGGGACTCGTCATGGAAGGCTTCCACCCCTCTAAACTCAATGTCCTTGGCCTTCCCCGAGCCTTTAACCACTTGAGGTGATCCCTTCAATCCGGCAACATGATTATGATCTTCATGGTCATGACTCACCAAGACAATATCGGCCTCATCAGGGATCTCCCCATAACCAACTGCCCCCCCATAAGAGCCGGCTTCATAGGGATCGGTAATAATCTTAGTCCCATCGGCAGAGGTGATAACGAAACTGGCGTGTCCATTCCATTTTACCTTCATTGCCTTCTCCTTTCTTCATTTATTTTTCATTTTGCATTTTGCACTTTGCATTTTATACCCAGCCTCCTCAACCTATTCAAACAAGGGGGGTGAAAGAATAGGTGGTTTGGTTTTCGCACCGCTCGTTCGCTGGAGCTCGATCTCGGACAAGAGGATACTGGGAGCAATAGTGGAGACCGGAATATATCCGGATTCAGCTCCACAGTAGCCGTTTACAACCTCATAATCATTACTGGTGGCCATGATCTTGTTGATACTGCTGAGCGGAGTTCCCACGATCTCTACTCCCCTCACCAGTTCCTCCCGGCCGTCTTCGGCATAAATCTTAAAGACGAGAATAGGAGTTCCCTTAAATGCCTGGAATCCGTATCTACTGGTATTGGTCTCCCCGGCAATAATGCTCCGGATCAAAAATCCAAATGGTTTGTTCTGCCTCCGGCACTCGGCGATCAATCTTTTCTTCAACTGTTCCGGAGACAGCTCATTGGTTGATTTGATAATCAGGCTACTCATTCGGGCCATGGGGTCCTCTGAGGTGGAGTTTCGGCCATGACCATTGGAGCGATTGAACCCCTTGATTGGGGTCCGGGAAAGGAGGAAATTCTTCAAAACTCCATCCTTGACCAGAACAACCCTCTGGGCAGGAATACCTTCGTCATCAAACTCATACCAACCAGTGAGCGAAACCTCGTTATATGCATTTAAAGTGGGATCGTCAATTATCGTTAAGAATGAAGGGATTATCTCCTCTCCCAGCTTGTCCTTAAAGGTCATCCCTTCATACTCCTCATTCTGCCTTTCCCCCTCCAGGCGATGTCCCACTACCTCGTGGAATAAGACTCCGGCAACATCCGGAGAAAGGATCGCCGGCCCACTGTAGGGCTCCATAATCGGGGCCTTCCGCAGAGCCAGGAGTTCATCGACCAGAGATTTCACCTCAGCGATCAATTCTTCTCTACCGGGAAGCTCATCTTCCCGGGTGGTAAAGAAATGGCGATGATTATCCAGGGACATACCATCCTGAGCCTTGGTCGTAGCATTGAAATAAACCGAGTAAAGGCAACTTTCAGTTACGATCTTTGAGCCCTCGGTATTAATATAATATCGAACAACCTTCTTCCCGCTGATACCCATATTAGAATTAATAATTTCGGGGAAATTCTTAAAGTAGGAGGAGATCTCACGCACCCTCTCCTTCCAGAACCCCGGGTCGAAATTAAACTCCCTAATCTCTCCTGAATGGATGTGTCTTTCTTCCCGGGAGAAGCTATCGATTGACTCTTCTTTTACCTTGTAAACATCCTTCCCCTTTTTCCTCAGATATCCGGAGATGGCTGCTTTATACTTATGATCGGTAAGCAGCCAGAACTTGTTTCTGAGAGCATCTTCATCATCATCAATGGGGAGGGAAACATCGTAGTAACCGGAGCCCCCAAATCCCCTTCCCCCGGTATTATCAAACTTATAATCACCTACCCGGACTTCCCCATACAGATTTCGATAGCGGCGCTCATCCAGATTATATATTGCTCCATACCTTCCGCTGATGCTTACCTCATTGATGTCCTTGAGCCGGTAGCTAATAAAATATGGCCTCTGGTGGCCCTCCATCTTTAGCTTTTTCTGGGAGCGACTAAGCTCCTTCTTTAGGGCCTGGAGAATTATCTCCCGGCTCCGGGCAGTTCCCTCTCTTTCTTTAGTCCCTTTCTGCTCAGGACGGGAAAGGGTTCTTGCGGCTTCTATGGTGGGCAGTGCCTCCCTCGGCACCGCTTTGGGCAAGCAGCCTAAGGTGGCCGATGTTAAGAGGATGATAAAGATACTTAAGCCTTTTATATAAAGCGTCTTAAATATCTGCGTATAATATTTCATGCATCATTATCCTGATAAATTATAAATCCCAAATCCTAAACCCTAAACAAATTCAAAATTCAAATGTTTAAAACCTTGTCCTGAGCCTGTCGAAGGAAAAGAACCCCTCACCTCAATCCTCTCCCCTAAGGGGAGAGGAAGTAATAACCAGGAAAAAGTTCCCTCTCCCCAACGGGGAGAGGGGTAGGGTGAGGGGGATTTGTCGCTCTATATAGTTTCATCAAATTATCGCTTTTTATCAAAAAGCCAGGCGAGCAATTCCTTGTTATGGAAGATTTGGGCAGCAACATCATAAGGGCTTAGATCCGACTTCTCCATTTCTTCGAAGTATTTCCCCAGGTAGTCTTTTTTGGCTAAATCCAGGAGCCTACGTTCAAACTCATTAACTAAAATCTCTACCAATTCCCGTTGTCTTTGCTCGATGCGTACCTGAGAGAGCTCTTTGCTCTCCTGCAAGAATGCTCGGTGTCTCTCGATCTGCTGAAAGAGCTCAGCAATTCCAACGTCTTTACTGGCTTGAGTCAGAAGGATAGGGATCTCCCAACCTCCTTTCTTTTCGCCAAGATGGGTCATCAGCCTTAATTCGGTGAGTATTGCTTCGGCTCCCTCCCGGTCAGACTTATTGACCACAAAGATGTCGGCAATCTCCATCAGCCCGGCCTTCATGGTCTGAATGGCGTCCCCTGACTCCGGCACCAGCACCACTATGGTAGTATCAGCAATATTCCTAACCGAGAGTTCGGTCTGACCTACCCCCACCGTCTCAATAAACACAAAGTCCTTACCCGAGGCATCAAAGAGCTGGATAATCCCCTTGGTAGTCCGGCTAAGGCCACCCTGGTCTCCGCGGGTCCCTAAGCTCCGGATAAATACACCGTCATCCAGGCAGTGCTGCTGCATCCGGATGCGGTCTCCCAGCACCGCTCCTCCGGAGAAGGGACTGGAGGGGTCAACCGCTACAATTCCGAGGGAATAATTCCTTTCCCGAAAAAGGGGGATAAGGCTATCTACCAGGGTGCTTTTGCCTGCACCCGGAGGGCCGGTGAATCCGATCTGGTATGATTTTCCGGTATGGGGATAAATCTTACTCATAATCGCCGGAGTCAGTTCGGATTGATTTTCCACGATGGTAATTACTTTTGCCAGAGCTAATTTATCTCCGGAAAGCATTCTTTCTATCTGAAGATCGATCCCGGTATCCTGTCGAGTAGGCATCTTCAATGGTTGAGTCCTCCGAAAAATCTACGGGATTTCTTAAACCCAAATTATGCGTGAACGTTTTAAATATTTATATATTAACAACTTATTTACACTTATTTGGTGTAGGGGCTTGATTGTAGGGGTCGGATTCATCCGACCCGCTCCTCCGTCTCATCCGCCTCAGGGGGACGAAGTAGGCCACCAAGTCCAAGCCGCCTTCGCTGAAGCTACGGCGGATTTGAATCCGCCATAGTCCGCCCTAGGCGGACGGAGGCGGATCGGGTTCGATAAACCTGTTCCTGACACGTTCAGGAATCGAACCCCTACATTAGCTCATTATTCGGGCTAAAGAATAAATATATTGAGTTGCAAGCCAGTTTCAATCAGAACAAGTTATGGCGATAAAAACTTTTTGGGAAGGCTTTGGAGTTTCTCTTCTGCTTCTTTCATAATCCTATCTATGATTTCCTTAGCAGGCAGTATCTTATCCAATCGTTCTGCTACCTGTCCGGCCCAGATGGCACCATTCTCCACATTCCCTTCGGGTCCAAAACCGAGGTAAATTCCATTAAACTCGTATTGGAGTATCTCGTTTCTGTCAGCACCACTCTGGGTAAGCTCGTAGAGTTTTCGAGAATAGGCATTCTTGAGATGCCGGAGAGGGCCAAAGAAACCCTCCGTTACAATTGTGGATGCCTCTTTGGGGAATTTCTTCGAGGCCTGGATAATCTCCTCCTTGGACCGGGGATGAAACTCACACTCATTGGATGCGATAAACCTCGTCCCTAAGTATATTCCCACTGCTCCGAAAGCCAGGGCGGCCACTAATCCAGCCCCATCGCAAATGCCTCCTCCCGCAATTACCGGAACCTTTACCGCCTCGACCACGGCCGGGATCAGGACAAAGGTATGGATAGGTTGGTAAGCCACATGCCCACCGGCCTCATAACCCGTGGCGACGATAGCATCCACCCCTGACTGTTCCGCCTTGCGGGCATGATACACCGAAGGGACAGTGTGGAATCGAAGCATCCCTGCCTCCTGGATTTTCTTTAGATGGGGCTGGGTAGGATCTCCTGCCGAAGTAACAATTAGTCGGAGCTTTTTCTTTAAGTCCGGATCCTTTTCTCTTTCCTCAATGATCATATCTACCAGGCTGGGAACCTCCGGATGCTCCGGGGCGACCCGAAGATTTAACCCGAAAGGACGGTCAGTATGTTCCTTTACCCAGTGGAGGGCATCGCGAGTTTTGGTCTTTACATCTTCAATTAGTTCTTCCAGAGATTCAGCAGGTGATGTGAGCGTTTTAAGGGCAACCTCCTTGGAAGCACCCGGATGACTGACCACCCCAAACCCTCCCGCATTGGAGACCGCCGCGGCCAGTTCAGTAGTGTCATACGGTCCCATCGGCGCCTGCATGATAGGATGTTGAACTCCAAGTATCTGGCAAAGTTCGGTTTTTATCATTTTTCCCCTCCTGGTAAGACCCGATTAAAATTTGTTTCTGATACCTATCAAGATCCTTTTACCATTAACATCCCCGGAGGTCAAGAGAAATTCCTCGGGAAAAAGATAGCTTGTTTTTGAGGTCTCCTAGTGATATAAGAGGAGTATAAGTCATTCTTACCCCTTTAGAAATACGCCTCAGAAGGATCTTTCCTCCGCCTAAGGCGGGTCAGGTAGTGAAGAAAAAATGTTTGATGAGATTAATCTAAAAAAATTAGCAAAGCTATCTTCGCATGATCGAGCATTCTTAAGTATTTATTTATCAAGTCCGGAATCATTAGAAATAATTGAGAGAAAAATAAATAATATAAAGAAACTATTAAAGAAAAACAAAGATGAATCAAAGCATTTGGAAGAAAATATTAAATTAGTTAAAGATTATTTTGATAAGGACTTATACAGCTCAGGCAGTCTATGTATGTTTTGCTGCTGGCTATTGGATTATTTTGAGGTATACCCTTTAAATGTTCCGGTTGAAAATATAATCTGGATAGATTCTTCACCATATATTCGACCTTTGGCTGAGTTAAAGGACGAATATGAGAATTTTGCTGTTGTGGTAGCAGATAACGACATTGCAAGAATATTTTTAGTCACATCAGCAAAAGCTGATTCGGAAGAAAAAATAAAAGGAAATATAAAAAACCGTGTCAAAGTAGGAGGATGGTCTCAACAAAGGTATGAGAGGAGAAGGGATAAAAAACTACAATATTATTCAAGAGAGATCGTGGATAAACTAATTGAACTGGAGAAAAAAGAAGAATTCAGACGAATTATTCTGGTAGGTTCTAAAGAGATAATTACTGAAATAAGAAGTGCTTTGACCAATCAACTTACACGAAAATTGGTTGGGGAGAAAGCATTAAATTTAAGAAAAGGCGAAAATTACATTAACCAGGAGATATTTGATTTGTTTTTCATTGAAGAAAGAAAATCCGAGACAGATTTATGGGAAGAGATAAAAAATCATTATCTGCGAGGAGAACCGGCTGTTGTTGGAGTAGAGGATGTCTTATTCTCATCAAAAATGGGAAGGGTAGAAAAAGTTATAGTGAATCGTGATGTTAAAATTAATGGCATTAGATGTAGAGATTGTGAAGGACTGTTCAACGGAGAGTTGGATAAATGCCCTGATTGTGGTTCAATCTCTGTTTTTAAAGTAGATTTAATTAACGAGATTGTTGAATTGCTTTATACTACTAATGCTGAAGTCGATTTTGTGGATGAAATTGAAGAATTGAAGGATGTAGGGAATATAGCAGCTCTATTGCGCTATTGAAATTAAGGGCAGAAATGGGGCCGCATCTTGATTTGAGATATTCTAATTGACTCCATATTGTTGCAAGGGAGGGAAGAATGACGATCTGGATTGCCATATTGCTCTCGATAATAGGAACAACCTGTATGAATTCCGGGGTTGTTCTCTGGAAAAAAGCAGCGGTTAGCCTTCCTAAAATCCAACTGGGATTCAATCCCCAAACCCTTCGGGCCTTTCTGACCTCCAGGCTCTGGATGCTGGGCTTTGGTATCGTCATTGTCGGCTGGACTCTTTATTTGATTGCGGTCGCTAATGCCCCGATCTCCATTATCCAGCCCGCCATCGGCTTCGGGCTGGTTATCCTCGCCCTATTTTCGGTATTTTATCTAAAGGAGCAGGTGAAGCCCCGGGAATGGGTGGCAGTGGCCATGATGATCTTGGGGATAGCCCTTCTGGGATTAAGTGCTGACCCTTCCGAGGCCGCGCAGGGTACCCTTCAGGGATACCTTCTCCTGATGGTAAGCATTGTTGTTGGCCTGATTGTCCTGCTTTTCATCCTGCTGCAGAGATACTTCATTCCGAATATGAATCTGGAAGTGGTTCTGGGGATTATGACCGGACTCGTCATGGGACTGGCTGCTCTTTATACCAAAGCACTTTTTAACTGTCTGGATGGTGGAGATTCGCTATTAGCCTTTGCTCTTTTCCTTCCTCTGGTAATTGCTGCCAATTTTGTGGGTATTACCATAATGCAGAGCGGTTTTCAGCGCGGAAAGGCACTCATTGTTGTCTCTCTCAGTGCGGTGATAAATAAAATAGTTGCCATTATTGGAGCAATGATCAGTATGGGGGAGCATCTACCCGAAGACCCCCTTCTTGCCACCGGAAGGATCCTTGCCTTTATTTTTATCCTTTTCGGGACCGGGATCCTTGCCCGATTCGGCGGCGAAGGAAAGCATGACAATCAAGATAATAGAGGAGGTCAGAAATGATAAATTTTGAGCTCACTAAAGAGCAATTGGAGATGCAGGAGATGGCTCACAATTTCGCGAAGAATGAGATCCGGCCGGTGGAGACCGAGCTGGATAAGCTGGCGAATGCGGATGAGGTATTTAAAAGTGAGTCCTTCTGGAAGGTACTGCGCAAGGCCTACGAGCTGGGATTCCATCGGATGTCGATCCCGGAGGAAATGGGGGGTCTGGGGCTCGATCCGATAATCATGTACTTGGTTCTGGAAGAGTTAGCCTGGGGCGGTGCCGGCCTAGCCAGCGACATTCTGGTAGCGCCGGTTGCGGCCATGTTCACCGCCATGTTCGCCGGGGGCAACGAAGAGCTTGTCGAGAAGTATGTGCGTCCCTTCTGTGAGGATAAAGAGGCAAAGCACATTGGCGCCTGGGCCATCACCGAGCCGGAACACGGATCCGACTGCGGCTTTAGTGCTGATCCAAAAATTCACCTCAAAACCACGGCCAAACTGGACGGGGATGAATATGTGATCAACGGGGCCAAATCTGCCTTTGTCAGCAATGGGGGGATTGCGAACCTTTTTTTGCTCATGGCCTGTGTAGATCCCAGCCAGGGTACCCTGGGAACCGGGGTATTCCTTGTCCCTGGTGACCTGCCCGGGATCTCCCGGGGTAAGCCTCTCGACAAATTGGGCTTGCGGGTGCTCAATCAGGCCGAGATATTCTTTGATAATGTCCGGATCCCCCAGGAATATATGCTCTGGCCTCCGGGTGAGGGGTATCAGATGCTGCTCGAAACTATCGTCACCTTTGGCAATACCTCGGTTGGTGTTCTCGGACTGGGGGTAGCCCGGGCCGCTTATGAAGAGGCCCTGAATTATGCTAAGGAAAGAATCCAGGGAGGCAAACCCATAATCGAGCATCAGGCCATTGCCCTCAGGCTTTTTGATGCTTATATGTCGATCGAGGCGGCCCGGGCCCTGCTCTGGAAGGCCGCCTGGTATAATACCACCCATATGCCGGGTGACCTCCGGCTGGCTGCCGCCGCCCGGGTATTCGCTACCGATATGGCCATGAGGGTTACCGTGGAAATGGTCCAGGTTTTGGGGGGATACGGAGTCTCCAAGGAGTATTTATTGGAGAAATTCCTGCGTGATGCCAAACCCCTTCAGATTATGGACGGGACCAATGACATGATGAGCCTGATTGCCTCCACCAGGTTATAAGACCAGGGAGACAGATAAACCTGGTTAGACAAATTGTCTAACAGGGTAAGGGTTCTACGGGGCTCACACTGCTCTTTAGTCTGCTTCTTGTCCTGAACTTGTCGAAGGAGAGACGGATTTCTAACGGGGTAAAAAAGGGAGGGAAAATGACAAAGTTGGGGAAGCCAATTACGATTAAGGGAATGGAGATTAAGAACAGAATAGCCTGGGCACCGATACTCACCATGCCCACGGCCGAGGATGGCGGTCATGCCCGAAAATTCCATCTGGCCGCATTAACCTATAAATGAAACAATCGTTTTGTTCCTCATCCTTTATAATCAATCCAAATCAAGCTCTGTCCCTCCCAAAATTCCCCGAAACAATCAAGTCTAAAATCTGCAAGGGAACCTTGCCTTAACTCTCTCCCAGTGATATATGGAAAATATAAGTCGTTTTTACCTAGAGGAATTTGCGTTGTAGCTTTTTTTCTATCCCCCTCCCCCTTCCCCTCTCCCCTCCTTCGAGACGCTTCGCTCCTCAGGACATACGGGGGAGAGGGGAATCTTTTCCTGAGCCCCTCGACCTTACTTGGGAAAGGGCCTGTCCTGAGCTTGTCGAAGGGATGGGAGAGTACCATACAGTTTCCTCCCCCTTGCCTGTCCTGAGCCTGTCGAAGGGATGGGGGAGGATTAAGGTGGGGGTGAA
>SDBT01011098.1_pt1 | contig 14516 bp, 11 predicted proteins | sample 2277101 | NCBI WGS metagenome assembly SDBT01 (sample SAMN10404973, study PRJNA504765) | marine sediment metagenome | isolation source: marine sediment core GS10_PC15, 103 cmbsf | place: Arctic Ocean: Southern Knipovich Ridge | collected 2010
GAGTGGAAGGACGGCGAGAGTTTAGACCTGAAGCTGATGGCGAATTCGTCCATGTATTTTTATCGTATCGCTAACGCCTCGCAAGCTACGACCGCCGAGTTCACTGTCGGCACCGGTGATGGGATTCAAGTTTGGGTCAACGGCCAAGAGGTATTTAAGCGTTTCGAAGTCGGCAACGCAAACACCGAAAAAATCACGGCCGAGCTTAATCAAGGCAGCAATATGATACTGCTGAAGGTTTTTAATGAAAGCTCCCCGTCAGAGCTTTTCTTTGAACCATAGTTAAAAGTTCGTATCACCGTTTAGCCCCGGCACCTGTGGCCGGGGTTCAGTAGGGTGGGCCTGCTTGTCCCGCCATAGTTTTAACGACGGCGGATGGCCCACGCGGTGTTCTTGCAGACAGTTAATCTAAAGGTTTGCCACCCGCGCCGGATGTTGGTATTTCCCACAAAAAACTATTAACTTGTAAAAAAATTATTTAAGTGGTGTCCAGGGTGAGGACATCTTTTCCGGCTGAGGTGATAGCCAGTTTCTGTTGGGTTGTCCATTTAATCATTTTATATCGATACCTTTGCCCCGGCCAATGCTACAATCTCTGGTTCGGTTCTTGGAAATCTTGCCATTTTACAATTCCTTTCAAAAAAAAGTTACATTCCTTTTTCCTTGGTATGGTGTCCCCAGATTACCATGCTCTCTGTCAGCTATGATTTTGCAATATTTCTTTGAGCACATAAATATCCAGAGTGTCCGAACCTATGTCTAAATTGTATCGTCCGCTTGCTTTTTTTGTAAGTCTTGCTTCTCTGCCATCTTGGAGATTTTGTTTTTCTTTAGAGTCACCAAGCTCCCAACAAATTATTTTATGGATTCCTTCTGGTGGATGTGACCATGCAAAAAGATTTGAAAGTTTTTGCACTAACTCAACCCACGCATAACTCGGAATGCCTTTGCTTTTATATTCAACCAATAAATCTGTCCCGAAGTTGATATTGTATTCTCCAATACGAAAATCAATTCCAGGATGTTGAGCAGTAATCATTGCTTGTAATACCAAAGCGGTTTCCACTTCATAGATTGGCTCTTTTATGGGCGCACCATTTATTGTTGTTATTAAATCTGCTCTTCCTTTGTATCTGTTTATTCGTTCTGCAATTTCATTCCGCCTATTTTCATGTCGTTCCTTCTTTTCGTTTTCTTTTTTTGCTTGTTCTTTTTCTTCTTTTTCTTCTTTATTTTTCACAAAATAATCTTTAGTATACTGATTATCGTTTATCTCTTTGATAAAGTTTCTTATTCCTTCAATAGCAAGACGATATTCTTCGTCCTCTGTCCTAACATTATTTCTGTTAGCTGTTAAATCAAATTGCTGACAATTAGCAAAGATTAAAAAGGTTCTATACCAATACTGTCCTTTGATTACTTCTTCAATGTATGTGTTGGCTCTTTCAATCTTAATATAATCTTTGCAAAGCCACAATCCCGACATATCATAAGTATGAGGAATAAAATCTCTTTTAGATTCACCTAATACCGCACCGATCATTTCAACTTCAACTTTTTTACCGCTTTCAGTATGACCACACTCAATTTTTTTTGGTCCATATAACTTACAGAAATTATCGCTCATTTCAGATAAGTCAATATTTTCATCGGGAAATTTAAAGCCGAAAGGAATTGATAAGAATGTAGGATAATTTGCTGGCTTCAGTTCAACATCCATTTTTTTAGGATTTCCAAAATATTGGCCGAATGAGCCAATAACTGAATACCATAATATATACTGAATGAGTTGGTCGGCTGAATCAAAATCCTTTTGCTTGCCGAGAAAGCCATCAATTAAAATTCTGGTTCCTTTTCCTTCAAGTTCTTTTTCATCATCCATTCTGTAAGTTGGCACGATTCCCTTGCGTAAACTTTCCCACGGATTAACCTCTGTTTCTGCTTTTACATATTTTCCTTTTTTCCAAGTTTCAACAACGATGCCGTTACTTTTATAATAGATTTTAGTTCCATGTCCTTTTGTCCCAATGCAGCCGTGTGATTTGTTGGAGTCACCAAGATTGAAAAAGTCCTCTATTTCACTTGTCTCAATTCCTTGTCTTGGTTCTGCACTCATTCCGTCTCCGTCATCATAAATTTCCACCATAAGCTTTTTCCTTCTGGAATTCGGAATTCTCTGCAAGTCAAATTTTAGAGAAACTTTTGTCGCTCTTGCGTCCCATGAATTACTTAACGCTTCTCTGATTATTTCTTTTGGGTCTTTGAAGTCCTTGGCGATTTCAAGAAACTCTCTTGCCTCATTAACTCTCGGTCTTATGCCTGTTTTCATTTTTGATCCTTATGACAAATTATAAGTTAGCTGACATTTCCCATATTAAACGCTCGGCTACGCAACCAAGCCTTTCAATTCAACGATAATATCAAAATCTTCTCCATATTGCACGCATTTTCAATCTTTCCACCTTCACTACAGAAACAGCATTTTTCAACCTAACTCCATTAAAACAAACGACTTACGCGCCTTCCCCGCCTGCGCGAGGACAAGTTTGCCCGTTTACTCTATCACAGAGCAAGCTCACTTTGCCACAGGTTACGCTTACTTTGTCACGATGTAACCTTACAGTGCCTCGTTGTAAGCTAACAATGCCACGATGCACGCTTACTTAGCCATAGTTCATGCGTCATCTTCGGTCCCGTTCACTGTTTGACCGACTTCAATGACTGATTATTTAATCTCCTGATACGCTAGGGTCTCCAGCAGGCTTTCTTCGCTTCCGAACAAGGAGTGCGCAGTAATATTCATCATATGAAGCTTTTCGAGAACCTTGGGTCTCTCCGTTCTCGGGATGATAAACTTGGTCAGAACGTCTTGCTCATCGCCATCTCTTTTAAACGCTTTCTCGTGGCTGCAATAGACGTACTTGTCGTCCGGCAATCGCTTTGTGCAGTATGTGTATTCACATTGCTGAATGAAGTGCCGCTTGTGGGTTCTGACATTTGGCCCACAGCCACAGATGCATCCCTCATCATATGCCAGTGTCTTACCTGTTCCATAGTGTTCAATTAATGAATATATAGCCACATTTGGTTCTTCATCTTTTGAAGACCGGAATGCGAAGAATGCTGCAACGTAAAACGATCGCGTCCAGTCTAAAAGGGGAGATGGAAAATCGTGGTGCCTCAAATACGTCATGAATTCATATCCTTGAGGAGCACCGGGAACGCGATCCTCACGCTTGTATTGATCGGGAATATCCCAGCGTTCTTTCATCCATGACTCAACTGTGTATCTGATGTTAAGCATGAGATCATAGTAGTCCTCTGGGGAATATTGCTTGGTCGAGTACCTTTCAAGAGAGGTTTTAAGTTTATATGATGCTTTCCGTTGGCCGCGGAAGAGTACTGATGAAAAGTACCTCCATGGCTCCTTACGCTTTTTCCCCAATTCTTCCAAAAGAAGATTTGCTTTCTCCTCGAATTCTTCGAAAGTCATCGTTTTAGGTTCTTGTTCATCCGCCATAGCAATTCCTTTCAAATTTTAGTTTCTCTGTGGTCACGCTTACTTTGCCACGGGTCACGCCGACTTTTTCTTAGCCCCTTTCCGCAAAATCGCATAGGATGCCCATGCCACCAAGAAAAGTGCTGCGTGCGTCTTGCTTTTGCTCCCGATCGCAGTGAAAAACACGATATTGATAAACCAGAGTAAAGCCACAGTACCAATAGCCCATCCCTTAGATATTGGGCGCCGAAGAAAAGCAAACCTGATTAATAATGGTGGAGTTAACCCGATTCCCCAAGTCAAAATAGCAGAGATGATCAAGGTTATCCACCAGTACTCCCCAAATATGTTCTCCATTATAGAGTCGCCACCCTCGTTTGTTGGTTTTGCCCACTTGTCATGTATAACGATGCTGTTTCCGAGAAGCTGAAAAAGAGGCAGATAACGTGTGAACTCCTGCTTCACTGTCGCACCAGAGCCAGCAAGTCCGCCAACGCTGCACCCAAGCGTAATCATTTTCCCAGAATATAAGAACATATGTTGTAGACTATACATTTCCATTTTTATCCCAGCACGTTCGGATTGCGTCACATAGACCATCCAAGCTCCTGGTTGGCCATCGTACTTTGTCTGCTCGCCTTTGATAAAGGTCGCACCTTGGGGGATCATTTCTTTGAGGGTCTCTTTGGTAAACATTACCTCAGAAATATCTTCAGAGGAGAAGAGTTTAAGAAAGAATGGTTGTTCTTTTATCAGGATAATGCAAGAAGGAACGAAGCCACCTGATGCGCCAGCAGTGAATTTCTGAACAATATTCGGTCGTTCTCCCTCCGACTTTTCCCAATGGCTGGGATATTCAATGCTAATGTTGATACCTTTGGCTTTGGGATGGCCTTCGGTGAAATATTTTGTTTTTTGACCACCCAGAAATGCTTGTAACTCACTGGTTTGAGAGAAGCCAAATTGCGGTAAAAGTGCAATTGCTAAAAATGCTAAAATAAAAGATGGTTTCTTCATTAGATTTCCTTTCCATGATAAAGTTGCTTTGCAAATTTACAAAACCACCATTACCGTGTTGGATGGTGTTCCTTCACCAGCTTTATTTATCGCAATAACACGATATTCGATTTCTGTTTTTTCCGGCTGATCAACTAACGTAATTTCAGAGAGTATCGCCGTTAGTTAGCATAACAAGGTAAGGGGGGTTAGTGGAAAAGTCAAGTGCTTTTGCTGTTATGGTATGCTGAGTATTGCGGCCAGTTTGATTGTCGGTCAATTCGTAAGCAGCCATATCCGTCAATCCAAACACATCATCAATCTTTCTGTATGCTAACAAACCGGCGTCGCTGGTGATTAGCACTTGCGGATTTACTTGCCAAATCCGGGGTTAAAAGAAAAAGCAGCAAAATTCCACTAACTCAAAACTTAAAACTCAAAATTCAAAACTCGCTCTGCCTTTTCCCCAGGCGTAGCGGTTGTGTTTATCGTCCTCTTTCATTGTTCCACAGGAGGACTTGCAGGCGGGGTGAGAATCGAAAGCCGGTTTGTTTGCATAGTTCGGCGACCATTCTTGACTTGGCCGGGTATTCATCTACAGTTACAGCCTGGGGCATGAGGAAGACTTTGTCGGGTTTGGTGTTTTCCAGTTTTTCCAGGCACTGGGTGATTTCTTTAAGATCTTCTTTGTTGTCAACTACGAATTTCAGTTGGTATTTGTAACTATCCATCAACTGCCGCAGGGCCGGCAGGTCGAATCGCTGCTTTTCATGCTGGGCGAGGAGGTCAGGTTCCGTCGGCGTTGAGTTTGAAAGCTTCGGGCTGATACTCATCAGGTCGCAGGGCAGGTCCGGGACAAATTTGATACCGCTGGTCTCGATGGTGATGTGGCGACCCCTGCTGTCAAGTGCCTTGAGCAAGTCAGGCAATTCGGGATTGGTCATCGGCTCTGCCCCGGTGATGACCAAATGGCTTGCAGGATACGACTCGACTTTGGTCTTTATCTGGTCGACGGTATATTCGGTGCCAGCCGATTCGAGCCAAGCGTATTTCGTGTCGCACCATCTGCAGCGCAGAGGACAACCGGCCACACGTACAAAGACGCTGGGCACACCAGCGAGCGAGCCTTCACCTTGCAGCGAATAGAATATTTCGTTTATTACCATATTCGCTCTTTCAGAGAACCGCGTGGTCCAGATTCGACAAGCTCACCTCAAGAAAGGCCCACCCTGCATATTTGCATACTCAATCGGGTCTTTTTGGCTGGCGTCGGCGAAGCCTTTTAGTCGCAGTCGGCAGGAATCGCATCGGCCGCAGGCGCGGCCATTCTTATCCGGGTCGTAGCAGCTATGGGTAAGGGAGTAATCAACGCCCAACTGGGTGCCCTTCTGAATGATTTGGGCTTTTGTCATTTCGATTATCGGTGTGTGAATTTTGTATCTGCCCTTTCCCTGAGTTGCTGCTGCTGTTGCAAGGTTGGCCACTTGGCCAAAGGCCTCGATAAATTCGGCCCTGCAATCCGGGTAGCCGCTGTAATCGAGGGCGTTTACGCCGATGAAGATATCAAAGGCCCCTAAGACTTCGGCCCAGGCCAAGGCGAAGCTTAAAAATATCAGGTTCCGGGCCGGCACATAGGTAATCGGGATTTCGCCTTGGGTTCCTATTTGGTTGCTGTCCTTTGGCACGCTGATAGCAGAATCCGTAAGTGCGGAGCCTCCAAATTGGGCGAGATCAATGTCGATTATACGGTGCTGGACAACTCCCAAAGACCCGGCGATGCGCTTTGCAGCGGCTATTTCAATCTGGTGGCGCTGGCCGTAACGGAAGGAGAGCCCATAGCAGTCAAAGGCCATTTGGCGGGCGATGGCTAAGGTTGTGGCTGAATCCAGACCGCCGCTAACCAGAATAACGGCCTTTTTGCGTTTTTCGGCCATTGGGTACCCTTGCAAAATCTTACTTTCAGGTTACAATACAGGGCAAGTATAGCAGTTTTGGACCGAAGGGTAAATAAATGGCCGAAGTGAATCTGGAACTCTTTGATAATCCACGTCCCGGGCGGGATTACGCGATTACCATACGATGTCCGGAATTTACGAGCGTGTGTCCCAAGACGGGCCAGCCGGATTTCGGCGAGATTATAATCGAGTATTGCCCCGACAAGCTCTGCATGGAGCTGAAGAGCGTGAAATTCTATATGCAAAGCTATCGCGACAAGGGCATTTTTTATGAAGCACTGACCAACGATATACTCGACGACCTGAGCGGGGCGTGTAAGCCGAGGTGGATGAAGATAACTTCGAGATTCACTCCGAGAGGTGGAATAACGACTGAAGTTGTTGCCGAGTATGAGTGTGAGAAATAGCCGGCGAGCTGGAGGACCTGAAAATGAGCATAAGTTTGCATTGTGAAAGTTGTAAGAAGAAGATAAAAGCCCCTGATGCAACGGGCGGCAAGTGGGGCAATTGCCCTTTTTGCAACCACCGCTGTTACATTCCCCGTCCGGCCTCACCTGACGATGAAGAACTGACGCTTGCACCTGTTGACGCAAGCGACGAGACACGATACGGCCAGTTGATGCGGGAGACACGAAACCTAAGACAAAATATCCTGCAAGAAAAAGAGTCGCCTGATGGGCGTTCATCAGCGGATGCCAAGTTGAGTGAGAAAGGGCTGACAAAAGAGATAGTCGTTTACCTTCGGTACATGGCTGACGGTGAATTAAGTTTGGCAACGGGACCGATGGGCAAGATCGTAGCGAACAAGGAGACTGCCCAGGCAATATTGAAAAACATGGCCAAGGCTGAAAGACCTGAACCGGAGCTGCTGGATGTACCTCCCAAAGTGTTGAATAGTTTGATAAAGAAGCTGTACTCGAAACTGAAGTGAGATTTTTAAGGGGGCTGGGGGCGATACAACGAAGTCGGATTTCGGAAAATAATCCTGAGCCGCAACAGACAGAGAGAGAAAATTGGGTTTGATTGGGTTTGTTTTGCGCTTCGCGAGTCGTTAGTCGCTGGTTGTTAGTCGTTAGTAATAAAGAAGTTGCGTTCATTTTGCCCTTTTTATAATTGGGTTTGTTTTGCATATTTACCTCATAGTTATGAGGTGCAGAGGACAGAAAACAGAGGGCAGAGGACAGAGGAGGAGAGAAGGTGAACATCGAACGTTCAACATCGAACTTCCAATGTGGAATGGCTTCGCCATGGGATTTTGATTAACGCCCATTCGTATTCTCCAAGTTTATTATTGGTAATTGATTGGGCCTGCTGGCCTTAAGACGTGCGGAACTCCGCTGAATCTGCCATCTCTATGGCGATTTGTATTATACCAAATTTCAGGCAAAAGTCAAGGAAAAAATGTGCTCGATTCTGGATGCTGGATACTCGAAAAAAGTTTTACCGCGGAGGACGCAGAGATTTTTAGACGCTGATTTCGCTGATTAACGCAGAGTTATTTTAGCCACGGATTAACACTAATTAACACTGATTTATTTTTAGTTGTTTTATTGCCGGACCCCTTTAATTTTTCTCAAATTAGCTTTTCTAAATTGGCATATTTATGCTGTTTCTAAATTTACGTATACTTATAGCAATCTGTGCACGTTTCTTTCTGTTGCTTGAAAGTTGTTGAAAATTGTCATATGCGGCCCGTGCCTTTAAATATTGAATCACAGCATGTCGTTCATCTTGAAAATTGGCAACTCCCAAATCGTAATCTGCATCATTACGCGCCTCCCTTAAGTCATTAAGGTCTGACGCAATAATACTAAACTCGCTCCCACAGCTATTGATGTCCCGCCGAACCCAAGTATGGCGAGTGGCATTTTCTGACAATGTAAAACCTTCTTTTTTAATATATTGACTGAGAAAATTATGAAGGGCATAATAACTACGGCTCACAGATGTTCTTATAGCAGCTTCATCACCTCGTTCTTTTGTGAGACTATGGGCAAGTTCGAGGTACCTTCTTGGGTCCATATGCAACTAACCTTCCCAATGGTACGAAATTGTAATTAACTCTAAAGCCTTACTGCCCAAAATTGAAAATAAACTATCTTTCAGCCGCCGTTCGTCTTTGAAAACTTCTTCAGGTTCACCCGATACAGTCAAGGTTATTCTTATGCTTTTTCTATTAGGTATTTCTGGGTCTGTGCTGATACTTACTCCTACAGCGATCAGCGTCTTATATGTCGTACGAATAATGGAAAGCGCATCGTCCACTTGATTTTTAATACCCAATTTTTTTATCTCTAAAGATACTTCTTTTGGTATATATGCAGACACGGCGACTTGAGCAATTTCTTCACAGATTCCCCAGCCCTCAATTTCTGTCTTATCCAGCCGGGTTATATACCGCACATTCCCTTTCTTCACGGCTAAATCCACCAGATTCAATGGGAATAATTCAGGTGGGCGCTCAAACGAAATGATAAAACTACAAGTACTGTGCGGCTGAATATTTTTAGGGACTACACCGCTCAACCTTTCTCCAGTCTGGCAAATATAACGGGAGAAATCAGGCAGCTTAGCCCACCGGCCTTCTAAGAAATTTGCTACATTTACTTTTCTTGTCGCGGTTTCAGGCATATTAAATTGCCTTCAATAATTTAGAAAGAATTGAATCGCAATATTTTGCTTTCTCTGAAAACTTTTCTAATTCAACCTTGAACTTCGCCCAGTCAGTGAAATCAAATTCATAGTTAAAATTTACCGTCCTCTCGTTATCTTGCTTTAGGTGCTCAAGGGTCAACATGGCGCGCCCTTCCTCCTCGGGATAAGAATATCGTAATGCCATACTTGCGCTAAGAATATCCTTAGATATTATCTTTTGTATAGGGCTGTTTTCAGGCAGAAATGATCGTTGGAAACTTGCGGCTTCCACAGAATCGCTAAATACAACTGTTGAGTTAAAATTGAACCCTACCATCTTCAAAGGGGTGTAACGTAAAACCCCAAAATACTTTCTCGCTATATCTACGACCTTCGTTTCTACCCATTCAGAGATAGCAGTGTCTCGCACCTGAAATCTCCCCAAGTCAATTAGAAACTCAATATTTCCCAGATCCAAGTTTGTAAGGCCAGGTACTGACACAAATTTTATCGCAGGCTCTTTTTGCTGAAATAGTTCAGAAAAGGGAGGTTCATCTACAGATATAATTTTTGTGTCTCTCAGAAAATCCACGTTGATAATCTGCGGATTCTGGTCACCTATTGCTATAACACTCACGTAGTTTTTCTTTAACTGAGCCATTTGTGGTTGTCTCACCTGTAATACATGTTTTTCGGCTAATTATGTCCTTAACATGGAAAAAAAGATGCTCAAATAACGACTTTACCCTGTTTCAGCCGGATAGATAATACCATCAGCATAACAAAAAGCAATCTTTTTTGCAACACTTAACCGTCAAATTGCCGGAATTGGGCCCAAACATCAGATATTCACAGCACCTGAAAAAGAGGATTACCGCCTGCGTTTTCTCAAGCCGACTGTTCCTCAGGTGTTATTCTAAGTCCAGGACAATGCGAAACCCGATGTCACATCCTATGGTGTTTTTCATCACGGGCAGGTTCCCCAGACCGGCCTTGAATCAGGTAGTGTCCAACTGTCGGCACCGGTATCGAAATTGGAATGAGAAGGAACCGGTGAGACGCACCATCCGGACAGGTCCTGGTTGAACGCCGACGCATCGTTGAACATCCAGTCCATGTCGGTGACGTTCGAGGTATTCCAGGCGCCGATGTCCTGGTTGAACGCCGACGCATCTTCGAACATCGCGTACATGTCGGTAACGCTGGAGGTGTCCCAGCTGCCTATTGGCTGGTTGAACGCTGACGCACCGGAGAACATACCGCTCATGTCGGTGACATTAGAGGTGTCCCAGGCGCCGATGTCTTGGTTGAATGCCGACGCATTGTAGAACATCTTGTTCATATCGGTGGCGCTGGAGGTATCCCAGCCGCCTATGTTACCGTTGAACGCCGACGCATCGGCGAACATTGCGTACATGCTGGTGACATTAGAGGTATCCCAGCCGCCTATTGGCTCGTTGAATGACGACGCATAGCTGAACATCCCGCCCATGCTGGTGACGCTGGAGGTGTCCCAAGGGCCGATGTCCTGGTTGAACGCGTACGCACGATAGAACATCCAGTACATGTCGGTAACGCTGGAGGTATCCCATCCGCTGACGTCACCGTTGAACGCGTATGCACTATAGAACATCTCGCTCATGTCGGTGACGCTGGAGGTGTCCCAGCCGCTGATGTCCTGGTTGAAGGCCAACGCATAGCCGAACATATGGCCCATGTCGGTGACGCTGGAGGTGTCCCAGCCGCCTATGTCCTGATTGAACGCTGATGCATTGTAGAACATCTTGTTCATATCGGTGACATTAGAGGTATCCCAGCCGCCTATTGGCTCGTTGAATGACGACGCATAGCTGAACATTTGGCTCATATCGGTGACGGCTTCGATACCATCCGAAGTGGTCGGTACTGAAACGAGATTCGAGCAACTATGGAACGCATGGTACATGCTGGTAAAGCCCAGTTGCCCCCATTTATCGACACTGAGGAGCTTCTGCCGCTCTGAAGACGCGCCGCCGTTGTTAAGGCTATTGTATGCCGTAACGCTGCCGGTGACCGAGACGGTATAGGTTCCATCGGTACCGTAGTCGTGCACATGAGGGCCAGGAGTAGTTACGACGTTGGGTTCCGTGCCATCGCCCCAGAAAATAATAGCGTCCACGGTACCGGCCAGCGCCAGTGTAACCGTCGTGCCGTCACCGAGGCTCGTGTTCCAGGTCGTTACGAAGGGGCAGGTTCCCCAGACCGGCCGCGGCTCTGTCCAACTGGTGGCGCCGGTATCGAAGTTGGTCGGCTCAGAAGGAATCAGTGTGACGCACCATCCGGACAGGTCCTGGTTGAACGCCGACGCATCGCGGAACATCCAGTTCATGTCGGTGACACTGGAGGTGTCCCAGCCGCCGATGTTCCCGTTGAACGCCGACGCATCATAGAACATCAATTCCATGTCGGTGACATTAGAGGTATCCCAACCGCCGATATCCTGGTTGAACGTCGGCGCACCTTCGAACATCCCGATCATATCGGTGACGCTGGAGGTATCCCAGCCGCCTATGTCCTGGTTGAACGCCGACGCACAGTAGAACATCCATCTCATGTTGGTGACGTTAGAGGTATCCCAGGCGCCGATGTCCTGATTGAACGACGACGCAGAGTAGAACATACCGCTCATGTCGGTGACATTAGAGGTATCCCAGGAGCCGATGTTCTGGTTGAATGCCGACGCACCGCGGAACATAGAGCGCATGTTGGTGACGTTAGAGGTATCCCAGCCGCCTATGGCTCCGTTGAACGCTGACGCATACCAGAACATATAGCTCATGTCGGTGACGTTAGAGGTATCCCAGCCGCCTATGTCCTGATTGAACGCTGACACATTGTAGAACATCTTGTTCATATCGGTGACATTAGAGGTATCCCAGCCGCCTATTGGCTCGTTGAATGACGACGCACTCTCGAACATTTGGCTCATATCGGTGACGGCTTCAATCCCGTCCGAAGTACCCGGTACAGAAACGAGATTCGAGCAACTATGGAACGCACGGTACATGCTGGTAAAGCCCAGTTGCCCCCAGTTATCGACGCTTACCAGCTTTGCGTGCTCTGAATAAGGTGCCCCGCCGCCGTTGTCCCAACTGTTGTACGCTGTTACGCTACCGGTAACCGAGACGGTATAGGTCCCATCGGTACCGTAGTCGTGCACATGAGGGCCAGGAGTAGTCACGGTGGTGACAGTGTCATCGCCCCAGTCGATAGTGGCGTCCACAGTACCGGCCAGTGCCAGTGTAACCGTCGTGCCGGTCCCGAGGTTCGTGTCCCAGGTCGTCTTGAAGGACCAATCATCCAGCCATTGTAACGCGAAGATGGCTAAGTCTTCGTAGTCAACCTTGCCGTCACAGTTCAAGTCGCCGATATTATAATAACCGCCTGGTGTCCCTGTCCACAGCCAGTTCTTGGCAAGAATGCGCAGGTCATTGGGATCAATAGAGCTATTGTCATCAAAGTCGCCGGAGTTAGGGCAGCCGATTAACAATAGATAATCTTCGGTTTCGCCGCCAAAGAAAAAGTCGCCTTCACCGTTCCAATCAGGGGGCACAACTTCTTCCAATTCATCGATTATGGTAAATCTAAACCAGACATGACCTGGATTCGGTCCGATCAGGAAACCTGGTGGCGCCAAACCGGAAAGCGGTCCGACATAGCCATCCGGCACCGGAAAATTAACCAGAATATGTTCCGGGGCATCATCCAGTTCCGTACATGTTGAAGAGCCTGACCACATACCGTCCCGGTCCCAATCCGCCAGAACATTTACAAATTGGATAAGACCATTATTGCAAGGATCTGCGATATCAATGTCAATATCCACACCCCAGGTGGCCATCTGGCATGCTGTACCCAATCGCTGCTCTTCGCCTTGAACACAGGGCACTACCGTAATAGAGCCATCAATCGTAAAGGAATCCGCGGCACCGGGTATATTGACCAATCCTGCGTCCCCATCCTGATAACATTCATCATCATCATAAGTCGGGAAGCAACCCGGACACAAACCGGCATCTCCATCCGTCTCAGTATCAGCCATAGGGCCGAAATAGGCGCCAGGCCAAAGAGACCGATCATGTCGAACAAAACCCAGGATTCCGAAAGTTTCACAGGTGGGGAAGGCTCCATCAACCCCTATATCCGGATAGGCAATTGCATCGCCCATGCCCGGACTCGCACTTTCCGGTGCATCGCCGAAATCATAATGAGCCAGCGACCCTCCGGCATAAGCAGTTGCTGCCAATAGCGGTAAAGTAATTGCAAATATTAAAAACAATTTAAAACTTTTCATAACAAATTCTCCTTTCTTAATATCCCCATAACGTTAGTTGAAGGACAGGCGCAGAAGGTGTTACCTATAAAGACAAAGATGGATAGAAAAGTGAATATTCCCGCCGCCTGCCGAAAGCTACTGTGCCTACTCATTTGTTTTCACTCCTACCAATTCAGATATGCCCCCACTTAATATATATAATTCTACAGCATGGCCGAGTGGTTGTCAAGCCTTTCGAGGAAAAATAGTTAAAAATACTGCCAAACGCCCTTTTTGGCAGGGAAAATCGGGTACCGAGATTCTTCGGCCCTATTAGAGTTTTTTAGAAGGTTCAAGATGCTTGCATGAAAACTCTAACAGGGTAAACTTAGCCTTTGGCGGGAAGAGTAAAGCTCACGGGCGGTTATTATAAATCGTGACGGTCGAGATTGCCGCGCAGCTAAAGCTGCTCGCAATGACGTGGGGTTATGGAGTTTCTATTTCTGAGGCGGGGACGTTTGGTATGTTGAGGGGGATCGACGGGGCCGGGGTTTCTATTACTTTCATTGATTTCCATTTTCCCTGGAGGAATCTTCTTAGCAGGATCATGCACATTACGATCGCGAACGTTGTTGTGAATATCCATAGCACGTAGACCCTGGGGTTGAAGAACCTGACGGCGATAATCGAGGGTATGGCGACAATCAGCCAGCACATCGATGTCGAGACGGCCATGACGTATCGGGTGTCTCCGGCACCTTTGAGCGATGAGGAGATCATCATGTTTGTACCGCCGAAGAGGTTGTGCAGGGCGACAAAGCGAAGCAGGACGATGCTTACAGGTGCGATGGCGGCGAAATCGGCAGCGTTGGCCCCCCAAGAGAACGGGAGCATGAACAGTCGCGGTATTAGAACATAACCGATCGCCAGCAGAGACATGTATGTCGAAGCGGTCATGACCGAAGACCATGCGCTTCTTTCTGCGATATCCGGCTGACCGGAGCCGATCCGCTGGCCGACGAGTATGGAGGTCGCGATGGCACAGCCGATCATGGGCATGAACGAGAGGGAGTGTATCTGCATGGTCATGGCTGAGGCGTTGAACGCGGTGTCGCTGATCTTTCCGGCGAGTGCGTGG
>SDBT01011099.1_pt1 | contig 14515 bp, 15 predicted proteins | sample 2277101 | NCBI WGS metagenome assembly SDBT01 (sample SAMN10404973, study PRJNA504765) | marine sediment metagenome | isolation source: marine sediment core GS10_PC15, 103 cmbsf | place: Arctic Ocean: Southern Knipovich Ridge | collected 2010
ATTACATCTAATGAAAAAGCTGCATCAAATTGGGTGTTAAGAGATTGCTCAGTAATATCTAATACTTGATATGTACATTTGTCTGGTTGTTCATTACGTTCTATAGCATCTTTTATGACAATTGGTTCAAAATCAATTGCATGAATTGAATTTACTGTTTGCAAAACAATGCTAGCCCCTAAAGAATCGCCACAGCCTATTTCTAAAATATTTTTCTTTCCTTGTAACATTTTTGCGCAAAATTTATATCTTGCTAATAGAAAACTGAGATGTTTTGGATCCGTTCTCCAAATATGAGAAGAATACGGCCCTAGTTTTATCCCACCTTTTTTTGTGTATGTATCAAATTGAATTTGATTTTGAGATTCTTTAGCTGTGTCCATTTTTTTACATTTCTCCAGTTTTTTAATTTCCAAAATAATTTACCGCTTTTCTCTTCAATAATCATATTGATAAACTATTGAAAGATAATTTTATGTTAGGCAATATAATTTGTCATGAATAATTTTGCTAATGAATATAATAAAATAATTTTTTGCTTGTAATCTGATGAAAAATAAAGAATCAAAAAATGCTTTAGTTATTAAATTTAAACAAACAAAAGAGAAATTTTCTTTAGGTGCTTTGCTTATATTAAAGCAAGAAATAGATATGTTGCTTTCAATATACAATGTCAAAAAAATAAAACTGTTTTATCAGCAAGAATTATTGAAAGATCATATAGAAAAGTTTAAGCAGTTATTTCCTGTTTTAATAGAGTATAATGCTATAGATTTAGATGAAGATAATGATATTTTATGGCCATTTAAAAAGTTTGCGTATCAAAATGATGATTCATATCAAAGTTTTGAGAGGATTTTATATTTAAATAAACTTATTGGAAAAAAGCCTTGTCTAAAATGGGGCTTAAAACAAATTCAAGAAGCTAAATCTTTTCTCTCAAGGTATTTAGGTAAAATATTTATTGTTCATTTGAAAAATGTAGCTCCATATAATACGGAAGAGAGCAATGCAAATTTATCAGAGTGGTTTTCTTTTTTTAAAAAACATGCAATTAGAGGGAAATATAATTTTGTATTAATTGGTAGAGATGAAGCTAGCAAAGAGATAACTCAAATACCCGGTATCATCTCTGCTAATAAAGAAAATATTTCTTTATTTTCTCAATTAGCTATGATTCCTCAGGCTAATGGTTTTTTAGGTATGGCATCAGGTCTATGCCAAGGAGCAATTTTAAGTAACACTCCCTTCGTTATATTTAAACATCACAAGCATCATCCAGATATAATGAAAAAAGAATTAGATTCATCAAAAGGATTTTCTTTTTGTAATTCTAATCAGCAAATATGGCGAAAAATAGATTCCATCGATAATATAGAAAAAGCATTTAAGGTTATAAATAATGAATGAAACAAATTTCCAAAATAAAATCGTTCTAGTAACAGGTGGAGCAAGAGGCCTTGGCTTGAATATTGTAAAAGCTTTTGCTAAAGAAAAAGCACAGGTGATCTTTTGTGATAAGAATACTCAACTAGGAGAGATTCAACAAAAAGAAATGCTATCTAAGGGATTGAAAGTAAAATACTATGAGATTGATTTATCAAATCATTTACAGTGTCTTTCTTTAATTCCAAAAATTTGTTCTGAATTTGGTGGAATTGATATTTTAGTGAATAATGCCCGTACTAGAAATAAAAATAATTTATTGGATGAAACTATAGATGACTGGGATGAAGCCTTTGATGTAATGTTAAAATCTGCTTTCTTTTTATCTCAAGGAGCAATTAAAGTTATGAAAGCAAAGAAGAGAGGTGTAATAATTAATATTGCTTCAATTTCTGGAAGATATATTAGTTCAGAGTCTCCTTCTTATCATATGGCAAAAGCTGGAATAATTCAGATGACTAGATATTTAGCTAAACATGCAGGCTCGATGGGAATAAGAACAAACGCAATAGCTCCCGGATTTATTGTCCAAGATGAGCTTATCCAAAAATATTCAAGTAAAGATAATAAAGATTATAAAGAGTTTGCTGAAAAATGCCATCCTTTAGGTGTCATAGGGAAATCTTCTGATATTACAAAAGCTATAATGTTTTTAAGCTCGGAGGCAGCCTCTTTTATCAATGGTGAAATTTTATATTTGGATGGTGGACTGACAATCCAAGATCCTTTTGTATTGGCAAAGCATCTTCAAAATAAAGATTAATTCATGTTTATTAAAATTATTTTAGAAATTTTTAGCTGGCATTATCTCATTAATAGTTTTTTTATAGGTTTAATTAAGAAATTCTTTTTTAAAAGATTTTTATAAAATAGAATGTTAATTATTTGTCTCCAGATTTTCCAGGATAAAGTGAACCAATATTTTGGGTGAGTAACAAAATATATACATGCGTATGGTAGATATAAAATAGATTGGGATATAAAAAATTTTTCTTTTACATCCAGAAATTCTTTTTTTTGTAAAATCTGATTTAAACTTTTTAGAACTTTTTTCTGATTTTTCCAAATTAAAAAAGAAGAAGAATAAGATTTTGGAACAATTCTTAAAAACGCAAGATTTTCAGGGATAAAGCATATTCCATGTCTTAAGCCTATAGTTATTAAAGCGAACCAATCGCAATGCCATTTTAAATCAGGAATCAGACCACAGGCATCTAAAAGACAGCTTTTTTTGATTACAGAAGTATGTCCAGCCAAAAAAAAGCCTTTTTTTAATAAAGGAATCAACTCAGAAGAAGATATATATTCTGGTAATTTTTTTTGGGGAGGCATTTCTGCATGAGAAAAATCTCCCTTTTCTTTAATAAAACAGGGAATAGAACAGCTTACTGCAGCATTCGGATATTTACATAATAATTTTTTGTTTTTTTCTATAAAATATTTGGAACAGGTGTCATCAGAAGAGAAAAAAACAACGTAATCACCTTTAGAAATTTTTAAGCCTAGGTTAATATTATATGTTACACCTTTGTTTTGTGGGTTTTGAATCAATTTAATAAAGGAATAATCTTTTTGATAGTTCTTTATTATTTCTACACTATTGTCAGTTGAACAATCGTCAATTACAAGACATTCAAAAGGAAAAGAAGTTTGTTTTGTTAACGATCCTAATGAATCGTGTAAATAACGAGCATAATTAAAGTTACACATAATAATTGAAATTTTAGGAGATGCCATATTCCTTCCTTATTCTATGAGAAATTAAAACATATTTTGGAGATATTTTAAATAAGTAAGCATTATTTGTTACAAAATTTTACCTTTATTCGGAATGGATTATATTTATATTTATTTAATGATTAAGATATACTCATGACATTTACTGCTATCAACCAATGGCGTTTTTTATGAATTTGAAATCAAGAGTTGCTTTAATTACAGGAAGTTCTCAAGGAATTGGTAAAGATATTGCTACATCATTATTAAATGCTGGTGCAAAAGTTGTTCTAACCTCAAGAAAAGAAGAAACTTTAAGACAGCTACAAGAAAAATTATCTAAAAAAAATAATGACATTTTTTATGTTCCTGGAGATTCTACAAAAGAGATAGAGGTGAAAGAGATAATTTCTAAAACTATTAAACGTTTTGGAAAATTGGATATTTTAGTTAATAATGTAGGGGGAGCTATTCAACATGGAGATATTTTCGATTTAGATGCTGAGGATTGGATAAATGCTTTTCAGCTCAATGTTATGAGTGTTGTGCATTTTATTAAGTATTCTCATGCTTGGTTAAGTAAATCTCCTTATCCTAGAATAATAAATATTTCTTCAGTAGCAGGGATTGAACCGGGGCAATATAATCCTCATTATGCAATAACTAAAGCTGCGACTATTAATTTTACAAAATATATGGCTAATAAATTTGCGAAAGATAATATCCTTGTCAACGTGATTTGTCCTGGAATAATCGATGGGGATGCGAGAGCTAATTTTCTTAAGTATTTTTCTAAAAAAAATAATATCGAAATAGAAAAAATTAAAGAGAAATTAAATAGAGTGGATAGAAATAAAATTCCTTTAGGGGTTTTGGGAGCGGGTAAAGATATTAGTAATATAGTACTTTTTTTAGCAAGTGATAATGCTTCTTGGATAACAGGAACATGTCTCAAGGTTGATGGAGGAAAACTTAATTCAATATTTTAAATCTAATTTTATAAGAAAAAAATAATTAATATTAATCGTTTCAAATAGTGAATATTTTCTTTAATTGATTAAATGGTTATATTTTTTAAGAAAATTACGTCCAATTTTAGATTGATATTCAAAGCAATTAATTTTTTCATGAAAAAATGATGAAAATTTATTTTGCATTAATTTATCTGTGTCTGAATAAATCTGATTATTTTCTAATTTAGTTATCATTTCGATTACTAAATCTTTAATTTCTTCTTCAGAATTATCAATTAGTTTTATCCCATGTTCATTAAAATGTGTATCTAAATGACATGTTGAAATTGGTTCTTTCAAAATCTCTGATAATGAAAGAAGTCTTTTCTCTTTTAAAGAATAATAAGTTTTAAAGATTGATAAATCATAGGCTTTATGAGGGATTGCCCAAAGGGGAGCAACATTGGCAATTGCTATAGGTTTATTAAAAAGGCTTGTCAAAACGCTTATGCCAGAAGGGGAAGATCCCAAAAAAAAGCGACAGGTTGCTGTTAAAAAAACATCCATCCAATCAGATACATAAGGTGTTTTTGTATAATCAATAAGATTGGCAATTTTCTTAAATCTATTGGGTAAAGGAGCCGCTTTATTAGATCCCATTCTTATACACCACCCTCCTTTTTTTTCAATTTCTTTTAAAGCCAAAAATAATTTGTCTACATTTGAATTTCTATATGAATAAAAATGTAAATCTGAATAAAAATGATGGCTTCTGGCATTAAAGCAAACGTACCAAGCGTTTTTAGGAAGATTTAATTTAGATAAAATTCGCTGTCCTTTTTGTAAGTGTTTTTGAGTAATTTGAATAAGTGGTTTTTTATTTAATTTATCATATAAATTGGTTATTTTATAAACATTATGAGGATGAGTTGTTAAATATTTAGTTGGATCAAATTGTATTAGTTTATTATATCGAAAGGGCCATAAAAAAAAACAAAGTAATGGAGAAGAGATTACTATTAAATATTTTTTCCAATAATTCAATAAAGATTTATTGCAAATTTGAGAAAGAAAATGTCTAAGTTGCTTTGGAGGACACACCAAAAACATATTATATTTTTTGCTAAGGCCAACTTTATATTCTTTGATATACAACTCAGGTTCGACAGCTAAATGTCCAATTGATTGAGGATTTGTTAAATAGAAAAATTTAACATTTGCAAATCTGAAAATTAAAGCTATTGGAAATAAAAGAAAATTTAAAATTAATTTGATTACAGGAGATAAATTTTTCATTAGCGACTTTATTTATTAATATTTTATAACTTTTTTTATTTAATTCAATCAAGTAAGTTTAAAAAAAAAGTTTTGGAATATCGAAGACTCTTGATATTTTCGTAAATTTTAATATTATCATTTTTTTACTTTTAGGCACCTTTCATCTTTTAATATTAAAGAGGCTAGCGATGAAGTTTCAAACTCCTAAACCACCTAGTCAAATTTATTATAAGTTATATTTTTTTAAAAATCATGAAAAATGCTTTGCTTTGCACTATGACGGTTTTTATGAAATAAATGAAAGAAAGAAAAAAAATATCGAAGTTTAAGCTTCCGCTAAATCTTAGATTAAAACGATTTTATGAATGGCAAAAAACTAGGTTTTTTACAGAGAATCTCTGGTCATTTTTGAAAGAAAGAATAAAGAAAATGATTTTTAAAGATAAGTTAAGCCTGTTGCTATTGCAAAAAGATAATTTGCCATTGGATGAAATCCAGTATGTACTACTTCATCATTCATAGAAAAAAGCATTACATTGGCAAAATAATTTTGTAATAAATTTTTGAGAGTAGAATAATTTTTTAAATTTATATGACCTTCTAAACTTTCTTTACTTGCATATTTACGAGCATTAATATTTGGAGTTCCAATTATACAGATTGCATTTTTTGTTAAGACATTACAAATATTTTCCATTACTTTATTCTCGTATTTACTATCGATGTGTTCGATGAAATCTAATGAATATACGCCATCGAAGGGACCATTTTTGGGGATTTTATTGATAATATCTATTTGTTCGAATGATACATTTAATTGTTCTTGTGCATAAACTTTTTTGCTCCATTCTAGAAATAATGGATCGAAATCTATAGCATGTATTTTTTCAACAGTTTGTAAAACTAATTTTAATCCAAAACTATCGCCACAGCCAATTTCTAGTACATTTTTTTTCCCAGATAACATTTTTGAGCAAAATTTATATCTAGATAATAAAAAACATAAATGTCTAGGATCATTTCTCCATAAGTGAGAGCTAGTAGGCCCCATTAAAACATTTCCTTTTTCTCTTAATGATTCAAATTGTATGGCATATTGTTTTTCTTTAGGGGATAATGAATTTTTTGACATATTAATTCCTTTGCAGTAAAAGAACAAAAAGTTTTACACATTTCACTCTGTTTTTCAAGTAAAAAATAATGGTTTATCTGGATAATTGGTATCCTTAAAAAAAATATATGGATAAAAAAGAAGTAGAATCGAAAATATTTTTGTTATTGATTTGAATCTTTCTAAACTGAGCCATAAAGTTTAAAAAGTAGCTTTTTCAAGGGAAATTTTGAAAATAATACTGTTTTGAATTATGAATTCATTAAACACTTATAGTTCAATTTTCATTAAGTCTTTAGATTATAACAGGAACTTGATTTTTTCAATATTATCAGTTACTATTTTTGTAATAAAAAAGGAGGAAATAATGAAATGGCATTTTATTAATGCAGTTTGGGGAAAAAAGTATGTTGAAACTTATTTAGACATTTGCCTTCCTTTCCAACTTACAAAAGAAAATTTGTTATACGTAAAAAATAAAGCTGATATAACTTATAAAATATTTACTCATAAAGAAGATGTTAAAATAATTGAAACTTCTGTTTTCTATAAAAAGTTAGCTGAAATAGTTAATGTCAAAATAATTTCGGATGAATTTGATAAAAAATTACGTCACGAGAAAATGAATCAATTTCATAATATTGCGATTGAAGAAGCAAATAAAGAAGATGCAGCTTTGACTTTTTTATTTCCAGACATTTTAATGTCTAAAGATTCATTAAAAAATCTTTTTTCCTATATTGAAAAAGGGAAAAAATATATTGCAGTATTACCTTTAAGAATAAATAAGGAAAAATTTATTCCATTATTTAAAAAACAATTCAAAATAAATAATTATTCTTATGAATTATCTTCTAAAGAATTACTCGAATTTTGCTTACCAAAATTACACCCATATTCAAAAAATATGATTTGGAATCGTAATTGCGATAATATCAGTTCCTGGCCAGCGTATTTATATTGGATGATAAAAGACAAAGCAATAGTTGCTAGATGTTTTCATATACATCCTTTTTTCGTTTGGCCAGAAAAAAAGGAAATCAGGTTAAATCATACATGTGATTTTTCCTATCCTTACGAAGTTTGTCCTGATAAAAGTTCTTGGGAGATTATTAAATCTGCAAAAGATTTAGCTATTTTTGATATTACATCTAAATCTGAAATATGTATTCCAACAATGAAAAAAAATGCTCATGTTTTATTTAATTGGATGAATGACAAATATCTTCTTAAAGAACATATTGAAAACTTTGAAACGAAAATTATTTATTCTTTAATCGATGATAAAAAGGAATTAACTTCCTTAGAAAATGAATCAGATAAATTGGCTAAAAAAATTCTTCAATTAGGTTCAAATCCAACTTTTTGGGATAAATTTTTAATTAAATATTATAAAAACTTTCATTTAATACCTTATGGATTCAAACCCTCTAGTTTTAAAAAAAGATTTTTGCATTTTTTTATTTTAAGATTTTTATCAGCATCAAAAAAAGAATTAATAAAAAAAATCATAACCAAAATAAATAAAATACTTCCAATTAAAATTAATCCGAATGTTTCATAAAAATTTAGATATTATTTTTGTCGAATCCATAAATTAAAAAAAATAACAGAATAGAGAGTCCTGAATAATAAGGCCTCTCTACTCTCTTTAATGAATGAAAAAGATAAAATATTACTGCGTAAAAGATCTATTATTGAGACTATCAATGATCAATGGAAAAATATATCGCAAATTCAACATTCTCGCCATAGAGGTCCTTGTAATTTTTTAATAAATTTATTGTCAGGATTGATCGCTTATTGTCATCAAAAGAAAGAGCTAAGTTTAAGACTTTCTAAAACATCATTAATTACTTGTTAAAAAAACTCATAACTTAGGTTATTAATATTATTTTCTTTACTCCAGACAATACCTATATGCCATTAGATTGCCAATCATTTATTTTTATAAATCTTTTTTGACATAAAATACCTTAAAATTTGTTTTAGAGATGTTAAATCAAAAAAAAATATTCTTGAGAACATGGATTTAAGATACGCTTATGCAAAAATGAAAGAATAGGTTCTGATATTTCTACCATAATCAAATATTGTATTGTACTAAAAAATGAATTACAAATACTTCCCAAATTAATAAAGATTATCTTTCAAAAATGGATTTTCGAATAAAGATTTTAATTCATTTTCATAATGAATTAATAATTCTTTTTTATTAGAAAGAAACGATTCGTCCCCAATGTTTTTTAAAAGCTTTACCAAGTAATAAATCTCCTTCGGTATATAATTCATCTCTGATTGATTCAAAATTCGATATTCTATCTCTTTTTTGGATAGATTTTTCATACTATGATTTTTCGACATGATGAGAGAAATTAAATCCCAGATCATTGCTTGATCTTGGGTTAATCGAATGATATCCATTAATTCAAGAAATGTTTGATAGTTTAAAGTAGTCTTTAATAATGAATTATACTTGATTTTAATATCATTTATATTTAATTCATTGTTGTTTAAAGATCTTTTAGCCAATAACTCAGCCCTATGATGTGTAGGATAAAAATTATTTATTGAATCTGCCTTACAGTAATACAAATTCCAGTTCATAGAAAGTTTTGGAGAATAAATATTACCGCCTTCACCTAAATAATTAATTGGCATGGCAAAATAATTAAAAGAATAAAAATATTTTGCTTGCGAAAGCTCTAACCAGTCCATCCAAAAATCACTATATTCTTGTGACATTTCTTGCATAGAACCTGTATTTATAACAAGGTCAATAGGTAGATTATCTAGTAAAGATAATGAATTAATTGGACAAAGAATAATTGTCTTGTTAGGAATCGATGAAATCGGAATATTTTCAATTTGACTAATATGCAAAATATCTACATTTTTTAAAGAAGCCTTTAAAAACACCTCTGCAAAGAAAAGACATTCTGGAAAATCTATCATTACATAAATATTAGGGGTATGAATAGGGTTTTCCATCCATATTCGTGCAGCTCCACCATATCCTCCCCCAATTTCATAAATATTTTTTGGCTTCAAGTAAGTTAAGCATTGAAAAACAAATCTCATATGGTAAAACAACATATTACTTACATATCTTCCATTAAGAAAATAAAGGGATTCTGGATGAGAAATTGGAGATTCAGAAATTAAAGGTACAAATTTTTCAAAATGAGGAAATTCTTGTATCAAAAAAAAAATCTAAGTCCTTAAGATGTTTAAGATCCGCAATAGCTCTATGTTCAAATCCCATTTCAAATTGAGCTGTTTTTATGACTGCAGGTATAGTTTGTAGATTGAAAATTGAGGACTGAGCTTTTGATAAAAAATATTGCCACCTATCAGTTGGTTGTGGTAATTGTGTGTTATTTTGTTTTTTTATTAATACATGATTTTTTGCTGTCTGAATGATGGTACAAGGATTTTGAGCGTTAGCTATTAGGTAAGAGTTAAATAAAAATAAAGATATGAAAAATAAAAACCCATTTTTAGCTCTATTGCAAAAAAACATTGATGTCCTCCGTGATAGTTGTTTTTTTTGATGAATAAATTTATCATTTTTTTTTGATGCTTGCAATCTTTTGCAAAATCTCTAAAATTTTTTTGGAGTATTTAATCGCAAAAAAACTGATCTAATAAAAAGACAATATTGGTTTGTAGAAAATAAATAATAGGAAGTAAAGAGGAAAAACAAGTTTTGCATGGTGCAAAAACAAAAAAAATCCAAAAGTATTATTAAAAATATAGATATTTATTTAAAAGTTTATTAACATTTTGTTTTAGATTCCATGTCTTATTTATAAAAAAAGTCAACATTCTTTCAAAAAAAGGTAAATCATTTTTAAATTCGCTTTTATTACTTATTTGTTTTCTTTTCATTTCTATTTTTCGATATTTTAATTCAAGTTTTTTTAAAACATTAAAGATCTTATTGATATTATTTGGAAAATCAAAACAATATGATTTTAAAAGCTCTTCATCTCTAGAGTAATATAAAAAATGATGCACTTGATATTTAAATGCTTTATTAAAAGGATTTTTTCTGTTGTAAGCTTCTAATTTTTTACAAAAATTGGAAAAATTCATTTGTATACATGTATCATTGCCGCTAAAAGTTTCTTTGCCCCAAAAAGTTGGTATAGGTGGCATCAAATTCAATGGCCTAATGCTTTCAATAAACAATGTGAATCCTGATATTCCTACAAATAGAATATCTGCATCTCTACAATAAAATGCTGATAAAATATATTTAAGACATGTAGAGTATTCACCTAAATGTTTTATCATCTTTGATTTATTAATAAAATTATCTAAATATTTTATTCTAGGATGATGAATATATTTCCAAGATTCTCCTAATAAAACTATTATATGATCCGAATACATGGCTAGCAAATGATGAAGTAAACTTTCATTTAACTTTAGACTATTCGATAAATGTCTGTTCCAAGGATCGTTCCCTCTATGATGAATAACAATTACTTGCTGATTTTTAGAATTTATTTGTTTTTTTATATCTTTAATAAAATTTGCATATTTATCTTCTAATTCTAAATCATCTAAATAAATGTTGTAATCATAAATAGCTTTATATGTATAAGCCACCAATGACAAATCCACGCTATTTAAATCAGAAGAATATCCCCAATTAGTTTCAAATGGATTTGCTCCCCTATATCTATAACTATTTATAAAAAAATTGTAATTTTTTGCTATCTGATTTGCTTGATATTCATTATCAGCAATAACAAATTTATTTATCCATTTGGGTTTTTTAAAATATTTATGTTGAGGTTGTTGTGGATAAAATAAAAAATCTAGGCTTACTTGATCATTTAATTTAAAATCATATACAGGTTGTATAAATTTTTTTTTTTTACATTACAATGATACCACAAATATTTTGCAGGAAAATAGTGAGCAACATTATCTCCAACAAAATTTCTTTTATGAAAAAAAATAGGAGTATTAATTATGGTTTTCATTTATTTTCGTTTGATTAATGAAACATCTCCAATATTATAAAACTCTTCATCTAAATTATTAGCAGATTTATTAGTAATTTTTCTTGCAGCTGCGAAAGCTTGTGAAATAGTTTGTTCTATTGTTGAATATTTATATGTACCAGCTCTTCCAATTGAATACACATTTTCAGGTAATAATTTTAGATACTGATTTGCTAAATTAATATATTCTTTAACCATCAATGGATATAGTTTGTTTTTTTTAGAAGGCATTTCTATTCCTAATAAAGTGTCTCGTGAATCATAATATGTAAGTTTTTTGTACTCCACAATTCTTGTATATGGCTCATTTTGTGTATAATGACAAAATCTTATGTCATCTGGAAAAATTTGTTGAGTGGGTAAAACAAAAACTATAAATTCTCTCCCCATATACGGAAGGGGCCCAAGAGAATAATTATTTAATTCTTCTAAAGGAATGGAGCTAACAATAATGTCTCCTTTTAATTTAGTTCCATCTGAAAGCTGAAGTGTTTTTTTTTCTAAATCAATATTTTTAACGGTTTCATTTAAAATTAATTTGCTTCCTTTTATCATTTTTTGAAAATAGTCATTATATCCATCAATTGAAATAGGATATCCAATGATTGACCCTTTATAACATTCTTTGCTGCCAGAATTTATTGGATTATCTTTTGCAGACCAATTAAATGTATCTATTTTCTTATTAGAGTCAAGACCCCACATCTTTTTTGAATATTGATTTACAAACATATCGTATAATGTTTTTCCCACATTATTAATCCAATAATCTTCAAAATTTGATGGTGTATAATTTAATTTCCTATTCTCTAATTCATTTTGAATTTCATTTTTTAACTTCATTTTGGGCAAATCATCTTTATGGATTGGATAAGAATAAAAACAACCATCTTGTTCTACATAGCTAAGTAATGAAAAGGGCAATTTACGCATTTTTACAAATGAATCAATCCAATTAAATATCCTCTCGCTATAACCATAGTATGGTCTAGGACCATTAGTATATGGATGCCCCCCATAAAAAAAAGTTTTGCATCCTCCTCCTATATAATTTTCTTTTTCTATAATGGTACAATCCCAACCATCTTTATTTAATAAATACGAAATGGTACTACCCGCAAATCCGGCTCCTAAAATTAAAGCTTTTTTCATTTTTTACTCTCATAGCAATTTTTGCAATAATCTGGAACTGTATCAATATTTTTCATGGATTTTCTAAAATTATTATATTTATTATACCAAATTTTTTCGAAGTCAGAATGTTTTCCAAAATTAATAATTTCTTGATTAGCTATATAGCAACATGGCAACATATGACTATCTGTAGTAACATAAATTCGTTTAAAGGGTATTTGACAAAATTGTTTTGCATTAAAACTTGGGTGAAAGAAAAATGTTAGTTTAATATTTAATGATTTGCAAATTTCAAATAGCTTTTTGAATAGGTCTTTAGAAAAGCCAAATTCTGTATTTTCTGTATTTTCTCCTTTTCTTCCATAATTATGCATAGATAAACTATAAGTCATTTCTTTAAATCCTAATTTATGGAAAAAATATGGGAATTTTAAAAATTCCGCTTTATTTTTTTTTTGAATAACAACCCAAGCTCTTATTATTGTTTTTTTTACTTTGTTATTGTAATCATTTATTAATTTACAATTTTGCTTTAATATATCAAAATTACTTCCTAGTCTAATAGATTCATATATCTCTTTAGTAGCGCCATCAATAGAAATGTTAATATCGTGAACTTTTGAATCAACCAACTTTTTATAATTTTCATTTATATGAAGAAGAGATGCATTAGTAGTAGTTCTTACCCATAAATGTTTTTTCATTGCATAGTCGATCATTTTGAAAAAAAAAATATTCAAAAGAGGCTCTCCTACTCCTTGAATTTTCATCTCCATCAAACCACTTTGCTTATCTACAATCTTTTTAAATGCATCAAAACTCATATCTTTTCTTTTTTCTTTAAAGTTTATACACATAACGCATTTGAAATTACATCTTTGAGTAGGTTCTAAATCCATAATTAAAGGTTTATAATTTACAGTTGATTTGAATCGATTTACTTTATATTTTATAAAATTGAAAAATCTCTTTGGATTTTTCAGTAAACCTAACAAAAAATACATTTTATAATATATTAAATTAGGTTTTGGCGTATTAAATTTCATAGATTAACCTTTTGAAGAATAAATAAAAAAAATACCATAAATTTTGATAATCATTCAAGAAAAAAACGGTATAATAATTAGAGGTTTTTTATTTTATGAGATAATTTCGACAATAGAAATTTAACCTTTAGATAAAAAAAATTATAAAAAAATGGAGTTCTTTTTTTAGATTCATAATTAAAGTAGTTAATTAATTTTTTTTCTATAAAAGAAGGAGTTGAAGATATTTTTAGAAATTTTTTCATCCAAAGAGTATTTTCCAAAATCATATTTCTTAATTTATTTTTATCTTCATGTACAGAATAGAAAATTAAATTTTTAAAATTATCAACATGTTCTTTTAAAATATTATTATGATCAGTTTTAACAAAATTTATGAAAGAATAAATATTCTTTTTGATTAAAGGCAAATGATTTAAAAAGTTTTCGGATGAAATTTCAAAAATCGTTACTTCTTTAGAGGATTTAATTATTTCCCAATTCTTTTTATTTGGACAAGCTTGATAAGGATAGGATAAATCACAGGTATGATGTAATTTAATTTCTTTTTTTTCAGGCCATACAAAAAAAGGATGTATATGAAAGCATCTTGCAATTAAATTTTCATTATCTATTTTCCAATATAAAGAAGTTGGAATTGCACTAATATATTTATCATTTTTATTCCAAATCATTAAATTAGAGTAAGGGTGTAATTTAGGTAAACAAAACTTAATTAATTCCTTGTGAGAAAATTCATATGAAAAATTTTTAATTTTATATAGTTTTTTTAAATTTGATACAAATTTTTCTTTATTAATTCTTATGGATGCA
>SDBT01011100.1_pt1 | contig 14515 bp, 8 predicted proteins | sample 2277101 | NCBI WGS metagenome assembly SDBT01 (sample SAMN10404973, study PRJNA504765) | marine sediment metagenome | isolation source: marine sediment core GS10_PC15, 103 cmbsf | place: Arctic Ocean: Southern Knipovich Ridge | collected 2010
GCGTCGTTGTTCGTCGTCACGATAGCCACTGCTATCCTTCCTCCTCGTGCCTTGCTGGCCGAACGCCTCGGCGCTCTCGGTGCAGCACCGCAATTCCGGAGCGGTGTACTTAGGCGAGGAGGCTCAACGCAGCCGGTCGAGATACGGCGCCGCTCGAATGCGACAGTTGTTGCGTGACAGGGCGCTAGTATCGAAATCAGGAAGAAATAATCCAGAAAAGTAACCATTACTCCTCATCCTGCGTGTGTATAAGGATGAGGATCATCACTTTCCAGCATATACTCTCTCGGCGGTTACCTGAAATCGGGTAATGATCGCCATACTCCACACAATCGGGCTCCCCGAAGGATTAGAGGAGATTATATAGTGTATGCGCTCGCAGGAGACATCCGTTTCGCCTTCCGTCAGATGAGGAAGAGTCCCGGATTTGCTGTCGCCATCGTGTTGTGTCTGGGTCTGGGGATCGGGGCGAATACCGCCATCTTCGACATTTCCCGTGGCATGCTTGCTCCCCACTCGGAGATAAGCGATCCGGAACGGATCGTACGGATCTACACGCGGTGGCAGAGCGAGGAGCAGTTCGCCGACTATTCATCGTTCTCCTGGCCCGACTATCTGGATGTGCGTGATCAGATCGAGTCGTTCGAGAGTGTCGCGACCGAGTCAATCCAGCCGTTCAACCTGGCCAGAGGTGAGGAGGCTGAACGTACATGGGGACAGATGGTGACGGGCAATTATTTTTCGACTCTCGGGATCGATATGGCACTGGGCAGGACCTTTGCTCCCGATGAGGACGCCACTCCGGGTACCCATCCGGTACTTGTCGTTTCCTGGCGACTCTGGCGAGGACGATTCGGGGGCGATACGGAGATCATCGATTCAGACGTTCTTCTGAACGGACATCCCTTCACGGTGATCGGCGTGGTCGAGGAAGGCTTCAGTGGCGGGATGACCGGCCTGGTTGCCGATCTCTATGTACCGATGATGATGCATGAGCAGGCCATGCCGGCGTGGGACCCCTTTGAGGATCGTGGCAGCCACTGGCTGCAGAACCTCACAGCCCGTCTGAAAGACGGGGTCACGATCGACCAGGCCCAGGCCGAAGTAGACGCCCTCATGGCCAATCTCAGAGAGACCTGGCCTGGGGAAAATGTCGGGAAGAGCGCGGTCGTCATTTCGGAGCGGAAGTCGAATGTCCATCCGGTGATGCGTCCGCAGTTCCAGGCGGTTCTGATCATGCTCTCCATCGTGGTTGGACTTCTGCTTCTGCTCACCTGCGCGAATGTGGCAGGACTGCTCCTGGCCCGGGCCATGGCCCGGAGGAAGGAGATGGGAATAAGGCTGGCCCTCGGAGCCGATCGGAGAAGACTCATCAGGCAGGTGCTGGTCGAGAGTGTCCTTCTTGCACTCATAGCCGGGATCGTCGGTATCCTGCTGGCACAACTCGTTGGTCCACTCACCGAAGGCGCACAACCCGAGATGGACATCCCGCTTGAGTTCGCCACCGGTTTCAGCTGGTCAACCCTCTGGTTCACTCCGCTGGTTTCACTGTTTGTAGGACTGATTTTTGGCATCATGCCCGCCCTGGAAGTTTCCAGTGGTAATCTGCTTTCGGCGCTCAGAACGGGGAGAGCCACGGTGGAGAAGCGGACTCACCGGCTCAGAGGCCTCCTTGTGGGCGGACAGGTGGCCATGTCACTCGCTCTCCTTGTCGGCGCCGGGCTTGTCTTGAGAAGCGCCCGTGCCATCCAGGACATCTACCCCGGATTCGATCCTCGCGGCCAGATCGTGGCTACGATCGATCTCGATCTGCAGGGGTATGATGAGAACCGCGGAACGACGTTTTATCATGACCTGGAACAGCGCCTGGTGGATCACCCGGCGGTACGTGGTGTCGGGTTCGCCTCGCTCGTGCCACTCTCGCTCTCAAACAATTCCTCCTGGGTCTGGCCTGAAGGGTGGGAGTCGCCCCTCGAAACACAGCCTTCGGTCAGCCACAATGTCGTGACCGTTGGATACTTCGAGGCGATGGGGATCCCGATCGTCAGGGGCAGGGGGTTCGTGGAGGAGGATGATGGGGATTCGGATCCGATCATGATCATCAACGAGGAATTCGCCGAACGGTTCTGGCCGGGTGAGGATCCGATCAACAGGATTGTCCGGCTCGGCGGGGAGGACGGCACCCCGTATGTCGTGGTCGGCGTCGTGCCAACCGGCCGGTACTTCTCGATCGGTGAAGACCCTCAACCCTATTTCTACCGTCCCTTCAACAGGCACTACCGGGGGGGGATGACACTGCATGTTGCCACGACCGGCGATCCCCTGTCGCTCTTCGATCCGGTTCGTCAGATCATCCGTGATCTCGATCCGGCCCTCCCGATCTCAAGCATGCAGACGATGGATGACCAGATGGATTTCGCCCTTATGCCCTCGCGGCTGATCGCCTGGGCTGTCTCGGGATTCGCCATCCTGGCACTCCTTCTGTCAAGCATCGGTCTTTACGGGCTGATCGCCTACTCGGTCACACAGGAAACACGTGAGATAGGCATCAGGATCGCGCTTGGGGCTCAGGCAGGGCAGGTCATCAGGCATGTGGTGCGTCGTGGTCTCCTGCTCACCGTCGTCGGCCTCGTCGCCGGTCTCGTGCTCGGTTCACTCGGATCGTGGGGTGCCTCGGGTGTGCTCTACGGCGTCAATCCCATCGAGCCGGTCGCCATCATCGGCGCGATCATCCTCCTGCTCGGGACCGCACTGCTTGCCAGCTGGCTGCCGGCGCGCCGTGCAACCCGGATTGATCCGGTGAGGGCTCTGGAGGCAGAGTGATTGTATCCACCTTCCTCGGGAATACCGTTGTCGCATATACACTGATTCCCTACTGATCATTTCATTCCCTGTCGCGAGATGTGATATGCTGTAGTTCTCGAGAGGAGAACGATATGAAATGGATCATTGTACCCATCCTGTCAGTAACCCTGTTCTTCACCGCAGTCTCGGCGCAGCAGTCCGGGCCCCTTCCCGGGGAGGTTGTATCGATCGCCGAGCAGGTGACCGACCTGGTACTCGACGCACTGCCGCGACAGGTACGGGATCCTCTGATGGTGGGAGTGGCCGGATTCCAGACCGGTGAGAGGGTGACTCAACTGGGTGAGCTGTTCACCCGGACGGTCACGAACCATCTCGCGAACAAAGAAGACCGCAGGATCACGGTCCTCGCACCGCAGCATCCGGAAGGAGTGACCCCCGACTATGTGGTCCACGGAACGATCTACCTGGCGGATGATGATATCTATGTCGTCGTTCAGCTGATCCGCACCGCTGATATGGCCGTCGAGGGTGGATTCGAACGATCGTTCCCTGCCACCGATCCCCTCCGATCTCTCCTGACCGTGACCGGGGCATCCGGGCAGGGAGGTGATCAGTATGAACCGGACGACCGTGAGCGCCCGCAGGCGCTCCCCATCGGAGAGCTGGTCTCCGGCCATACCTTTATGCCGGAAGGAGATGAGGACTGGTTCCTTCTGCAGTTCGAAGGTCTTGAGGGAGTCGCGGTGCTTGAGGTCCACACCACCGGTCCCACTGATACATATATCACCGTATACGGGCCCGACGATCCCTGGAGCATGGTCGTCGAAAACGATGATTACGATGACCATAACGCCAGGGTCAGTTTCACGGCTGCCGGTGGTCAGCATTACTGGTTGATGGTGCGCGGTTACGACGAGACGATCACCGGGCCCTACGGCATCATGGCAACTCTTGAGCAGTACGGTGAGGATCCGTTCGAACCTGACAACCGGATGGATGACGCCACCCCGCTCGAACTCGACGGAGAATGGGTCTCAACCATGCTCATGCCGTCGGGAGACGAGGACTGGTTCTCCCTCGATATTCCCCGATCAGGGCAGGGGATGACAGTACTTGGTGTAGAGACGGAAGGAGGCCTCGACACCTGGATAGACCTCTTCGATTCCTCCGGTGATCAGCTGGCGGAGGATGATGATGGATCGGGTAATGCGAACGCTCTCCTCAGGTACACCATCGAGGAATCGGGCAGATACTATGTCAAGGTGAGACACTTCGATGACAGCGGTACCGGTCCCTATGATATCCGGGCATGGCTGGAGCGTGCCGAACCCGATGAGTTCGAGCCCGACAACGTGCTCGAAGACGCCACATCCCTCTCCCTCGATAGTGCGGCACAGTCCCATACCTTCGCGCCTGCCGAAGACATAGACTGGTTCACATTCACCCTCCCATCGGGCATGACGGTGACCATCGAGACATCGGGTGACAGCGATACCGTAATGCGGGTCCTCGATATCGAGGGGAACATGGTGACCGAAGATGATGACAGCGGAGAGGATGGAAACGCGCGCATACAGCGGTTCCTCCCCCAGGGGACCTATTATCTCGAGATCAGCCAGTTTCCGGATACCGGACAGTCCGGTGCGGAGTATTCGGTGCGCATCAGTTCCGGGGTCTCGATTTTTTTAAGAGCACCCGGAATGGGCAAACGTAACGGGTGCTTCTCCCCCTTTTCTCTATCGGCAAGATTCCATTCGGAGTAACCGTCCTGCTCTGATATCCTGAAGTTATCTCCAGGGGTATGGAAGGATGTGAGGCAGGATCATGAAACAACGAATCCTCGTGGTGGACGATCAGGTGGAGAACCGTCAGATTATGACGGAAATGCTCTCCGCCCTGGATTATGAGGTGGAGAGCGCTGAAGACGGTGAGGGCGCGCTGGCAAAATTGAAGCTCGATTTCGATCTGGTCATGTGCGATGTCCAGATGCCGGGGATGGATGGCTTCGAGCTGGTACGCAAGATACGGGAGACGAACTCTTCTCTGGATCTACCGGTTATCATGGTGACCGGTCTGGCCGGTATTGAAGACCGATTGAGAGCGGTTGAAGCCGGTGCCAATGATTTCATCGCCAAACCGGTCGATCTGATAGAACTGAAGGTGCGGACCTCCTCACAGCTGCAGATCAAGATCCAGAACGATGAGATCAAGCTTCGCGAATCCAAATTGGAAGCTCTCGTCGAGAAGCGCACGGCCAGGCTTCGTGAGACACTCGATGAGATGGCCGAAGCCAGGAGAACGACCTACAAGGCCTACCTGGAAACGATCCATCGGCTTGCAGTCGCGGCCGAGTACCGCGACTCCGGGACCGGCGCGCACATCAACCGCGTGAGCCACTACTGCGCGATGCTCGCCGAGAAGAAGCACCTCGAGCCGCATGATGTCGAGGTGATCAGGTATGCGAGCCCCATGCACGATGTGGGCAAGATGGGTATCTCCGATGCGATCCTGCTCAAACCCGGCAGACTTGACCCGGACGAGTGGGAGATTATGAAGAAACACGCCACATTCGGGGCGCGTATCCTCTCCGGTTCGGATTCGGAACTCCTGAAAGCGGGAGAGACCATCGCTCTCACCCACCATGAAAAATTCGATGGCAGCGGCTACCCACAGGGACTCGCCGGTGAATCGATCCCGATCATGGGACGGATCTGCGCTGTCGCTGACGTATTCGACGCGATCACGACGAAGCGACCGTACAAGGAGGCCTTCTCGAACGAGACCGCCTGCGATATCCTGCGTGAGATGATGGGAGAACACCTCGACCCGGTCCTGGTCGGTATCTTCTTCGACAACCTGGACAAGATCGTCTCGATCCAGGAACAATTCCGTGACGAGGAAGAGGAGAAATCTCCAGCCCTCTGACACGCTGTCTATTCAGATGAGGGACTCTGCTTTTTGGCGAGACCGCTGTTTGGATAGAGCTTCTTCGCGCATTCCGGACAGATGCTGTGACTGAATTCGACTGAGGAGTGTTCCTCGATATAGACATCCATCCGTTCCCACTTACCATCATCGTTCCGGATGCTGTGACAATTGCTGCACACCGGTAACAGCCCTTCCAGCATCCGTACCTGGTTCAGAGCATCCTGCAGGTCGGTGATGAGCAGCTCGCGCTCCTTATCCGCCACCTTCCTCCGTGTGATATCCCGGAGTACGATCAGGTGACCGCCTGTCATTCCCTGTTCAGTAAAAAAGGGTGACACCTCGGCCTCGATAATCGTGGCCTCTTTACCAACCGGCATCTCGATTTCAACCGTCATCCCGGCAACATCGGCCGGGTTCCTGAAGCCACCCGCAAGAACCGGGAATTCCTCCTCCCAATCATTCCCGATGCGGATCTTGCCGGGATAGTGCATCATGGCGAGGGCTGCCGGATTGGCATCCACCACCCGTCCCTCGATATCCACCACGATCATCCCATCTGACATACCGTCGACGAGAGCGCCGCGGGCCACCGGCAGAAGAGAGAGCAGGCCGTAACGCAGAATGGCAACTGCCAGGAACAGTCCGGTCAGTGCGAAGGCGATCGGTGCCCAGTCGAGGCCGGGAACCGGATTCGCGTCGGATATGTAGAGCAGGTTCCCGAGCCAGGGGGCCAGAGTGCCAAACAGCATGAGCAGAGACTGGGTCTGAAAGAGGTGCCGGTTCAGAAAGGCGGTTCGTAACAGCCGGATGGTGCCGACGAAAATGACCAGGTAGGCTCCTCCGACCCAGACCGGGAACCAGGGTCCGCGATCATAGAGCATGTTTCCGGTACCGGCATCGAGACTCAATCCCTGCCAGTGCAGGTGGTGCCACCCATTCGTCCAGACTATGAGGATCGTCACGATCGATACGGTCCATGCAAACATGTGGAGATACCGGGTCCACCGGTTCCGCCAGCCTGTATACGCGATGGTGAAAGCGATAAAGAGCGGCGGGATGGTCGCGATACCGAAGTATTCCAGCCGCATCCAGACGGCTTTATTCGGGATCCCGATTGAGGCGACCTCAAAGGCACTCGTTGCCGCATAGATCGTGACCGCAAGCATCAACAGCGTCAGCTGAGAGGATTCATCCACACTCCGGTTCCGCCAGGCAATGACGGCGACCGCCACCGAGATAACGGCCGATAACAAAAAGGCGATTGAGACCAGTGTGAACGACATGAGGATCCTCTCCACCTGAGAAGGGAGATGCAGGGCCTCTCAGGCGTTGCACCGAATGGTAGACCGACAGACCAGTTATGGCAACAGACGCGTTCATAGGGTCAACAATTGGTCATCGGGAGGTTTTCTGCTATCTTCTGCAGTGTGAAATCACAGGAATGCCGTTCCCGGAGAGGTGGCCGAGTTGGCTGAAGGCGCTCGCCTGCTAAGCTATGTGGGTGTATTCAAAACCGCATGAACAGTGACTATAGAAACCCTTTGTTCATGCGGGATTCTACCTGATTCCGATATGTGGGCAACAAGAAGTGATCTTAAGCGCTCAGAAGCGATTTTGACCCCGATTGGTCATAGATTGGTCATACAAACATGGACTTGAGAGTCACTTTCATATTCTACATGTGTTGAGAATTTTAGGGTGTTGAATGTATATAGTGGTTTCCAGATACTCATGGTGGAGGGGCAATTATCCACTCGTCACGATATCGACACAGCAGATGGATACACAGGATCAGATTGAACCGCCCCGGGTTTTCCGGAGACTACGTTACGTGAGTACGTCGGGGAGCTTGCGTCCGCGTGATTTGCCGTTTCTACCCACATGACACTCCAGATGCTAATAGTTCCGTATATACCCAAAAGCGGTACTCTATATGCAGTTTGTACCATTATCAACGTAATCACAGGTGTTTTCGGTACTATATGGCATTTTTTGGAACGAATACCGTCATCCATAATGAAGCTAAATAATGCAGATTATTAGAAATGGATTTCGAGTCCCCTCGCGGGGTTCTGTAACCACTGTAACTTGTTGCAGTTAAAGGACTTTTAAAATATACAAGTTATCGTTGTGAACTGTAATGTACTTGATTCCGCTGTTGTGTTCGCAATGGCTACGTAATGAGATGATCCTCACATAGCCAACACCCCAGTTGGAGGTAGCACCCTGGCCCCCGCCTTATACGGCTTCAGGGTGTTGCTATGAACCGGGGCCAGGAGTGCAATGCCTGAAGATCATTTCATGAGGGTCACTTATCTGACAATCGCGAGTTCTGTTACCTGAATATCGCCAGTGATTTCAAAGAGCGGGAAATAGAATTTATTGCCACTGTATGCCTGTTTCATACCGAACCATTGGGTTGTTCCGAAGGTGGTCAAAAGGACGTCGATTGTTCCCTGATCCAGATCTATTGCGTTCATACTGTTAGTACCGATTCCGCCCCAATAGCCCTCCATGAAGAACAGATACTGTCCATCCGTGGAGAAGCTACAGGGTTTGATCGATAGATGGGTTCCGTACTCTGATATCGGTTCAGGTGGATTGGTTGTTGCAGGAGGTGTTTCGGAAATGGTGGTTATCCAGAGTTGATAGATGTCGTTCCGATTTGAGGCGAACACAATACCGTCACCACTAGGTGTCCATATTGGGAACCAATCATCGGCCGGATGCTCAGTAATCGGGTTCAGAACACTCCCGTCCCGTGAAATGGTCCAGATGTCCGAGTTTCCAGATCGTTCGGACCAGAAGGCAATCGTCCGACCATCAGGTGACCAGGCGGGAAACCTGTCGTCTGAGGGATCCACCGTCAGTTGTCGGGCTGTCCCCCCGGACGCCGGAATGACAAATACGTCACGGTTGCCTGTCCTGATCGAATAGAAGACGATTTCAGAACCGTCAGGCGACCAGCGGGGGGCCCAGTCATGGGCCGGATTGCGAGTGAGCTTCCGCCTGCCACTGCCATCGGCCCGCATTATCCAGATATCCTGATTCCCACTCAGGTTGGAGTCATAGGCGATCCACTCACCGTCGGGTGTGATATCAACATGTTCGATGAGGTTGTTTTCGTCCGTCAGTTGAACGGCGTTTACGACTGAGTATGTTTGCCCCATCTGTATTGGCGAAGAGAATATATTAGACGTCGTGATCGATTCCGAGTACGCCAGCCGGTTACCATCAGCTGAGATCGCATATGTCTCGATCCCAACACCCAGTGTCAGCGGTGCAGCCTCCCCCTGAGGCAGCCCACGTCGATCAGCCATGAAGTACCACAGGTCCCGCGTACCACCCCGATCGGAGAGGAATACCAGGAACCGGCCGTCAGGAGTCCAGGCTGGAGCAAGGTTGGGCCCATTTGATATGATCAATCCATCCGTGTTTCCACTTTCAATGCTGGTGACCTGAATCGACGACGTTGTCAAACCTGCCCCCCCCATCAGAGAGTAGGCGACCCTGGAACCGTCCGGATGCCAGGCAGGATGGTTGGTGAAGTCGGACTCGTGATTCTTGATGAGCACGGGGTGTCCACCTTCAGCGGCAACGGTTTGCAATGATCTACCCATAGTGAAGGCGAGTGTCTGACCATTAGGTGACCAGGCAATCGATATGAACATGCCGTTGTCCAATATGGGCTGATCAGACAGATCAACAATACGACGCGCGTCTCCCCCACCGATCGCGGAGACCACATAGATACCGACTCCCTCTGATTCCGAGACATATGCGATCCAGGCGCCATCAGGCGACCATGCGGGCCTCAGATCATATCCGGAATGATTGCCGGTCAGGTTGATCTTATCAGTGGTTCCAACCTGCTGAATCCAGATATCCCAATTGTCGGTTTCATCGGAGGCATAGGCGATTCGAGCCCCATCCGGGGACCAGGTGGGATTCGTCTCTGCACCTGGTGCAGTTGTCAGTGGAGTCGATCGGACGATTTGCAGCCGGGTACGATCCCGGAAGAAGCCGGGGACAAATAGCAGGAGTGCAATCAGAACTGCCGTACCGAGGAGAGGAATAAAACGTGTCAGGTTTTGTGTGCGGGAATATTCGGAGCCATCGAGGAGGAGTTCCCCCGTCTCGATTTCACCTTTCAACTCCTCCAGTTCGTTATGGACATCCAGCGCCGTCTGAAACCTTCGGTCTACTTGTTTCGCAAGACACCGTTTAATGATTCTGCCGAGATGACCGGGCAATTCCGGCTTGATCTGTGACACTCTCGGCGCGGCATCCTTCACGATCGAGGAGAGGACCGATATGGGGGTATCACCCTGGAATGGCCTCTCACCGGTCAACATCTCATGCAGGATGATCCCGAGTGAGAAGATGTCCGTTCGGTGATCCACCGTGCCACCGACTGCCTGTTCCGGTGACATGTAGGCGACTGTTCCGAGGATCATTCCCTCGACTGTCTCAGGAGTTGAGGTAAGGAGAGATTGCTCAGATCCTTCGAACTCCGGTCTTAGTTTGGCCAGACCGAAGTCGAGGAGCCTGGGACGTCCCTCATCATCGACGATGATGTTGTCAGGTTTCAGGTCTCTATGTGTAATCCCATGCTGGTGGGCTACTCGAACCGCATCGATGATCGGCAGGCAGAGGTTGAAGAAATCTGACAGGGACATTCCCCTGCCCGGAATCAGATCTGAGAGAGGCTTTCCTTCAACCAATTCCATGGTAATGAAGGTGGTATCGTCGATGTCCTCGATTGAATAAATGGTGACGATGTGGGGATTGTTCAGGGCTGCAACAGCCTGTGCTTCCCGCTCGAACCTGGCGCGACGTTCAGAATCACCAGCGAATTCCGTCGGCAGTATCTTGAGGGCGACTTTACGGTTCAGATTCGAGTCGAGGGCGGAATAAACGGCTCCCATGCCGCCTTCACCGATCTTGTCGATAACCTGGTACTGTCCGATAGTCCGTCCGATCATAATGTGAGAGAGTCTAGGGGAAACCGTAACTGGATAGCAACAGAAAGCCCGCTAAGCTATTGGCTCAACCGATGAATTGAAGATTTGAAACTGGAGGCGGCACCCCGGCCTGCGCCTTATACGGGTTTTCGGTGCTACTGTAGGAGCGACTTTGCAGCCTGCTACAGCCGACCCCCGCGTTATACGGATTTCAGGTGTTGTTATTGGAGGGTGAGATTATCGCCTGACTACGAAGTCCCGGCGGACAGCCAGTGATGACACCACCAGAGGATGAGTGCAACGACTGTCGCAATTGTAAGGAGTACCAACAGATACACAATTTGGATGAGTTGACACAGCTCTCCCCCTCGTGATATACGTTAGACAGCCGCTGTCTGTATAAGGTTCTCATATACGTCATTGTTCTTCTGCCTGTCCGAGTCTGGCGGGAAAGGGTTATGGGCGCGCGTATCCAATGACTCACAGCATCCGCAGACCCGATTCACTCCAGTCTCCAGTAACTCTACTGTGTCTCATTCTGTTCTTCGGTGGAGCAGTTTTGCCCTGTTCGACATTTGCTTTGGTCACTCATCAGCAGCAACAGGAACCGGTGACAGTTGGTGTCATCGATCTCGATGTGAACAATGTCGATGAGGGGGAAGCCAGCCCAAGAACACCCCTGCTTTGGAGTACATTTCTACGTGAGGCAACGATAGGTGTTTCGAGTACCTTTATAGATGAGGCAATAGGGAAAGGAAATTAAAAATGAAAAGAAATCCTTGGTTTGAATCGTTACCCACGATATATATTGGGGCGATAATGTTTTTTACTTTTTTCATGTTATTTAGTTGTGAAAATAATCCTACTGAAAGTACCGTAAAGGCGCCGGAAGTGACCACCGCCGATGTCAGTGAAATAACGCAAACAACGGCACAATGTGGTGGTACTATTACATCTGATGGCGGAGAAACTGTCACTGCCCGAGGAGTATGTTGGAGTACAACACAAACACCTACAATTTCTGACAATAAAACAAACGATGGTACAGGGGTGGGTAGTTTTACAAGCAATATTACCGATTTAACAGTTAGTATTACCTACTATGTAAGGGCTTATGCAACAAACAATGTAGGTACAGGTTATGGCAGTGCTATGTCTTTTACAACACTTGAAACAGTACCTGTGTTGTCGACTGCCAATGTAAGTTCGATAACGGAAACAACAGCTGTTTGCGGTGGTACTATTACATCTGATGGTGGAGCAGCAGTAACATACCGTGGGGTATGTTGGAGTACAAGTCAAACACCTACGGTTGCTGATAATAAAACTACCGATGGTACAGGAGTGGGTAGTTTTACAAGCAATATTACCGGTTTAACGGCTAGTACTACCTATTATGTAAGGGCTTATGCCATAAACAATGTAGGTACAGGTTATGGCAGTGCTATGTCTTTTACGACAGAAGAATCCCAAATAGGAACAGTAACGGATATAGATGGTAATACTTATCAAACAGTAAAAATTGGTAATCAATGGTGGATGGCAGAAAATCTGAAAGTGACCCACTACCGAAATGGTGATGCCATACCCAATGTAACCGACGAGACAACATGGATCAACCTTACTACCGGTGCCTATTGTAATTATGATAACAATTCTAATAATGTCACCATTTATGGGCGACTCTACAATTGGTATGCTGTTAATGATAGCCGCAATATAGCACCCGAAGGCTGGCATGTTCCAAGTGATGCTGAGTGGAAGACACTTGAAACGTATCTTGGAGGAATCAGTGTTGCCGGTGGTAAAATGAAAGAAATAGGAACAACACATTGGTCCAGCCCTAACACTGGTGCTACTAATGAGAGTGGTTTTTCCGCATTGCCTGGCGGCTCTCGTAGCGAAACTGCTTACTATGGTGTTATGGGTGAAGTTGCCCGCTTTTGGTCTTCTACGGAGGAGTTAAATACCCGAGCATGGCGCCGGGCCCTAAGTCATAATAATTCAGGAGTAGACCTCTTCATTAGTCTTAAGACGAATGGTTACTCGGTTCGTTTTGTCAAGAATTGATAATTTGAGCAGGATCACGGTAATTGATGGTCCGCAGTTCACGTTATTTGATGTTCAACCTCATCAGTGTACTACCGGTTTGGTGCGTCCCCGTTTGTGGGTATTGGGGAAGGCGAAGACTTCCATGTAGAGTTTTTCATCCATCTGGTCAGCGTCACGTTGGACAGCCCTCGATTCACAATCTGTTCATCTTCTGCTACAATGGAATAACCACGTGAGGATGAATAATGACACGACTCATAAATCACGACAGCCACGATCTCTATGACTATTACAGGAGTGTACTGAGAGAAGACTCTAATTTGATAATTTCTGGTGAGGGTATATCGACGGTCATATTCGTACTCTTGTTCGGTCTCTTGATGGTTGGTGGAATTATCGTCCACCACTACCGGTAAAGGAGAGATTGCAGCAATGTGGCCTGGGATGGCAGATCCGAGGGTGGACAGACGGTGGCCTCAGGAATCTATATCTATCTCATTCAAGCGGGACGGAACCGGCAGTCACTGAAACTGACCATCATCAAATAGACCGTTTATCAGATAGGCGGCACCCGGCCTCCAACCTTATACGGATTCCTGGTGGATCTGTAGGGCAGGGGGGGAGTGACCTCAGACTTCCTGCGTGTAAGGCAGGCGAAGGCTGATTTTCGACAGATTCGTAATGCCATTGTTACTGGCAATTTCTGGCTAGTTCAGAGGGATTCTAGACCTTCTCTAGTGTAACTCTAGTGTCTCAGAAATGCACTCTGTCCTACTTTGATAGGTATCGTGTGTCCACCATATGTCCCCTACCCTTCAAGAGAATCGTTCCTAACTGAGTATCCACGATTCTGGGTGAAGACCAGTCGGAGTCCCTTGGCTTCTAGTTGACGAAACACAGATCAGATCCGTATTGGGAACCAGTGTGCGTCGATGAACGCTTCCAAATCCTCATGACGGAACCGGAGGGGGGCATGTTTCCCTTCCCCAAGTTTCACGAATGGTAACTTCCCCAAGTATGCCCAGGCTCGAACTGTACTGACTGCGACCCCGAGATATTCTGCCGCCATCTTGGCCGTGAATAACCCACGGGGCTGACTTGTTGGTGTACTAATCATGGTTATATCCTTTGTTTGTGGAGATACTTGACTTACATTCCGCAGATCGACTTGCCATTATCTCGGTAATTACCATCCCACTTTTCAAGCCCTGCAGTAGACCATCTCGGGCACACTGAGAAGCGACAGGATCTGTTTCTGCAGGTCGGTAAGTTCAGGTTCAAAGAGCTGCACCTCACGGCCGTCTTCTTCACACAATCGATGTCTCTCGATGAGGCTGTAGAGCCTCAGGATCTGCTCCGCCGTAGGCCGATGGTTCGCTCGCTCCTCAGGGTAGAGAGGCAAATCCTCGATGTTTTCCCTCTCCATGGCAGTTCTCAGTTCCCGCTCTATCAGAGCCTGGATGAGCAGGGCGATGAAGTAGAGGAAGAACAGGGCTTCGATGCGGCCTTCGTTCTTCAAGAGAGCCGGTGCGATCTCCAGGACCGCCTTGGTCTGTTTGAAGCATTTCTCGATCGTGGGCTGGCGTTTGTGGGCTTCAAGTACCTGGTGGGGAGTAAGTGATTGATCGTTGGTAAGAAGCGGATACATGCCATCGCTCTTGTGATCGTAGGCGATGGCCTCCTCATCCAGCTGCCACGTGATCTTCCACTTCCGTTTCGTCTTTCTGACGTACTTCGTGTTCGGCCCCGGCCGGCCCGGACGCTCC
>SDBT01011101.1_pt1 | contig 14514 bp, 33 predicted proteins | sample 2277101 | NCBI WGS metagenome assembly SDBT01 (sample SAMN10404973, study PRJNA504765) | marine sediment metagenome | isolation source: marine sediment core GS10_PC15, 103 cmbsf | place: Arctic Ocean: Southern Knipovich Ridge | collected 2010
ATAATATTTTTTATCATTTATTATACCACCATAGACTTGTAGATACACATAACGATAAAATATATGACCCAGAATATATGGCAGTTACTTCACACGAAATGCTTACAGCTATTCTGGAGGTTCTTGAGGAAAAAGAAAGGAAATAAATTATGTGTGGATTTACTTATGATGATCGTTATTTTAAGAGACCCAGTTCTAATTCATATGAAGTTCAGGTTAGATTAGATAGATATTATAGTTATCAGAAAAACCACAAATCTGGAGAAACCGAAGAAGAATATTATAAACGATTGGATGAAAGGTCAAAAAGAGAAATGGAGCTGTATCCTGACGCTCCGTTCTAATTAAAAAGAAAGGAGAATAAATTATGTTTATGTTTAGTAATATACCACCACCTCCGCAACCACCTGGGAAAAGATATATAGCAGAAGATGTTTCTGTGGTAAAGATAGCAAAGAAGATAAAAAAATTATGGAAAAATAATCATAAACCTGGTGAATATAGTTATTTTAAAACACATGTAAAAACCATTATTGTAGGATCAGCAATATATGTCATATTATCACTATTAGGACTAGTTCCATATATTATAGTTTGGCTCGATGGGATTTTACGATTAAATTAAATAGGAGTTTTTATGAGAAGACACGAAGACATTAAAAAAGATACTGACGAAATTGGTGGACCAAAATGGGACAGTATATGGGAGCCATGTATTATTCCAGAATGTGAACCGCTTTTTAATAAAGCATTACAAAAGTTTACCAAAGCTGTCAGGAGTACTCCATCTGTAGCTTTTATAGAAAAACTAATGAGAAAAGTTCTTGACTGGTCAGCAAAAAAATTATCTAAGGAAAGGAAATAGAATTATGAATTATAAAATTAAAGACCTGTTGATAGGATTTATTATTTTTTCACTTATTATAACAGCAGGTGTATTAGCAACTAAGTATACACCTAGGAACGTAGAAATGAGTTTAATTGATAGTTATATCCAAAACAACCATACAGAGCCAGCCTGGGGAAAAGCTTGAACTTGGAATGACAAAAAATCAGGTTAGAGTAGTATGGGGAAATCGTATGTATGAAACTTTAAAACATAATCGGAAAGGCACTCAGGAAGAATGGTATTATAGAATGCATCTAGGTAATGCCATTATTTTAACTTTTGAAGATAATTCTTTAGTACAATGGAGGGAAAGATAAATAAAATGACGCAATGGCCAGATACGTATCCGCTTCCATATTAGGAGAATAAATGGACACAATAGAAAAATTAGAAAATTGGCATAATACTAAAAAAGGTAGATATGTAAACAGAATATCTATTGACACTACTTATGGTGCTACATGTTGGGAAGTTGTATTAGGGAACGTTAACACAAAATCGGAAGAAGATTGGTATGATGACTATGATGACTCAGATAATATAGTTGGCGCCAGAGACAGAGCAGAGGTATATGTAACAGAAACTACCTTTATTGATGGTGAGATGGCTCCAAACTGTGCAGCTGTAGTTGATGGGGATCATATGGAAAGTTGGCCTGGATTAGCTGCAACCATTGAAAAAGCTATTGAATTAGCAGATAAATTGGGGTTATAAGATTAATGGCTCGTTACAAAATTAATTCGAAAACAAATTGTTATGAGTGGCTTGGGGAAACACTCCCAAACAAATACCCACAAATAAAATTTAAGGGGAAAGTCTATGATGTATATAGTCTTGTAGCTTCGTTATTTGTTAGGCCATTAAAAGCTGGTGATCGTATTATACATTCATGTGATAATAAAAAATGTATAAACCCAGAACATATTAGTGTTGTGCCTTACGAGGAAAATATACTTTATTGTTGGGATGGAATTAAACCTGAAGATGAAGAGGAATCTATTTCCCGAGGGGACAAAAACCCACCTGATTCAAAACAACGAACCAAGTGGGTGACAGATCAATTTGATATTTTAGAAAAATTATCTAAATCATATAACCTGTCAAAGAAACAAGTTATTGAACTTGCGTTAAACAACCTCAACGAAATGACAGAGGTATTAGATTCTTTAACAACAAAATAGGAGATTTAACATGTCTAAAAGGGTTTCAAACTGGTGTGCTATTCTGTTAATGGTGGTAGTAATATATATCTTAACCTTAACTCCTGTTGCACTTTTTACATACTTGTAATAAAGACATACAGAAATGAATATAGAAAGCACCCTGGCACACGGTATCATGGTTGAATTTTGAATAGTGTTTTTCGTCCGGAAAAACAAAGCTAGGAGGATACAACTAATGGACATACATGACGAACACGACGAAAACGTAAACGTTGTAGAAAACGATGATGGAACAATAGAAGTAGAATTATCAGACGAGTATTATGAGGTTATAGAACTTCATATGAAAAAAAATAATTTTGAAACCATTGGTGACGCACTTGCGGATCTTTTAATGGGGGATTTAAACGAGGGAGAGTAATAATGAAAACGATTTATTTGATAGGGCAAATCTCATCTACAGCACCAGAAAGTTATGAATGGAGAAAAAGGGTTAGAGAATATTTTTCACCTGAAGGGTTAGGATATAAATTAGGCGAAGATAAAATTTATTATAAACAAATGGAGGTTAATATTATTGACCCATGTCATAATGCTTTCAATAGAAGTGTAAAATCTGGAGTTACCTCCCGCGAAAAAGTCTACGAAACCGCAGGGGTAGATTTAATTGTCCCCAAAGACAGAATGGCAGTAAAAAGAAGTTCCATCTGTTTTGCAAACTTCCACAGATATGACCCCAACAAAGCACTAATAGGAACTATGTTTGAACTAGCGTGGTATGCTGACTCACCTGCAAAAGCTGTTATAGGAATATTTGATGGAGATCATATGGATGACGAATATTGTAGACACCCATTCATAAGAAGCAGTGTACATGCGTGGGTCAAAACAGAAATAGATGCATGTAATATAGTGGAACGTTATTTTACAGATTAAAGGAGGAAAGAGATGAGAACCTATATAACAAGAACAAAAATGGAATTAATAAGTGCACTGAAAGTAGCTGAATCAGAAATTGCAAGATTACGCAGTTTACATGAGCCAAGGCACGATTCTTATTCCTGCCAGAGGTGTGGAAGAAGGGATGGAATGGATGCTGTCGTTGACAGTAAGTTATGGAACGAGATAATAGGTAAAGAGGGAGACGGTAAAGAGGGAGCAGGTGGAATATTATGCTTATGGTGTATGGATGCTCTTGCTCTTGAGAAAGGTTTATCAGGAACAGTACGATTACATTTTCCAGGATGGGCATTAGTAAGTGATGAGTATGAAAAATGAAAAATCAGAATCATTCACCATAAAAACAATAAAGAAGTTATGGAGCCATTTCACTAATTAAAGGAGTTATATTATGAAAAAGATTAAGAAAAAAATATTAGGATGTATTTGTATGTCTCCTGTGGCTGCGGGTTTATCATATGGAGTATATGAAACAGTATTGCTTGGAATATCAGATCCAGAACCAATGTTGTATACTTTAGGAGGATTTATAGTTATATTTGGGGTATTTGGACTCTTTGTATTTGGGCTGTATTTAATAATGGGTTTTTAGGGGTTATAATGTATAAATGGAAAGACAGTTTTTCTAAAAATAATAAGGTAGACAATAGTTTTATAAAAAAGATATTTAGTATTTTGAATAAGGGTACAGCGTACAATGATTTGGAGGGTAAATTTGTAGGATATATAAATGCCTTAGAGGGGCCGTTAGGTATTATACATTTTATAAGTGACCATTCACTTACTTATGACAAGCGTATATTTATTATAGTTAAAACTACTTATTTAAATAAAAATGTTTTATATTTTGTAATGGATAGTGAAAGATTAACAGTTTATACATTTGAAAACGGACATTGGGCTAATAAGGTACAGAATTTCGATATTGAGGTAATATAAATGATACAACCATTTTTTATAAAAGATGGAAAGAATATAGTTTATAAAGGTACGCGGTCTAAATGTATTACTAAACTTATAACTATCAGCGGAAAGAATCCTAAGATAGTTAAAAACCCTAGATATAAATGGATAGAAATAGAAGATGAATAAAAAAGATATGCCAAACTGGTTAAAAAAAGAAACAGCAAGAAAACAAGAGGAATTGGAAAACATTCGACCCTTGTGGATAGAACTGTTGATGAGGATATTTAGAATATGAATTTATTTGAAAAGAAGAAATGGAAAATGCATTCAGGAGCAGAGAGCAATTTTAAAATTGAATGTGACGCTTTAACCTCAGATGACTGGGATACAATAGCTTACTTAATATCAGAACGTATTGCATTTTATGATGTTGTAGGTGTTCCACGAGGAGGTTTAGCTTTAGCAAAAGCTTTAAAAAAATATAAAAAAATATTTGGTGTCCTGTTAATTGTTGACGATGTTTTAACTACAGGTACATCTATGGAGGAATTGAAAGACGTTTTTTCAGAACAATACAAAGATAATATAGTAGGTGTAGTAGTATTTGCAAGAGGGAAATGTCCTAATTGGATAACACCAATATTTAGTATGAATGAATTATTAGGAGAGGAATAAAAAATGAAGAAACTCAATGATTATAGTGAGTCTGAACAGACTGAAATAGAAACTCAAGTAGACGCATTTAGTAGTGTGTTAAGAGGAGGTGCTCACGATTGGGAAACTGCCAAGAAGCATATTAATGATGACTCATACGGAATATGTAATAAATGTACAAACTTATTATTAACTGTGTTCGAGTTTGGTAGTAAAAAAAGTGCGTATTGTGAAAAATGGAAAAGGTTTCTTGAAGAAAATAAAAGAGTTGAAGATTGTAGTGCTTTTAATGAAAAAGGTAAGCTTAGTCTATATGATATGAAACAAATAGCAATAATGATTGAACCTTCTGAGAAGGAGATAGGATTTATTAAATAAAATAAAAGAAATAAAAAGTTTTAAAGGAGATCCTAATGGAAAAAGAAAAAGCTTTTTATAACAACATTAATGAATATAGCATAAGAGTACTAGAAGAAGTAGGAGTCAAGATAACTCATAAGGGATTAATAAAGATATTAGAAAGTACAGGAATGGCATACTATGATGATAGTATAGGAAGATTAATAGTGTTACCTGATTATACAAGACACTGCCAATCCATCGCGCCAAAAGAAATGACATATGACATAGGGGAAGAGACAGCGTTTGGAGTTGGTGGTTTCCCCGGATTTTATAGAAAGACAGGAGAAGATGTAATTAGGCAGGCTACAAAAGAAGAGTTTATAAATACAATTAAAGCTGTAAGTGAAAACACTGATGTAGTAAAATTCATGAGTGAACCCTGCCAAGTAGAAAAAAGGTTTCCTGTTATAGAATGCATGAAATTAATGAATGATCTGCCAATTTTAAAAATAGGATGTAGTTTATATCTTGAAGACAAAGACGCTGAATATATGTCAGGAAAGTCTGATTGGCATGATTCTATATGTTTAATGAACTCTCCTTTAATTGTAATGTCTGATATGGCAGATGTAATGATAAGAAGTGCTAGGTCAGGAAACATTTTAAGATTAACTACTAGACCTATAGTAGGTCAGACTGCGCCCTTTACTTTGGAAGGAGCAATGGTATTAGCTCACGCAGAAACCTTATTTGCGCTAGTAGTAGCACAGACATTAACACCTGGTATAGAGTGCATTGATGGAGTAATGCCTGGTGTTGGTAATAGTCCTGATTCAGCCTGCGGAGGTTATTTAGATAACCTTCTAGCTATTCCACAATCTAGAATGAATTCATGGTTGAAACTACTTCCGTCTGTTCATACATGTGGTTCTACAGAAGAAGACTTTTTGAATGATAAGGCTTTAGAAGAAAGTAGGTGGGGCAGAAATCTAGTAAGAACATATGGTATTAGAATGGGCAGACAGAGTTTCGGTGTAATGGGAGGTCATAAATACTTCAGTCTTGATAAATTTAAAGAGGACTGTAGAATCGAAAGAGAAGATAGAATATTATTTCCGACGCCCGAAAAACCAATACCATTCAATATACCTGAAAAAGATAACTTGATAGGTTATGAAAATAAAGATGTTGTAGATTTCATACACGAAGTAGAAATAGACAAAGGTGGTACAGACAGATATTCTGATTATTGGGGACATCCTGCCACCACCTTGAATATTAGATATTGGAATAATCTTATAGAAGAGTTAAGAAAAAAACATACTTTTAAGTAAAGGAAAAGGAGAAATAATTATGCCCTATATCAAACAGGAAAACAGGCCGGCTATGGATAAAGTCGTTGAGGAGATGCTTGAAGCCGGTGTTATTGCTAATGGAGATTTAAATTATATCTTGTTCAAATTCGCGAAATACTATATAATGCCAAAAAGTTACAACAGTTATAAAAACTACTGTGGAGAACTTCGACAGTGCGCTACAGAGATAGAACGTAGGCTTCTTGCTCCGCTGGAAGAAGTTAAAATTAAGGAGAACGGTGACGTATAATGAAGTGTCCTAAATGTGGGTCAGAAATGTCAAAATTTGGTGTCACAGAAAGTGGAAATTATAGATTTCACTGTCCCAAATGTTATACTATAGAAGAGGAGAATTAATATGAATATTGTAGATTTAACAACACCTGGTTGTAGAGATATATCAGATGCATGGTTCCAATTGATCTTTAAGATATTGGAAGAAGGAACTGTTTTTACTATAGACAGAGGTTCTTATGCTGGACAGAAAAGACTTGAATTTGATTACGTAACGGTGAAAATAAATCACCCAGGAACAGAACCGCTATTACCTCAAATACCAATACAGTATGGTATTCCAAATCCAGTAGCAGATGATTATTTGGATGAGTATTTACCATACCTAATGACTGCCAATAAAAAACCTGATGAAGATTACACTTATGGAGAAAGGTTAGTAGCTGGCGCTATATTATATGACCGAGAACTTTATGCCCCATACGATATATATGGTGGAGAGATTGACCAGATACAAACAGTTATTGATACATATAAAAAACATGGCCACAGGAATAATCAGATGGTTTTACAGGTGGCCCAACCTGGTGACTTAAAGTTAGAAGACCCACCGTGCTTGAGACATATAGATACAAGAATACAAAACAATAAATTACATTTTTTTGTATATTTTAGATCCTGGGATTTATGGGGAGGTTTTCCGGCAAACCTGGCTGGTATAGAAATGCTGAAACAATATATGGCAGCGGAAATCGGAGTGGAGAGTGGTACTATAGTAGCCGCATCAAAAGGCTTACATCTATATGGTTATACGTTTGAGATGGCAAAAAGCTTAAGGATGAGGGTGGATACAATATTAAAAGAAGGATAAAACACAATTAAAGGAGAGTATATGAATCTTTGTAAGACTTGCATGTTCGTGGAAGTAGACAAAGAAAAAGAAATATATTGGTGTGTTTTAAAGAATAAAGAATTAACTAACTATGATAAAATTGACAGTTGTAAGGATTATTTATTAAATTATATAAAGTAGTTTAGAAATAAGGAGAAGGAATAAATGATACATTTCAGGACAATAAATAACGGACGCAGGAAGGATGGGGGATTTGGTCCGGTATTATGTGAAAAATGTAGTAAAAATAATTCTATGTTTTTAGAGATTAAATTTAATACGATTAAGTTTGTAATATGCAATGGTTGTTTATTAAAAGGAAGTAATATGATTTTAGATGAGATATTAAATACAGTAAAAAATAAATAATAAGGTGAATAATAATATGTTATTAAATAAAGATCTTTTTCTCCTGAGACTAATAAACTCAGTATCGGAATGGTATGATGAACATTATTTTGCAGGACAAATTGAATTAGAAGGAAAAAAAGCTATTCATATACAAGTGATGAAAGATCATTACAACCATTGGCGTTTTATAGCTTGTAAAAATCTAAATAAAGAAAGAATAAAATTTCTTGAGGAAGTACAAGAAAAAGTTAATAACTATCAAGAATTTTGAGAAAGGAGTAGGTTAATGAGTGAAACAAAAGATCCATATTCATTAAATTTATATGATGTAGAGTTTGCATCAACTCAGGGATATTCAGGTAGGGCAATTGTGTTAGCAGTAGATAAGGATGAAGCGAAGGACGTAACAAAAAAAGAATTGGAAGGAGGAGGATACGTTACCACATCTAGTGATGTGTATGATATTTTGGATATAAATATAAAGAACGAAATGTGTATTAATGAATCAAAATCAATCATAATGGGGGTAATGTAAATGGCTGATGATGAAGGTATTTTAGATTACACTAGACGTATATTAGTATCCGATTCAATATTTGATATGTTTGAGTCTTATGCCAACGCGTATGGTCTTATTGAGAACGAAAAGATTTCCAAAGAGCAAATCGAACATATGGTAAAGCGGTTTGAAGATATGTATCAAGACTATATTGCAGAAATATTTAAAGAATTAGATGTGCAAGTTACTAAGGTAGGCGATCAGGAATTTATTGAGATAGGAGAATTAATGACTAAAGTGGCCGGTGTTTCGGCAGCTAAGTTAGCTGTAGAGATATTAATTATAGAAATATTAAATTCTACCGTGTATGCTTAATTAATACACTATAAGGAGCCATATGGAAAAGTATGGTATTTATTCTGTAGATGGGCGCAGACTACCTAATTCAAAAGAGTTGTTTGAAGAGAAGCGAAGGTTTTGGAATGGTTTGACTGAACGAATGTTAGATGGGATACCTAACAACGTGTTTGGAATTCTACTTCAGGCAACATATATTAATAATGAGTTACATTGGATAATAAGGGAAGCCAACAAATGGAACCTAGAAAAAGCTGTGGACTGGTGCAAACATATGTTTATAACACCGTAGTAAAAGGGGGTATTTATAATGGAAGATTTTGATGCTAATTTAGATGAGTTATTAGCTATGATTGGTTTAATAGAGGAGCATTGTTATTTAAATCATGGAACAGATATTACTCCACCTCCTGCAGTTGATTATCTATGTCAATATGTTGGAAAAATAGAAGGGTCTGTTGGTACAGCAGACTTATTGTTACGTATACCAGTATGTGAAGATTGTGCTGAAACTTTATTACAGGATGATGATTGGTTATTATTTTATTGTCTAGCATGTAACTCTTCTCAATGGATTATAAAAAGTAAAGCTAAAAAACTTTATCCAAAATGGGAAAGCCTTAAATTTTTATCAATGTGTCCTAAATGTGCACCAACATCTAGATAGTTTAATCGTGGTCGAATTAACTAACCTATAAAGAGTGTAGGACAGTATATCTTCGTCCTATAAAACTGACTATAATATATTTTAAGGAGGGTGTAAAATGCCTAATTTAGATGATATAGAACAGCTTTGGAAAAAGAAAAAATTAGACTTAATTAATAATATCGATGCTGCACTGGAATGCGGTGAAACGGACAAAGATATTTTAGAGTTGATGAAGGAGTTTGTTAAAGGAACAAAAGTAAAGTCAAGTATTGGAGATTACTTTAACGAACAAAATGATGATTAGGGAGAATTTAATGGCTAAGAGAAGGAACTGGACACATTCAGAAAAGAAAATGTTGATTGATAACTACGAGAGAGCTACTATAAAAGAATTGTTAGATTTGTTACCTGGAAGAAACGCGGATATGATAAACGCACAAATAAAAAGATTAAAAAAATCTGGGAAAATAAACACAGGAAAAACAGAAAAAACAATCCAAAGATCTTATGATCAACGAAATTAAGAAGACTTATAAAAATTGTGATTATATTAAAAACAAAACATGAAATAGAAAAAATTAAAGACAGCTGTTATATTACTGCTAATGTTCTTAATGAGTTGGAATTAAAAGTTAGACCAGGCGCGACAACCAACTATTTGAATACATTAGCGGAAAAAATGATACGCAGCCACAAGGCAACCCCAGGGTTCTTGAAATATAATGGGTATCCCTACACAATCTGTGCTTCGGTAAATGATACAGTGATTCATGGACTGTCGTCTGATAAACTATTATTGGATGGAGATATATTAAGTATTGACTTAGGTGTTATTTATAATGGATGGTATTCCGATACCGCTATTACAATACCTGTTGGAAACATTTCTAAGAAAGCAAAAAAATTGATAAAAGTTACAGAGAAATGTATGTACAACGCCATTGATAAATTAATACCGGGTGAAAGATTAGGAACTATATCCAATACAATACAAACACATGCTGAGTCAAATGGATTCAATGTGGTAAGAAATTATGGTGGTCACGGTATTGGTAGGGATCTACATGAGGACCCAAGAATTTTAAATCACGGTAAAAACAATAACGGAATATTAATAAAGTCTGGGATGGTTGTTGCAATAGAACCAATAGTTGTAGAAAAAAGCTACGAGACTATAAAACTTGCAGATGGGTGGACAGTAAAAACAAAAGACGGTGGATTGGCAGCTCATTTTGAGCACACGGTGGCTGTTACAGGTAATGGCCCAATAATACTTACGGAAAGAGATTAAAGAATGAATTATTTTCAAAACGAGGCACACTTTATTAATTATATTAGAAAGATTTGTAAAGAGAGGTTTGGAGTTTATATAACCTATGATGAAATAAAGGTATTTAAAATTCTATATAAAACTAATGAGTATAAAACTTTATTTAATACTTTTAATCTAGGAATACCTTTTGAGAAGGTAACATGGGAATTAAAATATTTAGATAATACTAGAAAAGCTTTTAAAGAATTTTATGATCATAAAGTTTTATTATTATTTGAAATAGCAAATTTTATAGAAAATCCAAAAGATATTAATACTGAAAAATGTAAAATACTTTTTGATTATTGCTATAATAAATTATGGAAAATTGATAAGAGTATAAATAGAAAGGTAGAATTACTTGATCGTGAAGATATCTCTAAAGAAACTTTTAGTATATTAGGTAAGCTATATAAAATTCCAGGAGTTTATTTTCTTCACAATAAAAATAAGAGTTTAATTTATATAGGAAAAAGCTATGATTTATCTGCTAGAATTATTATATCAACTAAAGAACGAGGTGCTTCTTTTTTTAGATATATGATAACTAAAACTAAAGTAGATGCCGATATTATAGAACCATATATGATTGGATTACTTAAACCTATTAAAAACGGTCAGTATTTAAATGATGAATGCCCGTCTTTTAAGATACAAATACCAAAAATATCTAGGTTAATAGAAATAAGGAAATGTAAAAAGGAGAAGGCCAATAATGAAATACGAAGGACAGAAAAAAGTACCACATCTCGAAATACCTTTAAGCATATTAAGAAATAAAGAATTTAGACTTTGGTTAAGAAGTTCAGAAAGTGTTTTATATTTATATTTATATTCCTATATAGTCAGATCTAATGAGGCTAAAAATAAGATAGGGCAATTAATATTTAATAGTTATTATAAAAAAAATACTTTAGCTGCCAGGTGGGATTTAAAAACCATGGCTGGAGAATTAGGATTCAGTGAGAAGAGTACTGGTTATATATCCCGTTTATTAAAGAGCATGGTGAACAAAGGGATTATAAAAAAACACACAGATAAATTAAACAGAAGATCTATAAATGTGTATGAATTTGGGATACACGATGGTGAACCGTATAAACACGAGACACTTCATGTTTTTAATTATTTTATAAAAATTAAAGCAGAAAAAAAGTTGGTCAGTTTCCTCCCAGGAAATCGGCCAGTTTCCTCCCAGGAAAGTGACATATAGTAACAATACATAAAAACAAAAATATATAAAAAGATTTCTTTTATAAATAAAAGAAACCTTAAGAGTTTAAAATTTTTTAAAAAGGACGACCTGATACAATGGCAATAACCAACACTGATTTATATACTGCAGAACGATCACTGAGATTGAATAGTGCAGCTGGACTCCAAGCTTCTTTTTCAACCATATGGAATGGATACTCAATTAATATTCTCTGGAACAGTATGTCAAATGATATTTTTCAAATTTGGCCAGAAAATTTTGTTGAGCAAGAGGATATAGGAACATTGCGATTTATAATAGAGAATTATTTTAAACTTTATTATAAAAATCCCTTGACAATTATGTAACCGTGTTTATGTTATAACTATAAAATAAAGGCTAATTTCAGCAAAACATTTAACCTGAATGAGATAGAAAAGGAGAAGTATTATGTCAAGAGTACCTTATGTTATTGAAGGCGAAGGACAGGAAGAAAGAGTTTATGATTTATATAGTAGAATTTTACGTGATAGAATTATTTTCTTGAGTGATGGTGTGGAAATAAATGACCAAGTAGCTAATTCCACAGTAGCACAATTATTATTTCTCGAATCACAAGATGCCGAATCAGATATTTATATGTATATTAATTCTCCTGGTGGTATGGTTACATCAGGGTTAGCTATTTATGATACTATGCAATATATAAAGCCTGATGTTCATACTATCTGTGTAGGCCAAGCAGCTAGTATGGGTGCAGTTTTATTGGCTGCTGGTACAGAAGGAAAAAGAAGTGCATTACAACATTCAAGACTTTTATTACATCAGCCAATGGGTGGTACTTCTGGACAAGCTTCAGATATAGAAATACAGACTAAAGAAATTTTACGTATTAAAGAAGCATTATATGATATTTTGGCGAAACATACTGGCCAACCAAAAAAGAAAATAAAGAAGGACACTGACAGAGATTATTTTTTAAGTGCAAAAGAGGCCGTAGAATATGGTCTAATAGACAAAGTAATGGACGAAAGGCAATAGTTAATGTTGTATAAAAAAGAATATGTGAAAACTGATGGAAGAAAATTAAGAGCTGGTGGTCCAAGAGATTTACAAAAACGCCAGCAAATTCAGGACACATCTTCTACTGCAGCCATCCAGAGTCTAAAAACAGAAATAGAAAGATTATCTAATGAGTTAAGAGAAAGACCTGTTATTGGTGGTTTTACTGGTGAACAGATGGATGATGAAATTAGGAAGTCAGTAAGTGAATCAATAAAAAATATAAAAGAGACAACTAGTAAAGAAATAGAAGAATTAAAATTATCATTAAAAAAGTCCAAAGAAAACGAAGAAACCCTTTTGAAAAAGTTGGAAGACATAAATAAAACAAGAAATGAAGATATAACCAGATTATTAAAAGAACAAGTTGAAAAACTTGAAAATTTAAATATATCTACTACTACCAGATACGAAGAAATAATAGTTGACCCAGACAGACCACAAATTGAAGAGATGTTTATTGACCCTTTAGAAACACACTCAGGTAAAGGACTAGAACTCCATATTGATGTAAAAGATGTATCTAGCGGTGAAGAAGAAGATATGTTTGAAAAGGTTGATAAATTGAAACAGTTACTAGGTGGGTTACCACCAAATAAATGAATAAAGGAGAATAAAAATGGAAGAACAAGAAATAAAACAAGAAATGAAAACATACCCAGTTAAGGAAGACTTATTGCAGGCAATATTAAATTATTTGGGTCAACGTCCATATATGGATGTTGAGGGGATGATACAAGCATTGCTTGAACTTACTAAAAAGGAATAAATTAAAACAAATATAAAGGAGAAGCAATAATGAGTAATTCTGGAAAAGGATTAGATATAGGAACTAATATGATTGTGGCTTCTGAATTAGTGGAAGATGGTAATGCAGTTTTTAAAATGCAAAGAGATGCTTTTTACAAGATAATGCCTAAATCAGAGGTAAACAAAAATAGTATAAGGATATCATTAGAAAAAAGGGGCGCAAATTTTATAACAGATGGGAATTCCTTTATTGTTGTTGGAAATGATGCATTAGAAATTGCGATTGAAAGGAATGATATAGCAAAAAGACCTCTTCAGAAAGGTATATTATCACCAAAAGAAAAAGAATCTTTACCAATGCTGAAACTGATAATAAAAAGTTTGGTAGGTCAGGGTGATGGTGGTAAGTTAGTGTTCTCTGTTCCAGCAAAACCAATAGATACTGATTTTGACATTGTGTATCATACTGCAATGATGAAAACATACCTTAGTGAAATGGGATATAAACCAATAGATATTAACGAATCTTTTGCAATATGTTTAAGTGAGCTGTTAGATGAGGGGTTGACAGGGATATGTTTATCATATGGCGCAGGAATGACTAATGCGTCTGTTATACACCAAGGAGATCCTCTAGTTGAATTTTCAATGGCTCGCGGAGGAGATTTTATTGATCAGTCTGTTGGAAATGCTTTAGATGAGTCACCAAGCCTTATCCAACTTGAAAAAGAGTCTGGTGTAGATTTACTTAACCCAACTAATAAAATAATGGAAGCTGTGTCTGTTTATTATTCAGCTTTAATAAATTATACATTACAAAGTATAGTTTATGAGCTTAACAGGCGCGGGAAAGAACTACCTAAGTTTAAATCTGCTGTTCCTATAGTAGTTTCTGGAGGATTGTCATTGGCAAAAGGATTTACTGAAAAGGTAGAAACGAGTTT
>SDBT01011102.1_pt1 | contig 14513 bp, 20 predicted proteins | sample 2277101 | NCBI WGS metagenome assembly SDBT01 (sample SAMN10404973, study PRJNA504765) | marine sediment metagenome | isolation source: marine sediment core GS10_PC15, 103 cmbsf | place: Arctic Ocean: Southern Knipovich Ridge | collected 2010
TCCGCCGACTTATCCCCTGCGACGAACATTTGCTTTTGGTATATAGCACAGTAGAGCGGAAATTCCGCGCCATTGACAACCCCGTGGGCGTCATCCACATCAGTGGATGTTGTGTATGCAACCGTGTGCGGACCACCGTTTACGAACGTAATTTGATGGATATTAAACGCTGATTCTCCGGTACTATTATTTCCAAGCACTGCCTTGTATTTTCTCAGTTCTCCGGATACAGAATCAAATGACTCGATAAGGTTGGTTACGCCGCTTGGCACGAACGAGGCAACCGGGGCGGCAAGATCTATGACATCAAGATTACGGCCATTGTTACGCATATACAACACGCGCAATCCCTCATCTACAGTTGATAGCCAGTAATTCATTGGGGCCTGATGCCTGGTGCCGTCCGTATGCCATGTCGAACTGTCGGATCTTTGCGCATCCGACCCAACCGGGAACCCCCTGTCCCCGAGGACATCTCGGTTGTGCGGCAACCGCCACAGCAGCCCCAACGCAGTCCCGTCATCGTCAATCACCATATTCTGCATCGACAGCACTTCCGCGTCGCCCAGCCGATAATTCGGCTTGCTGCTTACAATGCCCTTGCTAAAATCGTCTTGCTGTAGAGGCATAGCAACCTTATACCGACGGCACAACCGTGTCGCGATTGCCGTCGACAAGCTGCCCGATCGTAGCGTTGAACGCTTCGGTCGTCGTGATCGGGCGCGAGCGCCCCGGCAACGATGTCATCGAAAGTTGCGTGATCAACCCCTGCATCCTGATGTTTTCTGTGGGCTTCTTTGTCAGCATAATCAGCGCTGTCAGCGGCACGAGAATCCCGTAGTAACTCTCCGGCATCTCCACGTTCTGCAAGCCGAGATTGCCCGACGTAAACAGCGTGTGATAGTGGCTATAGAAGATGATGATCGTGCTGAGGTTGGCGGGGGCGCCAACGAAGCGTAGATGAGGCAATCCGGTTTCGATCGTGTGCGCGAACAGCTTGGCGTCAGTCCATGTGCCCTTGGTCCCATCTTCAATCTGACGATCGGAGGATTCAAGGTATCGCGTTCCTGCCGTGTCGTCGCGTACCGAAACAATTCCGCGAACGTCCGTCACCGAAAACGGCGCGTCGCTAAGCGTATAATCAGCCGATCCCGTCGAAGTCACCGACAGCTTCTTGGTCATAAACCGCGTCGTGTTGTCGTCCTCGGCGTTCTGCAATAGCTTGATCGCGTCATTGAACCCTTCCGCAACATGCGCGGGGGTCCACGGACCTTGCGTGGCCGCAGTTGTCCCGCCTAACAGGAATCGCACGCGCGTCTCTAACGCACTGCCGAGTTCTAGCGCCACCGTTCAGCGCTCCGTTAGTTTGCGTTCTTGGCTTCTGCGTCAACCTTGGCAACGATCGCAGCCTTCTCGCGCTCTGCGTCAACCTCGGCTTTGGCCTCTGCGTCGATCGCGGCTTGCTCTTTCGCTTCTGCTTCGTCGAACGCCCTGGCTCTTTCTTCGGCTTCCTTATCCGCCGCCATCCGGGCCTCCTCGTCTGCCTTCTCCTTGGCTTCCGCCTTTGCGGCCATATCGGCTTCGCCAGCTTCAACCAAGGCCAGCTTCTTCGCTTCGGCCTTCTTGATTGCACGCTCGATATTTGCTGAGCGCGCCAGTGAATCGGCCTTAGCCTTGGCTGCCACGTCGGCTACTTTCTGAGCGTCCGACTCGACCTTGGCGCTTTCCTCGCTTTGGGCCTTGGCTTCTGCGTCACCGGCAATCTGCCCTAACGCGAAGCCGAGTTGTAGCGCGCCGGTAGTAACGTTGTTTGCTTCCCGCTTTCGGATGCCAACAAGCTCCATGGATCGCTTCAGAACTTGCTTGTTCGTCAATCGATGCGGCTGCTTGCTGTACTTCTTTACGAGTTCATGCGCGGCTTTCTTGTACTTCTTGTCAATAATCGGAAACATTCTCTTTTCTCCCTATGAGTTAAATGGAACCATGTTGATGCTACGGTTTGTATCCGTATCGTAATTCAAATCTGCGATTTGCAGACTTTCTAATATCTGCTCGTACCTGATGTCAAGCCCACGCGAATTCATATTGCGCGCCGTGCGAAGGTTGATCGCCGCGCGTAACGTAATCAGCGGAATCCACCTGTCGGGCATGTTCAATGTGTCCGCGAGCGCTGTCGGCCAGGTAAAGCTCTTGATGTAGTCAAGCCGGATCGTGTTGATCGTCCCGACTGCAAAAATGCCAATCTGATCGTCACGGAAGTATGCCCCTTCCCCGGTCCACTTGCCGGACGCGGAGAAGTCAAATACCTCCATCGTATAACTTGTCGGCGGCGTACCGGCAACCTCAACGCGAACGCGCAACGGAAGCCAGAAGTCCGATGGCAAGTTATACTCAACCGTCACGCCATCGTAGGGGATGACAACCGTATCCGTAATCATTGATGGCGCAACCAGCCCCATCTCGGTATAGACCGATTGCGCTGCCTCTCGTATCGCGTGATACAGCGCCTTCTGTGACCACACTTTGTGCTCAATATCGTCTAGGTAGACATTCGCAACGGTGTCCTGAATGTCCTCTACCGTCTCTGTAGACGCGATCGCCATTAGCGCAGCCCCGCTTGCGCGAAGTGTCGCCGTCCCGCGATTTCATGATCCCAGCGGCCCTTCGCGATCTCCCCGGCGGCATTCTCAAACGAGGACGCATCATTGATGTCTCGCTGGAATTCCTCGCGTTCCATCTCTCGCATGACCCGCTGGGTGTACTTGTAGTGGCTAAGCTGCGCCTTTCGGATTAGCGCGCCGTCGAGCGCGCCAGTCCTGCCGCAGAAAAATGAACCGGAGAACTCTGATTGATGCAGTGACATAGCGCCGCCGTCAACGTACCGAAGCACCCAGCCGTCATGCTCCGTTTCTTTGCGTATTCGCTTAAGGAACGGATGCTTCGTTACTGGGAAGTCGGACAGCCGTCTCCTCGGCGTTTCCTGCGAATCCAAGTACGCAAAGAGTCCCCGATTGGCTTCGTTGTTAAGATGCATGTTCATAATCTGTTAACAAAGAAAAACGCTGGAGGCGGGCAAACGCTCCCAGCGTTGATCTCCCGTCACGTAGGAGCAACCCCCGAAATAGTTGTCAATCCAAAGCGATCACGCTTACCCAGCCGTTTGTAGAGTTAAATCGAAAGCAACTCAGCGTTGTGCCGTTGGCCACGACCTTCATCCCCATTGCGGTTGGCAGCACAAATCCGTTGCCTTCTTTGAAGCTGCCAGTGGCAATAAAGTCGAGCGTCACAGCTGTAACGGCGATGATGTAGTAATAGTCACCGTCGACCACCGTGATCCCATCTACAGTGGCGTTGCAGACTTGCTGTGTCACAACGCTTGCGTACCGCCCGATGTCGATCACCGGCAGCGGCATTGTCCACACGCCCCCGGACGTATGCCCGACACGCTTACGCGTCCCGCTTTCGTTAAATGCTTCGATTGGCGCTTGGTCAGCTGCGATCGCCTGTGATCTGTCGATCAGGAAATCCGCGCTGCCAGCGATAAACCACGCCGCAACGATGCCTAAAAAGAGGTTTGTTATTTTCATGATCTCGTTCTCCTTTAGACTTCGTTTAGCGTGTGAATGCGATATTGAGCATTGCGCTTGCTGCAACCAAGTTCCGCGTAATAACGCATCGTCGCTTCATACGACGGCGAATCAGCGATCCGGCTGAGCACCGCGCCATCCTTGTCGAGCCAACCAAAGTCAGCCAGCCGATAGATGGCCCAGTACGCTTTCGTCAGCCCATAGGCTGTGCGGGTTGTGCAATGCTTGTCGACGAAGATCGGCGTAGTGCCGTTCCCGCCCTGAAATCCGATCGCGCTCCAGCCACCCGTGAGGGTTAGGTCCATAAAGCGCTTGTCTTGTTCTAGCGTGTTGGCGTACTGACTACGAACGCCATAAGTTGTCACGATGCAATCCGGGTATTCACCTGAATCGCGCTCGACCAGATCGGCGCCTGTTTGAAAGTGCTCGTCAATCGGGTCGCTCCCGTTGATCGTGCTGCCGTCGATGATCTGTGATTGCCAGATCGGGGATTCCGAAGCTTGGCTATCCAGACTTAAATATATGATTTGCCCAAAGTTTCCGCTGTTGTTTCCAACGGCACCGTTGACGCCGGTGAACTCGTGGTAAGTCGGGGTGGCGGCAGCGACCATGGCATTCGCCAAAGTGATGCGCTCGCCATCCGTCTTCGCGACGGCTGCGCCGCTAATCGTAAACGATCCGGCGGTTTGGGATGTCGGCGTTACCGCACTAATTGTCCGATCGCCGACGGTTTCTGTCGTTTCATCGGCAGAAATCAGGTCGATGATCTGCCCGTTCTTAAACGGGTTGCGATGCCGCGCATTGTCGTAGTCGACATTGGTGTTGTTTTCCGTTGTCGCAACATCGGCGATTGTCGGCGTCCCATCATTAAAGATCTGCCGACCGATCAAGTCCTTCATGTCCTTCATCATGCCGTCCGCTTCAAGCGTAAACGCATTCTTGAATGCCATGCGGTCGGTCTTGGATGCTTCCATGACCGGATCAGTGATTTGGATTCGCCCATAGTGGAACTTGAGCGGAATGATTGCTTCCTCGACGGTCTGAAATCCAGCCGTAGGAAGCGTTCCGGTTTCCGAGATACTCCCAACCCCAGTGTTCCCAGACACGAGAACCGGAATCCGTGCGCGTCGACCACCAAGGATCGATTCGCTGTCTTTGCGAAACTGGTCATGGAGGACCGAGGAACGGTTGAGTTGATCCCTAATCGGACCAAAATAAATGTCCTTTAGAGCCTTGTCGAATAAACTTACTGTTTGCTGTGCCATCTAACTTCTCCAGAAAAAATTATTGAAATCCTTGTGCGCCACGGCCATAGGTGTTATCCCATAGAACCCCAGCTGCTTTTTTTGCGTCTGCCATGGTTTTGTACTCATGTTTTTGAACTTTGGTTGTTCCGCCGGACGGGGTGGTCCCAATTACTGGCGGCGTTTCTGGCGGGGGTGACGATTTGCGTACCCTCGCGTCTACTTCTTCTTTAATGCTCACTTCGCGCTCAGCTGCCCGCGCTTGCGCGATCTCCGCAAAACTCACGTCAACCCCTTTCCGCATCTGCGCTTCCGCGCGATTCAGCAAAATGAGCCTTTCGTCTTCGTTGTCGAGAAACTTATGTTCCCGCGACAAGACGTTAATCTCGTTGACGATGTTTTGTGACCGCTGTTGCTGTAACCGTCGTTTATCTTCGTCGGCAAGCGATTGCCGAAACGTGTTAAACTCGTCGCGCTGCTGTGCAAGCTCACCTTGAAGCCGTCCAACCTCGTCGCCCTCGAACGGGTCGAGCGGGTCGGATGCTGGCTGCGCCTCCTGTCCTGCGTGGCGCCGCTCAAAGTCGGCAACCTTCTGATCCATGACGATTTGACGCGCCATAAGGTCACGACGTTCGGCGTAAATCTTTTCTAGTGCCTGCTTGTTTCCATCACGGGCAGCAAGAACGCGCTCCTCGATCGTCGGCTCTTTCGGAGCCTCGTCGGTGCCTTCCGCTGGAGCGGCTTCAGCTTTGGGCTCGGCGCGCGCCGCCTCACCTGGCTTAACCTCGGCTGCTGGCGCGGCCTCTACTGGCTCTACTGGCTCTACTGGCTCTACTGGCTCTACTGGCTTCGCCTCAGCGGGAACTGGTTCCGCCGGGGTGGCTTCCTTCGCTGGTTCTGCGGGAGCCTCGGCCTTTTCTTTCGGCTCAACAGGCGCGGCTTCTACCGGCTCTGCTGGCGTTTCTTTCTGTTCTTCAGCGGCGATTTCCGCTTGATTGGCGTCGAATATCTTGTCGAGCCCATCAAAAAGCAATTGCGTGTCAAGGCCGGATTCGTTTAATTCCATGTTAGTACCTCGCCCCTGTTGGCATTCCTGACGGCGGACCGTTCTGCGCTAACTGCGGGCCGCGTTGTGTTTGCGATTGCGCCTGCATGAATCGATCTAGCGCACCTTGAAAATGGGGCGAAGTTGCTCCGGCAATGTCGGCCATGCCGGGCAACCCGCGTTCTGCCCCTTCGGATGCGAATATTTCTCGCGCACCCTCAGCGGCTTCGTAATTTTGTGCAATAGCGTTGAGCCCTTCCGTCAACTGAGGGAAGTCCAACGCGAGGCTTCGTAAGTCATTAGCCACATCTGGGCCTGGAATATTTGGCAGTCCAGGTCCAGCTGGACCTGCTGCTTGCGGGGACGGTCCCTGCCGCAAGCCCTGGAGCGTTGAAACCATCCGGCGTGCCGCACCTGATTCCGGTGCCGTGCGAGGCGGGGCGAATCCTTGGATTGGCGGTGGCGGTCCCGGCAACGAACCAAAGTTTAGGGGCGCTGCCGGTTGCGGTGCCAACTGTGGCGGTGGCGCGATCGGCGCCGGTCCTATCGTCGGCAATCCGCCTGGCGGACGCTGCGCGGACCTTTGATACGGATTCGTTGGAAACTGTCCAGGCATTCAGTCCAGTATACACATACTGGGTATGGGTATGTCAAGCCCTCAAAGCAAAGCCCCAAAAGCTAGTCGCTGTGCGCGTTACAGCGAGGCGATGTTGGGGGCGACCGCCGGGGATGGCGGCGTTGGTCGTGGCGACGGCCCCGACGAAGGCGCTGGGGATGGCGTTGGCGGCGCTGCTGCTGCTGCGTCCGGTGGCGGCTTCGGGATTGCCTGCACTGCTCTGCGCAACGCTTCGCCGACCTGAATGTATCCGAGTTGTTGGTGAACCCACATCGGATTTTCCAAGCCCGTCACTTCGTCGAACAGCGGAAATTCGTCTGGCTTTTTCTTGCGAGACGCATTATTCATCGCTGCAATGTGAACTTTCTTGTGCCAGTGCGCAAACAATCGTTGCTTGTCACTCAGATCGTTCCAGTGCGACACGATAAAATTCGTGATGATCTCAATGTGCATCGCGTGATTGTCGTGCTCAAGCACAAGCGGTCGGACATCTGCAAGGATCTCGCGGTTCTCATTCATCGCCCGATGATAATCTGGCGGATGATCTTGGTGCCTGAAGAGTCCAAGTTGGTCAAATCGCTTCATGTACTGCTCTGGCGACATGGCGCCAGTCTTGCTTGCCTCGTTAATCATGTCGCGCTCAAGGAATGGATCATATGGATTCGCGCTGCCTTGAATAACTTCGATCGCCGTCCCCTTCACGTCCCGGCCAAAAAAACGTTCTATCGCAGGGCCTTGCGTTTCTCCGAGCGTTGGCAGAATCCGCTCCTCGGTGTAGAAAACTTTCACAAGCTCCAGTACAATTCTGTAACGCTCCTCGGCGCCCGCTTCAAGCCCGGCGCTTACCAACCGCGCGCGACCCATATTGAGCTTCTGCTCCGCGATCTGTGCGCGCCCAGTCTTTGCGCCGCCTTCTCTCGCCGATTCCGCGATCGACGCAGAGCCAGCGATAGAGTCGGAATCCATCGTTGCGCGCTTGTACAGTTCAAGTGATGCTACCGATGGACCAGCGCGGCGCAACCATTCCTGCGGTCGACCGCCACGCCGATAAATCCAAACTTGCCCAGGCTCACCAGTGTTGCGGATCTTTGTGCCACCAGCTTCGACGATCAGCGGCGGGTGTGCGTCGTGCTCCATAATCTCCAGGTCGATCGATGTCGTTCTGTTGATGACCCGGTTATGCGGAATGATATGTTGCGTCACCGACGTTGCGTATGGGCTGATAACAGAATCGATGTTCTGATACCAGGCTATCGGGAACGTAACGCGGCCCTTGGTCATCTCGTAATACGGGAGATCGGTCATGGTGTCGCCAGCTTCATTGAGCGGCATCAATTCGCCATTGGCCGATACCATGTATGTTCCGTTCGGCCTTTGTTTCGTCGGCTTCTCCCAATACTCCAAGACCCGAATGCCGCGCCGCAGGTAATACCCGTCGTTGCCAACCGTGTTAATCCATTGCGTCGCGCTGGTGACGACGTTTTCCTCTTCGATGTCGCGGTTGTACATCGCCAGAACTTCCGCTTTATTCATGATCGCGTTGTGGATGACGTACTGCGCATCATCAAACGTCCTGGCTCCAGCGTCGATGCCAATTTCGTCCGGTGAAAACACTTCGATTTTTACGGCGCCAACTTCCTGTTCCGAAATCTCGCCATCTTCGCCCATGACGTGCGCCAGCGCCTTTTTGTCAAACGTGATTTTCTCAAACGCGCATCCAAACAGCAAAAGGAATAGCTTCGTTTTTGACAGCAATTTTGAGCCGCTGTTGTCTCTGTCGATATTCGCAAGCAGACGTTCCGTGGTCCGCGCTGCTGACTCGTCGTTGTACTGCGATGTCTGTGACAGCACGCGAATCTTAGGCGTGGATTGCGATAGCATGTCCTGATGCTTCATCACAACCTTGAGCACTTGATTCGACGTAAACCGAAAGCGCCAGCTGGGCGATTCGTCTAGCAGCCTGTACTGCTGCGTCGTCGTGTTGTACCGAAGATAATGCTTGCCGAGATAGAACGCCAACGTCTCGGCCCATTGCCGCTCCGTAGACAGTCTCGCGCGCTGGCTCTCCAGCCACTTTTCCTGAATGTCAATTCCGCCTGGTCCGCCAGTGCCATGGTTGTTGCTGGCTGCGGGGGTGTCCGATCCGATGACGGGCATATCAGGTCGAGTCTTGTATCGTCGGAATTTGGTTTGCTATACGGGGGTCATCTGAGATCGCCCGATACGTGTCGGCTACGAAATCGGCGGCATCTACAACCTGGTTTTCGTCGTCGTCATCGATTTCGGGATCATAGGCCGTCGGCGGCGGGGCATCGTCAAAGTCCGAATGCGGCACGGTCGGCGGCACGGCTGGTTGTCGATCGAACGCTGCGTTGTGCCCGGCTTGATAGCCTTCGTTGATCATCGTTTGCGCTTGCCACGGCGTATACTTGTGCTCCTTGTACGACAAGAGGCCAAAAATGAACGCTGCGGTCGATGCCGCGACAGAGAAACCGACGCCGAGCGCCAACAAAACGGTCACAGTTTGCATTCCCCCAGTATACAGTATCGCTCAAATAAATCTTGAGAAGTCGCCGAACAGGCCGTCTTCGCCTGAGCCTCCCTGGTTGCCACCGAAGTGATCGCGGTCCCACTGGGCGTGGTCCTCGGCGTTGGCGATGTTGTCATACTTCAGCTCCGACTCTTCCTCCTCGCTCATCTCAGCGTCATCTGTGACGCACTGCGCCAGCGCATCGCTGAGGTCATCGTGGATGGAATGCGGGAAGTGCGATAGCTCAATCTCCAGCTCGCGGATTACGTCATACAACGTGCCGTCGCGGGCCTCTTTGTGCAGTCCATCTCGCGGAATGCGGATTCTACCGCGCTTCAGCGGTGCCGCGATTCGCTTGATTTTGTCGACCTTTTTGCCTTTATTGGAATACGTGCCGACGTACCCAATGCCTTCGAGGCGCAGGGCGTTGGCAGCCCAGACGCCGTTCGCGTCGTCCTCAATCGCCACGTCGACGTTATCTTGCAGGACGCCATTGACTTCCGCCCACTTGCGGATGATCTTGCTAACCGGCGTGGCCCACGTCTCAACCGGCAACCGGTCACGCAGGCCGTCAAGCACCCATATGCGTTCAAGTGAATCGTAGCCGACGACCATGACGGCGGTATAGTCCGCGCGGTCCTTGGTGCTGCGCGCCGGATCGATTCGTATGACGATCGACAGCTCTCGCGGGTTCGGACATTCGGCTGAGTCATACCTTTCGAAGTTCTCAACATTGAATCGGTCGACTGATTCACGTAACGGGTCGTTCATCATCTGCGCCGCGAAAACGTGCATGTCTTTTGCAAGCTGCGCCTTGAGTCCGCGAATGGAGTACCGCTGCGGCCAGATCGGCTTTGCGTCTTTGTCCTTGATTACGTCAGCCGGCTTGCCATCTGGGCCTTCAACGCAAGCACGGACGTAGCTGTATGTATCCGGCGTCTGTAGTAACTTGGCATAGATGTCGTGACGATGACAGCGCGTACCGATGAAATCAACCGTATCGTCGGTGCTGCGCTTTAAGTTGTCGAGATCGGCGAACCGCTCAGCCGTCACGTCGAGCGACCGCGCAGACCGGACGTTCTCTTGCGTCACCATATCGTCGATCTTGAGTTTGTGAAAATGAAACCCAGTCGGCGGGCTTTCGCACGTAAATGCCGTGATGCTTTTGATTTCGGCTGAATGGCTGCGTTTGAGGTCGAGGGCGTCTTTGCCCCACGTCGGCGGCTTTTCACCGTCTTGCCAAACGATGTCGGGAAATAGCGTCTTCAACGTTTTGTTGCGCTCAAACTGCGTCTTGATCCCGTGGATGTGCTTTTCCGCAGTGCGGGTATCCCAGCTGCCGACGCCGATGTTCCACTCTTGGCCTGCCTCGGGGATCTTGTCACGTTCGAGCTGTGTAAATTCTCCGTATGTACGCAGAATCAGCTGGATTGTGTCGCCGATCGTAATGATCGTAGATTTCAGATGTCCGCGCGGCAGCAGAAACAGCCGTTGCAAATGTCCCAACCGTGTGTCTTCAAGAATGTCAATCAGGTCGGCGTGCATCCGCGCCATGTCGACAAACCCTAGCACGTTGCGGCATAGATACCACAAATCGGTGCGGCAGCGATACCGCGCCGTCATGATCTGAGACGCTAGCTGTTGACCCTCGGCGTTGTTGAGGTCGAGCTTGATCTCGGTGCTAGGAGATTTTTTAGGTCGGACCATGCGCCTCCTTCGTCTTTAGAACTGAGCTTCGATGGCGGACATTCTCCATCATGACCCGACGGTCAACTTGGCATCGACCGGTTGGACGCGTGCGCCGTCAAATATCGCGTAAGCACAGTGCTCGCTTAGGTTGACAGCCCGGATCGGGTTGTTGCCCGCCGCCCTGTCAACAATGCGAAGGCACACGTAGCCTTCAAAAATAAACGCCTGCCCTACTTTCACTCCAGAAAACGGCACGAGCCCGTCGTCAGGCTTCGTTTCAATCGTCATTTTTCCCATCTTTAATCCTCCGGTGTCTCTTTTTTTACGTTTTACGCGAAACATTGGCTTTTTTCTTGGCGTATTGCTCGGCGTACTTTTCATGCGCAACAGACCAGCACTCATTACAGCGACACTCAAGCAGCTCATATGTGTACAGTTTACCGTGTTGCCACGTCTCGGGCTGCTGCCTCTTGTTGTCGAGCCATGAGCTGCGGTAGATGTTGAGCCTACCACGATTGTTGCGCTGCCAGCGCGCTTGGGGGGAGTCAGTCATTCCTGCTCCTTCAGCTTTTTCATCCACTCAACGATCGGCGATGGGCGGTCGAGCTGCTCTTGGAGTTTCGCGTAGTAGTTTTCCTGTAGCCACTTCCGGCCCTCCGGGGTCTTGTTCAGCTCCCAAAATGCATAGATGGCACCGGCTGCAATTTGGTCGAATTTGGTCATCCCTGCTCCTTCTGTGCGGCCACCCGCGCCCTATATTCCCGGCCTTCCCTAGCCGCGCACTCAACGCATTTGTAGCATCGGCACCGCTTTGCAGAGTATGTATGGCGCTTGCCATGAACCCAGGTTTCTGGGCGCAGCATCACTTTCTGGATGCTCCTGCGACGTATGGCGTCCCATATATCCGGGTTATTGTCGCGCCACCGCTTTTCCTTGCGGCGGTTGGCGTCGATGCAGTGTTCGCAGCGGCAGCCAGCCTTATACGCAGTTCCGGTGAAATGTCGCCGAATCTGCTTGAAAAAGCGTGCGACGTTCTTCATTTCGAGGTGTTGCGCGGGGGTCATGGTGTCGCTTGTGTGTCGGCGAGAAACACGCGAGCAATCTCCCCGTTGTCTTGATCTAATCTATTTCCGGGCGGATCATTCGGCCCCCTTGCGTATATAACGATTCGGCAACATCCATTGGTTGAATATTTAGCATGGTGAGCGTAAAAACTCAGTGCTTCCCTCAACCGCCGGACCTCGGCGATAGCTGCGGGCCATTGGGTACGCGCTGCGGCGATGAACTTGCCGTTACGCTCGTCTAGGTCAAACGCAACGTCCACACGTTGGACCGGCTTTCCAACATTGCCAACAAAATCAACATCAGCCCATATAGTCACGTCGCCAGGCTCAATGTTGGCAGTCCACGGCCCATCGGTCGCCTTATCACATATCGCCTGGTCCGCGTCTAGCTGTTCGTTGATCATCAGTGCCTCCTGTGTCTAGTCGAACTCGAAACAGTGTACCAGATTGTGGGGACTAGTCATCGAACACCTCATAGAGCATCTCGAAAATGTGAGGCTTGAACGTGTGGCTTTCGCCATCGACTTCAGTGACGACCCAGTCGCCTGGCCAGACGAGCCAGCCCTCCTCTAGTATTCCACTGCCATCTTCATCGGTTGAGTCTCTGGGTTGAACCTTTGGGTGATCACCGTCTTTGAACCACTTTGTTGCTTCAACGACGACCTGGATCTCGCGATACTTGCGCATTTGGCGTCTCCTTGTGTGGTTAAACTAGAAACAGTGTAGCAGACGGGAGACTGGCCGCGCTACCGCTTCGAGAACAGATACTCGTTCTGCCGCACCCGCTTCCTGATATCCGCCAGGATTCTGGAGCTGAAAAACGGGACTTTCCAGCGGCGCGCCATGCGGATGAATGCGTCCGTTTCGACCCGCATAGCCTCTAAGACGCGACGATCGGCGTTGGAGCGTTCCTCAGCGCGGATCGTGGACGCTAGCTCGTCATCACTCAGCGGCTCAACGCGGATGTAGCCGGACCTTTCGGTTCGTCCGACGGTGTAGGTCGCTTTTCCGTCTGGGTCGAGCGTGAGGGGAGGCTCGCCGGATATGCGGATGCGGTCAGGCTTCATGGCATCAGCTCCTTGTTTTTGGCGAGAAGCATTTTCCAGTTGCGAGGGTTTCTAAAGTGACGACTCGCGACCGCTTTACGACTTGCGTATCCATCTGTTGCTCCTTTGTGGTGGTTGAACTAGAAACAGTGTAGCACACGGAAAATATATTTTGGTTTTATGAGCGGGGTTGATGTATATGGATGGAGGGGGGGCCTACCCTAGTGGGGGGGGGTATTCGCCAGTCATTCGATTCAGTGTCGCATAATACACATTCTGTCAAGTATTGGTGGCGAACAAACTGCGGATATATCGCCCAAACTAAGAAAACTCGGCTATACGCCGGTATTCGCCTTACTCGCCAGCTATTTCACGACGTATCGGTGTAACATCAATGATCCCTGAGTGGTCCTCACCGCCACCTAGCTGTTTGATCAGGAGCTCGGCCGCTTTGCCTAGCAATGCGTTCGGAACGTGCTCTACAGTGCCGCTGTGGCTGTGCTCATGCCGCACATGCAAGCGTTTCTCACTGTATCGGTCTGGCTTGAGCTGTGCAAGGAACTGGAACTTCTCTCTCGGCCCAGCGTTAGCGTAAGCATCCATCACCGCTGCACGTTCCATATGCGCGTACGCCTGCACAAAATCGCCTGCAAACGAGCGAAGCGCCTTCGGTGCATCCTCATTATCAGCCTGTTTAATCCAATTGCTTAACGTCGTAGGTGGAATCCTGCACAGTTCCGCAATGTTAGCTTTCGAAAGCATCGCCTTTACTTCGGTCGCTTCGTTGATAAACGCGACGATGTTATCGCCTTGTTTCTTTGTAAAGCCCCACTGCCTACCCTGCTTGCGTGCGTTCGGGTCCAACGCTTTGAGCCGTCGACGTTCTTTGTCAGCCGCTCTGCGTGCGGCGCGTTCCTCTATTGTGATGATTTTGGGCATACTTCACAGTATACAGGCTACTCTGTAACGTTGGCGCGCACGTTGACGCGAATTACTTCATCTTTCAGCCCTACGCCACGAGCGTGCCCTATGTATCCAGAGCGAAGCTCCATGCTGTATGACGTGTCGCCATCTTTAATTAGATCGCCTGGAATTTTAACTACCACCCTAATCATGCTGTGCCCCCCGCTGGCTAGGGATCCACGTTCTGTATAGTAGAAACAATCGCCAACATTTAAGTCGCCTCGGGTTACTACGAAGTCGCCTCGGGTTACTACGGCGGGCTTTGATTCTCCAATCTGTATTTCCATCGGCATCTCCTTTGTTTCGGGTTAACCGACAGTATACACAATTGCGACAATGAGCCAACTAGCAAGTAAGGACAATCCAGGAGGGGAGAATCGCGCCTTCACTTCGTTCAGGCACGTTTGCTCATTAAATCAATACAAAAAATGACATCGTAGGGGGTTTACTGTAGCGGCTGAGTTCAACCGTCGAGTACCTCAAATTTCCCACGATGCCAAGGGCTTTAGGTTAGCTTGCAGATCAGGGGATACATTATGCAATTCTATGTATCTGCGCTGCTCAGCGGCCCAGCATCAAACGCCCGTAGACACGTCCGCTCGCTGCTTTCACAGCGTACATATTAGGCTTAGCAAAGTCAAATCTCGATTTCGGCCCTAGTGTTTATGCGGTTCTTGGGCTGTACGTTCTGCGCAGCCTAAAACCGCCTTGCAGACCAGTTACAGTTGT
>SDBT01011103.1_pt1 | contig 14512 bp, 27 predicted proteins | sample 2277101 | NCBI WGS metagenome assembly SDBT01 (sample SAMN10404973, study PRJNA504765) | marine sediment metagenome | isolation source: marine sediment core GS10_PC15, 103 cmbsf | place: Arctic Ocean: Southern Knipovich Ridge | collected 2010
CATTAGATCAAGTTAGGAAGATTTGGATTCCAAGATTTGTTGATCAAACACTTTCTAAAAAAGGCAACAATATTTAAATAACAAATTCCCTTTAAAATTATAACATGATCCCCAGTGATGCTAAGGTGTCGCTGGATGATTGGCCAAGAGGCAGGGAAAAAAACCAAAGATGGTATTCATTTCACCCAAAAACATAATTGTAGATTTTTTAAGAAAAAGATTGACAGATCCACGTAGTCGAGCAGAGACTTCTCAAACTGAAGAATTTAATGGAGGAGGAAAAATTTTCTCACTTTCACCAAGTTCAGGGACCATGTCATGTATTACTTCTGTGACTGTCGATGCTGTTGCGCAAACAAAGTGGAAGCATTACTGGATTGATTTTCAAAATCAAAAAGTTATTTTTTATGCAAATACTGCAGGAGGATCAAACAATGTTGATATTACTTACAAAAGAGGGACGACAAATTGGATTTATCCTGACAAAGCAAAAGTTTCATTAAGTCGAATTGCTTTTCCAAGAATTAATATTTTAGTTGTTGGAGGAACTGGTGAAAGATTAGGCCAGTATAATTCTAATGTTGAGAGTGTAATCCATTTTCAAATTGATATTTGGACAAAAGAAAATCAAGAGCAGACAATTAGTTCAATTGTGTATGAAGGAGACAAGCTTGCAGAATATTTTGCTTATGAAATTACAAGAATTTTCAGAGCAAATGTTGATGATATTTTTCCAGCACTTTATAATTATACTCTTTTAGGTACGCCAAGAGATCTCGGATTTAATCAGGAGATGGAGTGTTTCCATAAAATTGTGGAAATAGAATTAAAAGGAATCGATGTGTCTGAAGGAGAATAATTAAATTACAGGAGGCTAAATTATGACAGAATATTTATTAGGGAAGAGAGAGCAAATTGCGATGTGCGAAGAAGACACCTGGGCAGCGTTAGGAGCGAAGACAATGGTTGGTAATGGATTTCAAGTTGGAAAGAACACAACAATCGAACCAGATTTTTCAAAGAATTGGCAAGAGATTTTGGGAGCTGGAGTAAACAGCAGAGATATTGATTCGCTCGAAAAAGGGCCAGAGTCTTATAGATTCACGTTGACTTTTAATCCTACAAATTGGAAGTTCTTAAGATATTGTGCGCATGGGACCGTAACAAATACAAGTTCAGCACCAACAGTGCATACATTCACAGCTACGGATGTTGTGAAATCTTTTACTCTTGAATGGGCAAAAAGACAAAGTGCTGGTGGAACAGATCATGTGATCACATTGACAGGATGTATAATCACTAATTGGGCGATTAATTTTTCAAAAGGACTCGGAGCAACAGAAGGATTCGTGACAGTAGTTGCAGAATGTTTGGCGAAGAGTGCAGTTGCAGGATCAAGTACAACAACAGTTGCTGCAAACACAGATGATGCTTTTCAATTCAGAATGGCAAAATTGACTTATGCAGGATCAGAAGTTGTTGAAGTGAACAATGGAGAAATAACTTGTGAAAATGGAATTGATGAGAATGATTCAAGATATGCGAATTCAACATTAGACCAAGCAATTGGGGAACCGATTCCAAAAGTGAGAAGATACACATGCAGATTTAATATCAATCAAAAGGATGATACTTATTATGATGACTGGGAAGATCAAGCAGTAGTTCCAAGTACAAACACTTTGGAATTAATTCGAGGATCAGGGCCAGCAGATGATATAACTTTCACATTTACAAGTTTGTATTTGCAGTCAGCAACAAGCCCAACAAATATTGAGGGTGTGACAAATGTTGATTTGGTTGGAACAATCAAATCAGTTGCAATTGTTGCAAATGATGCGCTTACTGATTATTAAATTACAGGAGGTTAAAAAATGCATGAAGAAGACTTCGTGAATGAAGAATTAATAGAGTTTGAAATAGAAGGAAAAAAGTTTAAGTTTAAACCAGTTACCGCGAATGATGAATTGAATTGGGCTGAAGAATACATTATTATTGTTGATGGAAAAGCAACTCAAAGTTTGAGTAAACTTACACAATGTAAAATCAGAAATTTGATGGAAGTTCCTTATGACCAAGAGGCCATAAAAAATGTGATTGGAATTGACAAAGCATGGCCAGACTTGAACAAAGAAGAAAGATGGAAACTTATCGGAAAACTCAAACCTAAAATATTCGATTTAATTGTCACAAAGATTAATGAACTTGATTCCCCAAATCAAGAAGTAAAAAAAAACTAATATTTAAAATTCAGACATCAGATCCAAAGAGGGGATTCTTGATAACGGATCCAGCTGAAGGAGTGATGTGGTTGAAATATCAGTTTTTTGAAAAGGGAATCAGTCCTCATGAATTTAGAAAATGTCGAGTGAAAGATATAAAAGAGATCATGGACATAAAAGAAGCAATTGATGATAAGGCGATGAGGGAAAAAACAATTAGTGATATGAGAGCTCAAATGAGATATTAAAAATGGTAGAAGTAGGATCAATACAAATCGGTGGAAGCATTCAGACGCAAGACATAGAGAGAGGTCTGAAAAGAGTTGAGACAGGATTTTCTCATATTGAAGCAAAAGGAAAAAGTGTTAATGCTGACTTTGAAAGAATGAATCAACAGACAAGCAGGTTGGCAAAAACATTGGGAATCATGGCCATCACAGGAGCAGGAGCATTGATTGCAATTGCGAAAGGTGCGCCGGCAGTTGCAGGAGCGATGGCAAAGATAAAAGTGAGTGCTATGAAATTACAATTTGCTGTGGGAACAGCATTGAAAGATGAGTTTGAATCATTCTCTGGAATTTTAGGAAATATGGCCAGTTGGGTTGAAGAACATCCAGATTTATTCTCTGGAATCGTTAAAAGTATATTAGGTGTTGCAGCCGCTGCAACAGTGATCAAAGTCGGAGGATGGGTCTATGGAGCATTTGCTGGATTTTTTGGATTAATAAGAGGATTGGCAGCCTGGTCAGGATGGGGTATTTTGGCTGGATGGTTTTCGAAATTAGGAGGATGGGTGAAAGCTGCGGCATCAGGAATTGCAGGTTTTGCAGCAAAGGCGGCATCGGCAACAGGGCTTGGACTTGGAAGTTTAGCAGGAACATTGGGCGCAGGAATTGCAATTGGAGTTGGGCCAGTGATTAATACTTATCAAAGAGAGATCACTGGAGAGCCAGGATTTTTAGATAAAATGTTGCAGAGACTTTTTGGAGCGAAACAAGGCCAAATGTCAAGACAGGACTGGGAGAATCAATTGTCCTATACATTATAAAATGGTAATGAAAATACAAAACTACACAGGAAGCGCAAACACATTTAATTGGCCGAATAATCCTAACTCGTTTGATGACAATATCAGCGCAAATTATAATTTTACAAATATAGATTATCAAAGGCATCATATTCTTGTTAGTGGAGGAGGAGTTGCGCCGAAAGCAATTGTGATGACTGGGCATTTCTTTGGATCAAGTAAGTTCACAAATTACACAACTCTTTCAGGACACTTCATGGAGAATTTTAAATTGAAGAAACTTTATTTTGCCTCAGATAGATTTTATTTGGGAGTTGGAAAAGAGATCAAGAAAACTATTTCTGGAGGGAGAACAAACTTCCTGGATTATGTGGCCACTTTCGAAACAATTGTTGGAGTTTTATTTGATGATACTCAAAAGACTCACACTGATGGAGGAGCAGAGCAAACAAATTCTGGAAATGTGACAACTTTTATTGAAGAGATTTCAGGAGATGTGACAAGTGGAGCTTCAGATGTTGTGATCACAGACACAATCGGAATCAACGAAATCACAATCCCTGCAGGAAGCTTAACAACTGGCCAGACTGTTGTGGTGACTTTTGTGAAGATGGTCGATTCAGGAGATGGGATTTTTGTTTCTGAATTTAATTACGTAACTGTGAATGGAAGCCAAATCAAAACAGTGAAAACAACAAATGGATTTGGGATTATTCAACTGGGAGCAAGTCGAACAACTGCAGATATTGGAGTCACAAATCTTGATGCTGGTTATACAATTAAATTCAGGAATGCTTATTCATCATGAGTAGTTATATTATTGATGTTACAAATACTTCTGGAGAAGAAGGAACTGTGATTGCAGATGTTGGATTTTCTTATTCAGATAATTTAAATGATATTAACAATGCTCAGTTAAAAATCTCTGGGACCGGAGTGGCTAAAAGAAGTTTGTTTGAAATTGGATCGATAGTTAAAATTCAAAGAAATAATAATTTAGAATTTCATGGAATTATTAATGGGATTTCTTATTTAGATGGAGGAGGAATTTCTGCAGATCTGCTTGGTTTTGAATCTTGGCTTGCAAAAGAGAATGGAGCATTTGCAGGATCACCCTGGAGTTCAACAGCAAGCGCAACAATTGCATCTGCAGTGATTGGAGAATCAAATTATTTTACTGCAGGAACAGTTCAAGCAGGAGCAAGTATTGATTTCAGAAGTGAGGCCACAGATAGTTTGTACAATGCTTTGCAGAGATTAATTAAAAGAGTTGGCCAGGATATCGGAATCGATTATCCAAATTCAGAAGTTGATATTTTAGATCATAAAGGAAGCTCGAGCAGTGTGATGACTTTGAATGATGGAATCCAATTGAGGGACATGGTTGTGAGACAATCTTATCCTATTGGAAATGATGTTCGAGTTTATGGAAAAAGTGAAGGAGAAACAAGAATCAAAAGTAATAATGCATCTTACGGCCAGGATGCGAGCTCGAAATCAACTTACGGAATAATCAGAAAAGATTATATTGATAATTCAGTGGTAACACAAGCAGAGGCAAATGCCGTGGCCGATGTTTTAGTTGCGCAGTGGAAGGATCCTGTGAAGATTTATGAATTTGATGTTATGAATCCAAATCAAAATTTGGTTAGTGGAGATGTGATCACATTAAATTCTTCAACAAAAGGATTGGCTGCAGAAGAAGTGAGGATTGTGAGCATCAAAAGAGGAGTAGATGGAAGTAATGAATTTTTGACACTCGAAGTAACAAACAAAGAATATTCCCGGATGACAAAAAGTGTGAATCAAAAGATTGCAGAATTAGAAAATCAATCAAAAAACCTTCAAACTTATGATGGTTATCAGGAAGAATACTCAAACCAAGTTAATACAACAACTTCCATTGGAGGAGTCATAGATGTTTATCCTTCTTATTTGGATTTGAATAGTTATTCTTTGGGAAATGTGAATGCAGTCGAGGGGGACGATTCATTGAATCTTTGGAGCAAACAAAATGAGGATGTAAACATCTATCCATGGGACGGAGAATGTAATATTTTTAATCCATTGAATATGCAAGGAGATAAGGTTTATAATATGGGGACTAATTATTGGAGTTGTTCAGGAGTAAACTTTAAGGGATGGAGGCATGGAGATCAACCAACAGAAGATTACCATTATACTTACGGGAGACTCGAAGCTGATGAGGATACTGTTACTTTGTTTTGCCCTGTTTTTTTGCCTCATGGAGCAGTTGTTACTGCAGTTACTGTTTACGGAAGTATTAGCGATGAACAATGGGAACTTGGTAGAATGGATTTGGGTGCAACAACTTGGGCCACAATGGCCGGAGGAAATTTTAATTCAGAAGATACTTCGATATCTAACGCCACTATAGATAATTCTGCATATTCTTATACTATATTCACAAGTGGAATTGATGATGGAGATATGATTTACGGGGTCAGAATAACTTACACTTTATAATTAAACTAGGAGGAAAAAATGGAAAGATTTGACAAAGCAGAAATAAAAGAAGTAAAAAAAGAAGGCAATGCAATAAAGATCACTATGCAGAAAGTAGTCCAGATGGATGAGATGAGATTAAAGTGGCTGTGGGGAGTGGTGAAAAAAAGAGAGGCAGCATTAAAGGCCGAAAAAGAACAATTGATTGAAATAGCAAAGCAATCAAAAATCAAGTTAGAATAACTGATTTTAAAAGCAGAGGACCACATACAATAAAAATGGGAATTAAAAAAGCAAGAGGAGAAAGCATAAAAATTAAGTCAACAGCAATATTTTGTATTATTGGATTAATTTTTTTTATGGTGGGAATTTATTTACATGAACAGGTTCATGTTGAAATTTATAAAAGCTATGGGATTGAAAGTAAGGTAGAATATTTTTCACATTTCCCAGATTTTGTCACAATAGCAGAAAGGCCATGTCCTACTGAAATCTGTGAAAGTTATCATTGGTCAAATGAGATCTTTACATATAATATTCAATGCTTTTATTTTCTGTTTCTTTTTGGATTTGCATTTATAATATTTATTTTAGAAAATAAATTAGGAGGAAAAAAATGAGTTGGACAAACATTTTGCCAATAGTTGGAATCCCTATAATTCGGGGAGTTGCTGGTTGGGCAGAGAATGCATTGAAGGACGGAGTGATTACAAAGTTCGAGTGGGCTAAGTTAGGAGAGACAGTTGTTAGAGTTGGAGTGATTGCAGCAGCAGCTTTCTACGGACTTAATGGACTTGGAATCGATGTCAGTGCAATTGCAAGCGGTGCCGGAGCAGTAGTTTTGGATTTCATCTTGATGGCAATCAAGAAAAAGAAATGAGTTTAGATCACAAATTGAGATATCCTCAGCCGTATAGTATTAAAATTTATGCGGAAAACGTGGCCTTAGAAAGACATCTAATTTTGAAAGAGCATGGGAGATTAAAGTACATGGCGAAGTATTTAAGATCTAAACAATTAAAAAGATATGATGGAGAATAAAAGATTTTTTAAACGGGATTGCTTTATAAATTTTATAAAAAATGAGACAAAATTCTTTTTTCATGATCGCAGCAGGCCTGCGTTTAATTAAATGTGCCGAAAGGACAAACACACGGAGGGTGGAAAAAATAAAAATAATATGGAAGAAAAAAGTTTGTTAGTAATCCTCGGAATTTTGTTAGTTATTGGATTTATTGCACAAGGTGTAATTATTTCTAATATTGAAACAAAAGGGATATCCGAAGAAAAGATGTCTGAACTTATTAGTGTCGAAATTTCTAAAATTCCTGCACCAGTAGATCAAGATCCAATAGTTGTTCCAACTGCTGCAGAAATAGCAGCAGAGATCAAAGTTGATAGTGCAGACAATGCATTACTTAATGAGTTCTTGGAATCTCAATATGAATCTGTGTTCGATGAAATTAAATTTGAAGCAGAAGATTATGCAATAGAAGAATTGAGTGATCACAATTACAAAGTAGTTGTTGATTATCTTATGTCTTTGATTGAAAGTATTGATGAGGATTCAATTGATATTGAAGATGTAGAAGACATGGATATTGAAGTTAAGGTAACAGCTCTCGGAATTGAAGAGGATGAAGATAAATCAGCAAGAGTGACTTTTGAGATTGAAGTTGATTATGATATCAGAGTAGAATCTGAATATGGTTATTTGATGGAAGACTATTCAAAAGATCTTGTAGTGATTTATGATGTGGTCTTCGAAGAAGGCGAATTCGACGACGAGGAAGTTGAGCTTGTTTCAATAGTTTAAAATAGCTATTTATAGCTTTTTTATTTTAATTTTTTGTGGGGAGAAAATCTCCCCTATTTTTTTCTAAAAAAATAACAATTAAGTTGGAACTTTTGAACTTGCGTGCAAGTATTTTATTCGCTTAATCATAATTTTGTTACTATTTAGTAGTTTTTAAATATTGTTGCTTGAATGAATAACTGTTCTGCTCACCGAATATTTCTTGAATCACAATATTTATAACTAAAAGATCATTAATTTAATCATAGGATGTAGGGTCTTGGTCCATACTATTTCTCTGCATCTTTGTTATTTATTAGTGATGACTTAGGATTCTAAAAAAAAGCAACGTTTAAAAGAGAAATATACATGTATATTTTTATGGGCCAAGGGAAAAAATTAAATGTAAGATATTTGGGTGCTTTTTACTTCCTGGTTAGAGATTCGAGAAATCTATTAATCAGCAATAGGAAAAGAGGAAAATTGGATTACGCCAGGAGGGAAAGTTAGTGTAGAAGCTACTTTTTTTTTAAATGAGAAATCATCAATCACAATTACAAATTTATTATAATCTAAGAGTAAAAGAGAGAGAAGAGAGAAATTTTAAAAAAATAAATATTTTTGCTGAGAAATCTGTTAGAGAGATGAAAAGCGCGCAATACAATGTTTAAAAAAAGTTGGACTGGGAAAAGAAAGAAAGAGCAGCCAAATAAATTGAGGCAAAAACCAACAATTACTTTCAGGTCTAATCTTAGCCCGGAGACTTTAGGATATATTAAAAAATTATCAACTCAAAAAGAAAAATCAAAATTCATAAATCAAGCAATTGAGCAGAGATATTTTTTGATGTCAAATAAGAAGCAATTTTTGAGACAAGTTATCCAGGAGAATCCTGCTTTGTGCAAATATTTATTAAGAAAAATAGGCAATGAAAATCATGGTAGAAAAAGAAGTCAAAGAAATTGATCCAGAATATTATACTCATGGAGCAGTTGAGAAAGAAGGAAGTCAATTATTTAGTAATGCAAAAACAAGAGAATCAATAGATGTTGATGTGTCAAAAGACTGCAAACAAATCACAGAGAAGGAAGAGAAGAAGAAATTGAGTTTTGGAGAATTTGATGCACCTAGGGAGGAGTATTAATTTTAAGAGGAAATAGGAGCTTTTAAAAGGAGAATATACGTGTATATTCTAGGAGGATTCAAACATGAAAACATTACAAAAACTATGGCGCTTTTTTTTCGGAAGACGCTACATCGACTTAGGTCGATTCAATGAATTAAAAGAGAAGGGGATAACACCCCTTTTTTGATTTTTTTAAAATGTCCAAATGTTTCTTTAAATGTGGAAGGCAAGCTAATTCTCAACATGCAAAAGATTATTGTCATGCGAATGTAAATATGCCAGGAAATCGAGCAAGGATGTGCAATTGGTGCCACTTAGCATTTCATAAGTTAAACAATAATAATACTTTTGATTGGGATTGGATGATCAAAAACAAAAAGAAAGAGATTGTAGAGTTGGCCAGTGAGCTTGAGAAGAAGGGAGTGAAACAAAGATGTTGAATAATCCACGAATAAATGCAAATTTTGAAGTGGTGAAGTCGGCTGGAGACGATTCTTTGATTAACGTCTTTGAATCCTCCACTCCGGCTGACCAATTAAATAAAAGGGAGGTATACAAATGAAAGCAACAATTAAAAAAATAGATGGAAACACAATTGAATTTGTTGAGGAAGGGCATCCAGAAATACAAAAAGCAGAATTGGCAGATTATGTAATGGATTTTGTGAGAGTTGGAGAGGCAGAAATTACAGTGAGTGAGGGAGTCGTTACTTTTTGCACAATGAAAGCAGATGCTCCGGCAAAGCCAACAAAACCAACAAAGCCAGCAGGAAAAAGTAAGTGGGAAGATGATATGGTGAAGTTCGAGGATTTGCTAACAGCAGCGCATGAGAAGAAAGTGCATTTTTCAATCAAGACACAGATGCTGCAACTTGATGTAGAAAAGAAATTTGCTTTATTTAAAGCAACAGTGATTGTGGGAGAAAATCCAAAAACAAAAATTGGGGAATTAGAAATAGAGCCAAGAGTTTTTGAGGGCCATGGAGATGCAACTCAAGAGAATGTCAAAGGAGAGCATATCAAACCACATTTTATCAGAATGGCCGAGACTCGAGCAATAGTAAGAGCTCTTAGATGGTACACAAACAACGGTTGTGCTGAAGAAGAAAAATGAGAATCTTTGGTAGAAGAATTATAAAAGAAACAAGTTATGTGGCGCTTCTTGATTTTAGAGATCAGGTTGAGGAAATTCTTAGAAAGAAATTGCCACTTGTTAAGGATGCAACTTTGAAAAACAAAAACATTACATTGAGTAGAGGATGTGTTTTGGTAAACAGCCAGATTGTTAATTCAAAGATTGATTACAAAAGCAAAGAAGCAATTCAAGCATTTTACGATAGTACAATTCAAGGTTGTATATTCAACAAGGAGAAATAATTTATTTTTTATTTTTAAATTTTTTAGTGAGGGCTTCGCCCAAGAGAACAAATTAAATTCAGGAGGTAAAATAATGGAAAAAAAACAAATAGAATTGATTAAGATTGGAGAGAATGTCAGGAAGGATTACGGAGACTTAACAGAATTGACAGCGTCGATAAAAGAGCATGGAGTTATGAAGCCCTTAGAATTGACAACTTCAAATTTATTGGTTGATGGCCATAGAAGATTGAAGGCAGCAAAAGCAGCAGGATTAACAGAAGTGCCATTTTTCTATTGGGATGGAAAGACAGATAAAACAACATCTCAATTGTTAGCTGGGATATTTCAGAAGAATCTAAATCCAATTGAGGAAGGAAGAGCATTCAGAAATTATATGAGTGCGGCCAAGATCAAGATAGAGGATTTAGCAAAGAAGATATCTAAGCAAATAAATTATGTAAAGAAAAGGCTTTTATTAGTAGATCTTCCAAAGGATGTCCAGGAAGCACTAATAGAAAAGAAGATTTTGATTGGTCATGCATTGCTTTTGGCGAAACTGACAAAACAAGATAGCTCTAAATTTCTAAGAGAGATTAATAGAGAAAAGCATAGTGTAGAACAGGCAAGAAATGAAATTCAATATCATGGCTTTTCTTTGAAATTATCTGAAGCAGTTTTTGATAAATCTAAATGTAAGGGATGTCAATACAACGGATCAGAGCAGGCAGAGTTATTTGAGACAGGAACAATCCTAAACGGGACTTGCATGAATCCGGGATGCTATCACAAGAAGGCTAAGGAATTAGTAAAACAAAGAAAAGAAGAATTCAAAGATGTTTTATTTAAGGGAGATCAATATGAAACTCCAAAAGGCTATAAAGATATTGAGTATTCTTATGATTTGGAAGAAAAAGGAATCACAAAATCTTACATGAATGAGTGTAGGAAAAACAAAGAGAATTATCTTGTGAGAATCAAAGAGGATGGAAGTATTCAAGAGTTCTTTAAGATTCCGCCAAAGCCAACAAAAGTTGGAGATAAGACTGTGGACCAAGGAAGTTTGGATGAGACAAGAGAGTTGAAATTGACTGGAAGAGTGAATGAGTTTAAAACAACTTTTTTGATTGACAAATCAATTGAACTTATGAAGCCAGGAACAAAGCAAACAAAAGCTCTGTCTTTATTGAGATTAATTCAGAATGCAGGTTGGGAAGAATTTGAAGATAAGGAAATGCCTAAATTTGTGAAAGATGGTCGTGGAAATTTGTCAAGAGTCAAGAAAATATTTGAAGCGAAGGAATCTGAATTGGATGATACAATCAGAATCTTAAGCAAGAAAGCATTAAGAAGAGTTGATTTGAAGGAGCTGACAATAATTTCTAGGAATTTCAAAGTGGACATAAAAAAGCACTTCAAGATAACTAAGGAATATCTAGAGCTTTACACAAAGGACCAGCTTATAGAATTGATTGAGGAGTTTAAGTTATCTGTTGATGCAGATGATCCTAAAGTGAAGACAATAAGTTCCGGGAACATAAAGAAGGGAGAGCTTATCCAACATATCTTGAATCAGAATCTTAAGGGAAAAGTGCCGAAGATCTTGCTATAAAACTTTTTATTATTTTTATTTTTTATTTTTTATTTTCAAAAATCCAGGCTTCGTCTGGAGAAGAAATTAAATTGGAGAAACAGAACATGGATGAATGTGAACATGAGTTAAATTTTGTTGATGAAGAGTGGATGAGTGAAGGAGTGATGGCCACAGCAGAATGTCAAAAGTGTAATGCAAAATTCAGAGGGATGTTGATTAAGCAATAAAATGGGAGCATATAATTTAAGTGGAGAAGAGATCGCAGACATTTTTGAAAAGTTAGAATTTGAAAGTCATTGTGAGGGAGATTTTTCAGCAGAAACATTTTTGGAAGGAGCAAAACTTTATCTTGAAAGTTTGAAAAAACAAGGGATGAGTTTGCCGATGCATGAAGTTTTGAGATTTGAGATCATAAAAACCATGCGTAAGAGCCAAGGGCAACCAATCTTTTTTATTCATGATAGGAATGTAAAAGAATGCAATGGCCAGTTCAATCAGATTGTTGGAAGAATCATATCAAGAGAAAAGAAATTCAGAGTAGATAACAAATGAAAAAGTGTCCAAATTGTAATAAGAAACTCTATCCTAAAGAGGGTGGAGGATTTTATTGCAAGAATTGCAGTTTTGTTAATGATCCTAATTACAAGAGGGAAGATGGAAAAAAAAGAATATAATTATGGCGATGGATATTTTCCGAAGTTGTTTGTTGTAGAGGGAAAAATTGTTGATGCGCAGTGTAAATGCAAGTGGGGCCAGATTCATGACAGGGCATGGAAGGATGGAGAGAAGATCTGCAAGCATCTTGAATGTTCAATAAGAGAGTTTGATATGGAGAGAAGAAATAGAAAAAAGAAAAAAGGAAAAATGCTTGGCCCAATGAGATGCCCGGATTGGTTGAAGCATGCATACAAGAAAGCAGTTGGATTCAGATGTGAAGATTGTGGAGAGGTTTTCTCCGAAGAAGAGTTAGAGATCCATAGGATAATTCCTGGGTACAAAGGGGGTACATATCGGCCTGGAAATGTGAAAGTGCTTTGTAAAAAGGATCATAAAAAATATGCGGAAGAATGGTAAACGAATTAAAAGCTGTACAAATTGAAGTGACTAATTTATGTAATTCTAAATGTGTTTTTTGCTCACACTCAAAATTAAAGAAATTTGGAATAATGTCTGATGAACTTTTCAAAAAGATTATTTTAGATTTGAAAGAGATCCCTTCAATTGAAGTTGTAGTGCCAATGCTTTTGGGAGAGCCATTTTGTGATAGGAAAATTATTCAGAAATTGAAATTGATTAATAAAATATTGCCGGATAAGAAAGTTGTGATTTTTACAAATACCTCTTTGCTTACAAAAAAGAAAGTTGAAGAGCTTTCAAAAATAAAAAACCTGAGAGTATTTTTTAGTTTGAATGGAGCAAGAAAAGAAACAAGGAAAAGATTAATGGGATTGGATGATTATGATCATGCAGTGAAGATGATAAATCTATATGCAAAAACAGGAAATCAATTTGAAGTGACTTTTGTAAATTATCCAGGAGTTTCAGAAGCAGAGTTATTTGAATTTAAAAAGAAATATGCAAAAACAATGATTATAAAATATAAGAATTTTTCAGGAGATAACTTTGAAGCAGGGCCACAATCAAATTGCGCAAGAGCAATCAAAGAGATGACAATCATGTGGGATGGGAGAGTGAATTTATGTTGCATGGATGCGTTTGGAAAAGTTATTTTTGGAGATGTAAACAAGCAATCTGTGAAAGAAGTTTGGGAAAGTTCGGAGAGGCAAAGATATTCCGAAGCACATAAAAACGGAGAATACATGGGAGGGATATGTAGTAATTGCACGAGAGCATGATAATCAAAATCCCTTTTAAGACGCCAACAGTGAATCATTTGTATGGAAGACATAGTAGAGGATTTATGTTTGTGAAGCAAGAGGCAAAAGATTTGAAGGAAGAAATAAAACAGATTGTATATAAATCGTTACCTTTTGTTTGTCCAAATTTAAATGATGGATTGAAAATTGAAGTTGAGATCCATGAGAATTGGTTTTCAAAGACTGGAAAAGTTCTGAGGAAAGATATTGCAAACAGAGAAAAATTCTTAATCGATTCTGTTTTTGAGGCCTTGGGAATTGATGACAAATATATCTTTGAGCATAAGCTTATTAAGGTCCAGGATAGTGAAGAGTATTCACTAATTAAAATTGGAGGTATAAAAATGGCTGAAGACGAAGAGGAAAAGAAAGAAGAATCTGCAGAAGAGAAGGAAGAAGAAAAAGCAGATGATGAAGATTCTGAAGACGAAGACGAAGAATAGTACAATTGTTACAATTGTATAAATCGTACAAATTTTCTTTTTTATTTTTTAATTTAAAGGGCTATAGTTTAGTGGCCAAGAATTCAGGACTTTGAATCCTGAGACCCTGGTTCGAATCCAGGTAGCCCTATGGGGAATTAGTTTAGTGGTAGAACTTGCGGTTTGGAACCGTAAGACGGTTGTTCGATTCATCGATTCCCCATAAAGCGCTGTGGAGCAGTGGTTAGCTCGTTGGCCCCATAAATAAAATGACAAGAAAAGAATCAGACAAAAAATATAAAGAGAAAGAAAGGAAGATAAGACAGGAGTTTTATGAGAAAGTTGGAGATTCCTGTATATTTTGTGAATCCACAAAAACCTTATCTTGCCATAGAAAAGATGGCAAACCTCACATGAGGATTGCTAAATTGACCTTAAGACAGATACAGAAAGAGAATCCAAATGACTATGCCAGAGTTTGTTTTAGATGTCATTTTGGAGTTCATTGGGTTATGAAACAGTTTGGTTTGACTTGGGAAGAAATTGAAGAATTTGGGTAAGCCAGAGGTCGTAGGTTCGAATCCTACTGGCGCTATTTTCCCAAACATTTAAATATACACTTATATTC
>SDBT01011104.1_pt1 | contig 14512 bp, 12 predicted proteins | sample 2277101 | NCBI WGS metagenome assembly SDBT01 (sample SAMN10404973, study PRJNA504765) | marine sediment metagenome | isolation source: marine sediment core GS10_PC15, 103 cmbsf | place: Arctic Ocean: Southern Knipovich Ridge | collected 2010
AGTTTGATAAGCGTCAACTAGAAGGTAATGCACGTAGAAGCGCAACTGGAGATGAGGTAGAAGACTACCTGCTCCGTGGTGAAACCCCGCCCGACGAACTTCTTGAACTGCTTAATTACCAACTGGGTATTGTACCATCCCCTGGTGGGGGAAACAACGACCGTTTTGATCTCATAGCCCAGCTAAGTGATATTTACGCCACTGCAACAAGCGTTGGAGCAATGTCTCAAAATGCTGCTCAATCTAAGCTTAACAACCAGATAGAGATTGCCAGCAAGTTTCCTGACCTTGGGGAATACAGGCCGGGATACGAACCGGGTGGGGCTGCACAGTTCTCCGTACCTGGTTTCCAGTCAGAATCCTTTAAACGGCGCCAGGTTAGCTTGGGTAACCCAGGTGCACCACAAGAAGCCTACAATAGCTCCTTTCAGCAGCTGCTAGAGATTCTAGGTGCTAGTGGAATTGAAGACCAGCTGAATGCTCCACCAGAGCAACCACAAGTAGCGCAACCACCCCCAGTACTGAATAGAGAAGATGCTGTACTTGGGTCAGACGGCATACCAATTCCACGAGGGGTAGGACTGGACCCTAACCTAGATCGATCCTTTCAAGACCCACAGGAACGGACTGCTCCACCTCAACTGCAAAACCCGGTTCAGACCGGTCCAAGTGGTGGTGGCGGTGGCAATATCCTACAACAGACCCTCGCATTCCTCAACGAGAACCTAACAGGTGTCGGTGGGGGCGGTGTTGGTACCCCTCCGCAAGGAATAGTTACCGGCGTTGAATCATTTTGGAATAGCCTCTTAGGGAGATAACACATGACACAACATCTAGAAGATATCCTCGCAAGTATCTATGGAAGTATTGATTCTGCTGGTATAAATGCAGGTACTAACGCATCTACTGGATTTGGTAACCAGACGGGTTATGTATCACCTAACTATGTTCCCTATACTCCACAGGGAAAAGACTGGCTACAAGATCTATACAACACTTACAGTGGCAATTACAACTCAGGTGCAAGTGGTTACGGACTCCCAGGTTCTACTGGGGGTGACGCTGGAAACCTACGAAGTGCCATTGAAAATGCTGCTGTAGACCCCTCTATTGACCCAGCACTGTCACAGTGGATTCAGTCCCAAGGTCAATCTCCAAATGTGCCAACGTTGGGACGAGAGCAGATAGATAAGGCAGACACGCTAGCCCGTGATCTTGCAGAAGCTCAGAACGCCGCAAGAAAGTGGGAGACCCAGTACAATGGACAGCTCCAACGAGATCTCCAGTCCGGTCTAATCTCAGCTAATGCAGCTAGACAAGCCAGCCAAGAAGCTCACGAGCGCGCGTTGCAGGCAGAGCAAATGACCTTCAAGTACGCAGAACTGGAGTGGACTAAAGAATATGGTAATGCCAATCTGGACATCCTTAGAGATCGTTTAGACTGGGAAGTAGAGTTTGGCCAGGCTCAGATTGCAGATCAGTCCAGGCGCACTGACATTCTTCAAGAGGGTCAAGATCTTGAAGGTGAGCGCTTCGGCCTAGAGAAGGCCATCCAAGAAGCTATGCTCAAGGCTAACCCCTTCAATGCAGTAGCTAACGCCCTATACACGGGTGGTGGTCAGACATCTGGTGAACTGGACGAATTCGGTGCTCCTACAGATACTTTGGAGAACTCAGGTACACTGCCATTCCTACAAGACCTACAGAATGGTGGGGTTGGTAACAGAGGATTCAAGCAGTCTCCATTGAACCAGCAAGGCATTGGGGGTAATACTGCTCCTAACCCAAATAGTATCTCCCAACTGTCGCTCCAGAACATGAGTCAGACAGAACAGGGGATTACCTCCAGCCTTGCTGCCTTCCAAGGGTACAACCCCCAAGACTACTGGAATCAAGTACAGAAGAGTTTCAACACAGCTGGTCAAGGTTCAATAAACTTTGGCACGAGGATTAGATAATGCCACCTGGAATAGGATACGGACAGAACGCACAGAACGGACAGAGGCGTAAGCCACAGAATGTTCAGGACTTCTGGGCTCAATATCAGCAAGGTCAGGGGCAAGGTCAGGGACCACCTCCGGGCCAACAAGGTCAGGGACAGCCACAGCCCAGTGGCCAGGACCTAAATGGCAATGGTATCGACGATGCCTTGGAGGGTATACAGAGTCAGCAATTGGACAACAAGTATGGCTTTGACCGTCAGAACCTACAGCTGAAACAGCAACAGAGATACTGGAAGAACCTCCAGCAACAGCAAAAAGCTCAGGAAGCTACACGGGCGGCACAACAAGCTAGCCCTTTAGGAAGCCTGGATCAGCAACCGGCAGCGCTACGTCAGTGGAACCTCGCAGGTAACGCTTTCAATAACCTTGCCGGTAGTAACGCATCTCGTATGTCTAATCCACTTAACGACACTATGCGAGACTTAATTGAAGGTAAGCAATCTACAGGTTCTGGAAGTAGCAATCCACTTGGACGACTACCAACGAGACCAACAGGTAGCCAACGTCCTCAAGCCTCATTTTCATTTGGTAGGTAACTATGCCCTGGTGGGATAACGAACCAGATGCAGCCTTTAACCAGCGCGCTGGTCAAGACTTTTTCCAACGCTTTCAACAGCAAGGTAAACCTCAACTAGAACAGACTATACAAACGTCTGAAGAAGAGGAGGATGCGAAGGGTATCCGAGGGTTCCTTGGTGATGTCGTGGGAGCCCCTGTGTCCGGTTTAGGTAAGGGTATTACCGAGGCCGTGGGTGCTGGTATAGAGGGCCTAGAGTGGTATGATCAAAACGTAGTAGCAAACATCTGGGACAATGGACTAGGCCAGGGTCTCGCTCTAGCTTCTGGCAGAGACTATAGCGATGACTGGAAGTATAACAACTTGAGCGGGTTCCAGCGGTTTGCAGCCGGTATGCTAGCAGATCCCACAACTTATCTGGGGGTAAGCTCTATAGGGGCAACGGCTCTCAAGGGTTCTGCACTGGCAACCCGTTCAGTTGCTATATCTCGTGGACTAGGCGCGGCTTCTAAAACTGCCAGGGCTGCTGATATGGCACTGGATTACCCCTTCAGGAAAGCGCTCCAGGGTGCCGTTGCAGCTGGTAAGCCAATTGGACGTGGTGTTAAAGAGGCTGTTGGGAAGTCTGACTTCCTCACAGATACCTTTCGCACGCTTGGTCGTCCTTCTAATGACTACCTCCGGCGTAACAGTGGAACACAAGTAAGACAGGTATCCGAAGCCCTACTCCGGCGTAGGGCTGGATCAAATACTATCCCTTATACAGGTGCTCAAGCTTCTGAGATTCTCAAAGACTCTGTGAACGAAGTTGATGCCTGGATTAGAGCAGGTCGTCCCAATACAGGAGACGTACCCGATACTCTCTCACAAACTCTCCATACCTATATCAGCGGCTCTGGCGGTACTCGTCTGGACTACCGTGGTATCACGAAAAGGCGTTGGGAGCATGCTCGACGCTTCCTCTCAGGTACCTCTAAGAGAACCCCGGCAAGCCAAGACATTGAGCGCGTAGACAACATCATAGACGTAGTTCGCTCAAGCTTCCGTGACGATGCATATGATGAGGGTACTGTACTGAATGCAGCTGCATTGCTATCTACGCACGCAGGTAACGACAAGCTATCCCAAGAGATTATCCTGGGTACAGCTGATACCAAGACTCTAGATAACCTCAAAGAGTGGATTACGGACTCAGCTACTGGTCTGCGAGACAAGGAACTTGCTAATCCCTGGTGGGCTCCATCCGACAGTACTATCAATACCGGTGGTTGGTCTCAAGCTGTAAATGATCTGGGCAGTGCTGTCGAGAAGCAGGTAACCAGGGATCTACATAAGGGCCAGGAACTTGCCCGAAGTGTGATGGACAACGTTAACATCCTCCCTGGACACGGCAGTAACACAGGTGAGTTTGCTAACTGGTTTGACCCCCACTATCAACGATTCTGGGTCAATGGCTTTGACAAGAACGTAGTTGCACCCTTCACCCACTTAGTCCTCGGCTTTGCATTCTTCCCCGTCTCAAACGTGATGGAAGAGGCCTTCCAAGGTCTGGTAGGCTCACGCTCCTCTACAACCCCCTGGGCTATCAACTTTACAGAGTTTATGAATAGCTGGGATGTTCTTGCAGAGACACACCAACTTCCTCTCAGTATTACCCAAGGTATCCGAAGAGGTGAGAGGAGTGCTGCTGCCTTCGGAGAAGAGGCCATCTCATCCAGAGCAATTGCTCTCCAAAGCGGACGCACAAGTAAGGGTGGGCTCTTCACAGACGAGGGTCTCGTCTCCTATATCTTCGGTGGTAAGGCACTCCAGAAGTCCAATACCTGGTCAGCTGATATGCGACGTGGCTATCTACTGAACCGCTTCAACGACCTGATCGAAGATGGCTTCCCAGACCTCGTTGACCTCTCTGACCCCAATTGGGATGCGCTTCGGAAGGCCAACTTTGCTGACCGCATTAAGATGCAGATGAACTTTGGTATAGCTGCTGTAGCCGAGGGTGCTGACCCAGATGAGGTTGTAACCCGCATCACACGTAGTCTTACAGATACTGAACAGGAATACAAGAGGATAGACCGTCTTGTAGACGCCTTCAATACTCACCCTAGAGCCAAAGAGTATCTGAGTAATAACGTTGATGGTCTTCTTAGTCCGGACAGCCGCAGCGATGTAATTGGTAAAGCCTTCGACCTAGCTAGGGATGACACAGCTCTCCAGCTGGATACAGTCCACCTCAAGATAAGCGACTGGGCCGATGATGCTCTGGAGATGGTTAAGGAAGTTGACGATCCAGATAGCTACCTGCAAGCTCTGTCACAGCTGGATGATGCCCGTAAAGTTATGGACCGGCTACATGGTCGTAATGCCGAGATGGGTTCCCAGATTGCAACTGAAGAAGGACTTAAAGCCTCCCATCGTTGGAATGCAGATAAGCTGAAGGAATTTAAAAACTCATATAGGCGCTTTAACAAACAAGCCAACGAGATAGTCAACGAATCAATTGACAGACTAAAAGCGTCTGGCTCCCTGTCTGATACGGGTATCAAAGAGCTTGACGAGATGTCTGCTCTGTATGCGAAGCGCTCTAAGCTCTTCACTGCGGAAGCTGAAGAACTTCGACAAGTAGATCGAGATATACTCCCTTCTAAGGGTCTCTTCCGTGCGGACGTGGCTGTTCGTAACCAGTACTTCGATGCTCAGAAGGCAATTAGGCAAAAGTACCGTGGTAAGATTGACGAGGTGGAAGCTGCCATACCCACTATGAAAGAAGAGTGGTTCGAAGCTGGTGTAGAGAAACAGCTTCGGTCTGCTCGTGACCAGCTAGAAGGTGTTGATCTTCAGACCAGGCAAGCTGCTATTGCTGGTCTAGAAGACCCCAGTGAGCTGTCCGATGATTTCACAAGGCTCTGGGACGATGTAGAGGTGGATGCAGCCAGGACTGCCCAGGACTCTGGAGCAAGTGTCAGTGATGCTCGTGCTGAACTCTGGGAGATGAAGACCATTGAGGATGCTATGGCATCTACCGAGACACAGAACGAATTTCTCGGTGACGTAGACAGCATCTTCCGTGGTACTGACGTAGATAATGTACCCTGGGAAACTGTTATCCCCGAGTACCAGAATATGGAGAAGGAGTGGAAGGAGTTCTACCTTGGCCTAAATGTCGTTGACAATGTACCTGTTGTAGCTGATGATGTAGTAAAGGCTACTGAGGAGCTTACCCAAAACTACGCCCAGGCGCTTAAGCAGTTAGATACCAACAAAGCCAAACAGCTGAGTAAGACTGCCTGGCAGGACTCTCTTGACAACTATCACAAGTTCTTCACGAACTATGATGATGGTCGAACCTTCCATACAGTAATGCGGACAGCATTCCCCTTCTGGCGGTATAACTACCAGAGGTGGCCCAGACTTGCAACTCTAGTTAAGAAGCACCCCTGGGTACTCACTAACCAGTACAGGATGATCCAGGCCAACAGAGATGGAGATATCCGCATACCTGGGACAGGCTTCCGAATCAACCCCTCTGGTGGTACCTATCTTAACTCCCTTCGTAACATTATGAAGGATGGTGGCTTCTATTGGCAGGGCTATGGTAACCCACTCCGACAAGGTGTTGACTTGGCACAGCGGATGGGCTTCTCTCCAGGCCCTTCTATAACTGCGGTTGAAGCCGCAGTTGACCCTGCCAAGGCAAACAGACGTATCGGCGAAGAGATCCCCACAGCCATTTCGATCCTTACTGATACGGCTACAGGAGTTGGTGCCCAGATACCCGGCAACATCGGTAAAGGATTCAGCGATGTTGGTGAGTCCTTCAGAGAAGTATTCCCATCGAGGTTTCAAGACTTCGGTACCAACTCTGTACTAGCTGATCGTGGTATCCACCCTTATCTAGCGACAGCAGAAGAGACCAAGAGTGCTGCTGAGCACTACGCTCGCAGTTCCCTGCTCAGGGGCTTCACTGGCAACATGGCAAGCCGCGCTACAGAAGGTACCCGGCAGATGGAAGACGACCAGATTAAACTGGCAGGCGAGAACGGAGTACCACAGGACAAAATTGACCTGGCTGTCAGGAAGGGAGAAGACCCTACAAGAGCACAAGATGACGATGGCAAGTTCTATATCAATGTAGCTACTCGTCGTCAGCTGGCAGCTGCACATCCAGAGTGGGAACGACTCATTGCTCTGAGGTCCAGCTTTAAGAAGCCTGACGAAGCTCAATTGAGAAAGGAAAGGTTCCGCTCTCTTAACTCTATCAAGCTGTTGGAAGACAGTGTACAGACTCGGCTAGCACCTATCTACGCTGCTTTCGACCGTGGTGAGGTGAGCGGTGAACAGTTCAGAGATGCCAGGAAGTCCGAACTGGATAAGATTCGTGGTGCTAGGGAGACTCACGACCTTAACTTCCCCCGAGCCACCAGACCACAGGATGAACGTGACCAGAGGGTTGACATACTCGCACAGGACTACTGGGCCATTGAAGCTCCAACATTGGACACGGGTCTTCCCGACTGGGATACTCTCAACAACCAACGTGCTAGCTTCCTAGTGCAGAACAAGACGACAGCAGACGAAACCAAGTACATAACAGAGACGTGGTTGCGTAAGCGGTTTGAAGATGATCCCCTCATGGCACGTACAGAGGTGGAACTGAAAGAAGCACAGGATCTTATGGGGGAGTATCAAGATCTACCTAAATACCCCGGTTTGTCTGAACAAGAACAGGAGCTGGCTGAGCAGGGGCTACAGCTGATGGACCAAATTAGACAATCCAATCCACAGTACACAACCTCACAAGCACTTACAATTTTAGCTAGACAGGACCCATCTATGGCACAAGCAGTTAGACGTGCACTCACAGTCCAAAGTAGGCTGAGAGCTAATCCTAACTTGAATGAACGTAGTAAATTCTGGAAATCTAACCCACTACTTGACAAATACTACGGGAGGTAGTATAATACAACTATGACTGAAGAAGAGTCTAAAGATACAGATGCGTCTGAATCTGAAGATACTACTTATGTTCCAGGACTAGATCTCCTGAAGACTCAGTTTGCAGAGCCTGATGAAGGAACTGTAGATGATGGTGACAATGATGATTCTCCGCCAAAGGGTGAACTTCCAAAAGAAGATCCTCCGAAGGGTGAAGAGGGTTCGCCGGAGGAACTTGATGAATCAGAACACACTTCAGAAGATCTTGATGACGAGACCGTTAGGCGGGTACTCGCACAGTCCAATGTCCAAAACGCTCTCCGATCTGTAGCAGCACAACAGGAAGCAACGCTTCGTGCTAACCTTACACAGGAACTACAAACGGAGCGTCTGAAGGAAGATGAATCTCTTCTTTCTGACGAAGAGCTAGGCCAGCGCAAACGTCGTGCAGATGAAATGTCTGGCCCACTAGAGTCCGCTAAGCAAGATGGTTATAACACAGCTCAGCAGGACTTTATGAATCTTGGCCTTGCAGACGTATGGAACCACGTCGACGAACTCAAGTCTCTTCCAGAGGCTGAGCGTCAAAACTTGAATCCGAAGTCAACACAGTTCAAGTCTATGGGAGAGTATATCTCTGCCCTGGTAGACACAGCAGCTAACATCCGAGCCGAGAAATTGGTGGAGACGAAAGCTAAGAGCATGGCTGAAACTATGGTTCAAGAAGAGATGCGTGAGTTTCGTGCAAAACAACCGAACCCAGAAGGAGTATCTGGACCCAGTAGTCCTCCCGACGATAACATCGATCAGGAAGGTATGCTTGGACTAGACCTCCTCAAACGAGCTTTTGATGTTTAGGAGTAAACAAACACAATGTCTTTTACGCTAGCTGAAGCGTCTAAGTACGGTGATGATGTTAAGAGAGACGGCATTGTCCGTATCATCTCTGAAACGTCCCCTATGTTCGATAAGCTCACGTTCAAGTCTATCAAAGGTAACGCCTACCGGTATAACATCGAGCAGGCCCTTCCTTCGGTAGCCTTTCGTGGGATTAACGAATCATACACCGACAATACAGGCGTGATCAACCCCGCTGTAGAGAACCTTGTAATCCTTGGTGGTGAGGTCAAAATTGACCGCTTCCTCGTTAACGCGATGGGTAACCTCAATGATATGAAGGCTGCACAGTACAATATGAAAGCACGGGCTATGGGCTTCAAGTTCTCGGAGAGCTTCTTCGAGGGTGATAGTTCTGTCGATACTAACAGTTTCGATGGGATTCGTAAGCGCCTAGTGGGTGACCAAAAGGTCCTTATGGGATCTGGTGGTGCCACTCTAACCCTCGCTACACTCGACTCTGCTCTGGATGCCGTAATTGGTACTCCGGACTATATCTTCCTTAATCGTACCTTGCGTCGAAAGATCACTGCACTTGGTCAAGCCGGGAACTTCTCCCTCATTGACTATGGTACTGATGATCGCTTCGGTCACCAGGTTGAGAGGTATCGTGGCATTCCCTTGGTCATTATGGAGAATGAGATGGATGGGTCTACTATCCTCGACTTCGACGAAGACCCTGGAGATGGTGGTAGCGAGACTGCAAGCATCTATGCTGTGAAATTCGGTGATGATTTTATTCACGGAATTACTGGTGAAGGTGGAGCATTCATGGATGTCAAGGACTTTGGAGAGATGGAAAGTGCTCCCCAACACCTCGGACGAATTGAGTGGTACGCCGGACTGGTTATGGTTCACCCCCGTAGCGCAGTACGTCTGTACGGTATCCTCGACGCATAAGGATTAAGGAATGGTAGAAGAAACTAAGACCAAAGAAAAGCTGTTGGGAGATAAAATCCCCAGTGTTAACTTAGAAGATGTGTTTCGGAAGATGAGACTAGACCCTTTCGCCTTCTATGATGAAAAGAAGAAGGTTCGCAAAGTTCCAGTGTTTTCTTACGAGAATGACACACCGGTAGAAATCATACGCTGGCAAACTAGGCCAGTAGCTGATAATCTGGAAACAGCACAACTCAAGGCTTGGGACTTCTATCATCCTACACGCGGCTGGATACGTGAAGGTAGAAAGGCCGAGAGAGATTACGACTACAAACCAGACAAAGTTCTGGAGGATGAAAAAGAATAATGCCTAGAGATGCAGAACTAGAGCTTCACAGTGGAGATGTAACCACAACTGGCTCAACGACTGCCATCGATTTGGATGGTGGTACGTGGGTTGTTTGTGAGTTGATCTTTACTAGTGATGCTTCGGGCACCAGTCCACTCCTGGATGCAAAATTTCAGGTTAGCTTGGATGGCGGCTCAAACTATCTAAGTCTCGCCACGTTCCCGCAGTTTAGCGATGTTGCTGATAAGGGAGATAGCGGAAGTATCCTTGCGATGCCCGCTTATGTACCCCATAGCAATGCTAACCCTGCAAGTCGTGGTGCAGACACAAAAGTAAAGGCTCGGATGAATTGGACGGTTGCTGGTAGCAGCAGCCCCACATTCACGCTGAAAGCTTACGTTACACATATGTCGGGTGTCCCGTACGGCTCCGTCACTGGTTTTTCCGGTGGTGTTGCTGGTCGTTACGGTCCTCTTGACGCCATTGCAAACTTCGACTAAAGGAGTATTAAACAATGGTTGACAAAAATCTATTTGGTGCTGCAAGTCGTCCTAACGACGCAGATGCCACTATTGAACTCGCAGAGGATGGGGGTGGCATTTGGAAACTTGCTTCCAACAACGCTGCGAGTTCCCTTATCATCTCTCGTAATGCCACAACGCTCTTTACCCTAACTACATCTGGACTAGTTCTTGCAACTGGTGTATTAAGCCAAGATGACACTACGGATACGACTAGTACTGTAACAGGTTCTATTCATACAGATGGTGGTCTTGGTATTGCCAAAGCCCTCTGGGTTGGTACTACCTCGCGTTTGGTTGGAGTCGTTACTATGGACGATGTGCTCAACAGCGATGACACTACCGCAAGTACGTCTGGTTCCGATGGAGCCATTCATACAGAGGGCGGTATTGGTGCTGTTAAAGACATCTTCTCTGATGCAGCTATTGATGCTGGTACCACGGTTACAGCAGGTACAGACGTAGTTGCTACGGCTGGTACGCTTACTGTTGCTGACGGTGGCGTCAATACGCAGACTGGTTCCATTACTACAACTGTAGTCCTCTCCACCATGAGTGGTCAGGTTACGACTGTATCAAGTACCCTGGCTGCTGCGGCGTCGGTAGAATTCACTCTCACCAACACGAACATTACGACAACTTCTGTTGTTCTTGTAAGTGGTGGTGTAAATACCTCAGCAGGAACCCCAACTTGGGCGGTATCTGATATCGCTGCGGGTACTTGCCAGATAGTACTACATAACGTCCATGACTCTGCTGCGCTCAATGCAGCGGTGGTTATGAACTTCGTTATCATCGAAGGAGCAGCTAGCTAAGAGCTAGCAGGAGAAGAGAAGAAAATGTCTTGTGGAAATTGTGACGGTAGAACTCTCGGAAGCGATCGTCTGCGTACGCGCGTATCAGAGGAATCTGAAGATGACGAGCGTTATTCCGAGTCTTACGACCGGAACCTGCTCAACAACCTAAAGTCTATTGTAGATAGCTATGCAAGCCTCTTTATCGGAGAGTCTGCACAGGATCTACGGGACTACGCACAGGAACGACGGCAGCGTGAAGAAGAGCGTCAAATCCGCCTTAAGCACGAAGAGCAGCAGTTCCAAGATAACCGGTCTGAGAAGCAGCAATTGTTTGCAGCTTCGATTGACAAGGTTCGCGACACTAACGCTACTAATCTTAGGGACCACACTCGGGACAACAAGCCCGGACAGTAAGCGGTAACGAATCAAATACAGGGCCGGGACCTACTCGAATTAAAGCTCGGGTATCCCGGCCTATTTTGTAGGAGTACAGATGAATCTCGAAGATATGTCTGTCGATGAGCTGATTGAGGTCAAACTCGGACAGAAGCGACAGAAACTAGAACTCAAAGAAGAGATGCGGGTTGTTGACAAGGTGTATAGGCGCAAGGTCAATGATGAAAGCATCGATGCCAAAATTAAGGCAGCTGGTTTGGAAGGCGTAGTAGTACGTCCTGCTCCTGCTGTACTTGAAGCGGAGGGCAACTAATGGCTGCACCAACAGCTTGGGCATTCACTGACACGGGTCGTACTAGCTTGCTAGACGGCACATTCGACATCGACACGGATACCTATAAGATGGCGCTGTTCCTGTCCACGTCGGACCTCGGTGCGGCCAGCACAACTTTCGCCGCTGTCACCAACGAGCACGCCGCTGCTAATGGTTACACGGCTGGGGGTATAGCAGTAACTCTGACTCTCGCAGGTACTACCACTGTTACTGTGGACATCTCCAGCGACCCAGTATGGACTGCTTCTGGTGGTTCTATCATAGCCCGGTTTGCGGCTATCTATGAGGTAGCTGGTAACATCCTTTGCTTTTCTACTTTGGATAGTACCCCGGCAGACGTTACGGCTACGGATACCAACACACTGACTGTTGCTGCAAATGCTTCAGGCGTGTTCACTCTAGCGTAATGACAGTCCTTGTGGACTGGTCAGATGGAACGGCGTGGGACTTGTATTACCAGGGTTCCGACGGGACTACTGGATACGGGACACGCATGAATCGTGATACTATCTTTGGCAAACGATTTAGAGTTCTGACCACCGAGTTTAATATGGGACTTACTGACCGCATACTAATCGTGGGCTCAGCATTTGGGTACCTCAATGAGAGGTTCTTTGATGCTGGGTTCACCAATGTATTTGGGCTAGATAACTCTGACGATATTAACAATCGTAAGGGTGTTGAAATGCGTGCTGACGTTGCCAATCGTCACGTCCACAATGACATTAGATCCGGCGGACAGCTTCGGGCACGCCTACGTCAGCAGACAGGAGATGATGAATTTGATTGGATTATTACTGAAAGTATGCTGGAGTCCTTCGACGGGGCAGAGCTAGAGCAGATACTAGACGCGTGTGAAGTTGGCCTTACGGGTACAGACCTTAGCCAAATCATCCACATCGTCGTGACGAAGGAAGACCCCACCTCTCCCGGCTACGACCCCGCGTTCAACTGGAAGACTATCGCCGAGTGGAATGCTATCCGCCCCAGCCATTCCTGGACAGGCCCTGACGCTCGCTGGGTGATCCACTAATGGCCCTTCCAACGACCATTGAGAGCAGCAACGCGAGATTGCATCAGACCTCTGGTTGGCACGGGCCTTTTATTTCGGCTGGGGGCAACGTCTATCACTTCGTCAACACACTAAACACTGATTACCGGGATATTTCCCCGTACAAAGCAACAGACCCCACGTCGAGCTTCGCGAAGCAAACAATATGGAATCAAGTGGTGGATTCCGTAGAAACTGTGGTTGCTTCCTATTGGTGCGTCCAAGTGAGTGACGTTATCCACGTTCTGGTACAGGGAGACAACAACGGAGGCTCTGGCGCTGACGTTAACTATAATTCCTGGAACATGGCCGACGACACGTGGAGCGGTGGGGTCAATATCAAGGATGTCCTCGCCTCTAACGACGTAGACAACTTCGCTGCCACCATCGCTGTCCGTTCCGATGGCGACATACTGACCTTCTTCCAAGGCACGCGTGAAGCCATCATGGGCGTTGATCGGCAGCGCATCGAGTTCGCCTTCAACGAGGGCACGGACTTCACCGACCAAGCAGGCCAGCTAACGGCGGATGCTGATTTCGGAGAGGTTGATTGTAATCAGCCCGTCGCTGTGATAGGAGAGTCGAACGACTGCCACATCTTTTTTTATATTCAGCAGCAAAACGATGTGATGCACTACAGTGTCAACTCTATTAACACTAAGTCGGCTCTCAATACGATTGATGCAAGCGGCGGTATTGGTACCTACCCCATGGGTAACGCCGTTTATTACGATGATTCTGGAACGGAACGGATAGCCGTACCATTCCGAGATGGAGCTTCGCCGTTTAAATCGTCAATCGGTCAAGTTATAGACGACGGGACCAGGGCATGGTCGAGCGTTGTCGATGTCAGCGATAACGGAATTAAGGCGGTTGTTCACTCGCTCGCCTTGGCAGATGACGGGACTCTCCACCTCGTTTATGCAGACAATACCGACTCAGACCTTTATCGCGATGAAGCTGCCTCTCCTTGGGCCTCTGGCGATTGGGGCACAGACACCGAGCACCTAGACGCCGCGACCATCATCAACGTCAGCGTCAACACCTTCACGCGCTCCGGCACCGAACGCCTGGCCATCGTCTACGACAACAACGGGACGATTACCTACGACGAGGTAGACTTGGCTGCGGGTGGAAGTGTACTAATTACGCCCGGTGTGCTAGTCCTTATTGAGACTGGGTTTGCCCCTACAGCAGAGGTACCTGTCCTTGTTACACCGGCTAAGATAGATCTGGCTGATACTGAATTCGCCCCAACTGCCGTCATAGGCACTGTTATAGCGCCGCCTCTGTTGACTCTAGTAGACACTCAGTTTACTCCTACTGTGGTAACCCCCGTTACAGTCACCCCAGGTGTCCTAGCATTGGATGATACTGAATTCGCCCCAACTGCCGTCATAGGCACCGTCATCACACCGGCTGTTACTGCGCTAGTAGATACCGAACTCGCTCCTACTGTGATTACTCCCGTTGTTGTAACTCCAGGCGTTACAACACTCGATGACGTTGAATACGCCCCCAATGTCACGGTACCCATAACACTCACCCCAGACACAACTGCTCTAGACGACGTAGAACTCGTCCCAGTAGTGTCGGTACCTGTAACTGTGACGCCGGGTGTCCTGGTCCTAGATGATGTAGAGTTCGCTCCGACAGTATCGCTACCCGTCCTGGTCACTCCGGGCGAGCTTGAATTAGACGACACGGAATTTGCACCAGAGGCTATCATACCAACTGGAGCACTGGTAACCCCTGACACGGTTGCTCTCGTTCTAGATGAGAAAATTCCCTCAGCTATAGTAGGGTGGATTATTACTCCAGCTACTTTGGCAC
>SDBT01011105.1_pt1 | contig 14512 bp, 13 predicted proteins | sample 2277101 | NCBI WGS metagenome assembly SDBT01 (sample SAMN10404973, study PRJNA504765) | marine sediment metagenome | isolation source: marine sediment core GS10_PC15, 103 cmbsf | place: Arctic Ocean: Southern Knipovich Ridge | collected 2010
CCTTACGGAATGTGGGAACTGCCTATACAATTTGAAAAAAACGAAACCGGCGGCAGTTGTAAGCCCGGCTGTCATCTGCCATTTGCTTATGACCGCAAGTCGCCTGTTATTATAAGTAGATACAACGCAACTGTGAAGGAGCCTTAGACTTGTCCTGAACACTATCGAAAGGACGATGAATTCTTACTAATGTTGTTATTGCTTAAAAAAAATCTGCCAGCGTTTTCGACGGTTGTTTTTGTGGCGTACACCGCGTTTCTTGCTGTTCCAGCCCAGGCGCAATTACGAAAGATGAAAGTCGGAGATAAGATGCCGGAATTTTTTCTGCCTGTCATGACTGTTCCGAGCGATTCCAACGACTCCAACGAGGTTGTATTTACCTATAAGCATAACCGTGAACGTGTATTAGGACTGGTTTTTTTATCAGCAGAACAAAAACAGTCACAACGTGCGGTCGCGGATATTGAAAAGATAGTCAAAGAGCTGGATAAGAAAGACGTGTTATTTGATTTTGTGGGTGTAGTAAGTGAGCGATTGGAAAAAAAGTCTGCTGAAACCGGCAGAGAAGGTTTGTTGGGTGTATTTCCCATATTGCTTGATGAAGAATACAAATTATGGGGTATGCTCGGGATGATTGCAAAACCAACCGTGTTGGTTGTGGGAAAAGATGACAGGATATTATGGATAAAAGCAGGATACGGTTATGATTTTGCTCCTTCTCTGCACGTCCATTTAAATCACGCTTTAGGCATTGCCGGGAAAAAGACAACCGAGGAATTAACAGAGGTGCGGACGTTGACAAGTGATAGTACACAGGCGAAAGTGAAAAGACATTTAATAATAGCAAGCAGGCTTGAAGAAAAGGGACGCCTTGAATCAGCCATTGCTGAAATACACAAAGCCAGAGAGCTGGACCCTAATTTCATTGACGCAACTCTGGCGATTGGCGAGCTTTTCTGTCGAGCCGGCCAAAGTGAAAAAGCTTTGGATGTGATTGAGAAGACACAGCCCACTAAACGACGTGTTACGGCACGGATGCTGTTGATATCAGGCTGGGCAAATCGTCAACTTGGCAACCTGGAATTAGCCGAAAAGTTTCTTTTGGAAGCGGTGGCACTACATCCTCAATCCCCCCGAGGTTTTTATGAGCTGGGTAAAGTATACCAAGCCGGGGGGCACACAGAAAAAGCCATGCACGCCTTTCGTGAAGCTTTAGCGATTATATTTGCCGAGCCTGTTGGGAAAAAAAATTCCCAACAATAGTAATAATAAGTGCCGCACATTCTCGATATTGAGAAAAAAGCACTTCCTTAATAATATCCAATTTCTTTTTTTGTTTTTTCTTCAGCCATAACTGCTTTTACAAGAAGGTGTTACAAATCATTGCTTTTCTCAAGAATCATTTGCGAAAGATGTGGCATAGAGGTTGCATTACAAATGACCAGTAGCAACTGATGTAGTTGTGGTAATTGTAAATGGTAACCTGTTTTTTGGAGGTATTATTATGAAGTTGAGCAATGTTATGGTGTTAAGTGTTTTTTTTTGTGTGGCAGTTTTTGTTGCTCCGACTTTCGGCACTGTTTCGAGTTCTGCACACGATTTTACCGCCAGAGCCTGGAACACCGGTAACGAACTTTGCGAAGTCTGTCATACAGTTCACAATGCTGATTTAACTGTTGTCAGTGCACCTTTATGGAATCACGAGGTAACTACAAAGGTTTGGCCCGCTCTATACAACAGTACTACATTAGACGCAACACTCACCGATCCCACTGAGTCGAAACTATGCCTAAGCTGCCACGATGGGACAGTCGCGATCGATAGCTATGGCGGAAATGTTGGGTCTGAGATTATAGGCGCCGCTGGCTTGATTGATGACCTAACGAAGGCGCATCCTATCGGATTTACCTATGATGCAATTCTCGCAAGTAATGATGGCGGTCTTCAAGACCCCACTGTTACTAATAGTGGTTTGGGCGGCACGATTACCGACGATATGCTGGGAATAGGAGGAAACATGTCCTGTGCATCCTGCCATGATGTTCATGACAGTACAGGAATTGCTAAACTGCTGCGCCTTAACAATACTAACAGTGCATTGTGCACGACCTGTCACAATAAATAAACATAGCTGTCGTTTATGACGGTCTCTGATTGTGGTTTTGGCATACAGCTTGGCCCGAAGGGTGGATTTATACCCATCGGGCCAGTTTTTTATATTATATTTCGGCTGTATTACCGGGATTGTTTTCTAAGCTATCAGCCTATGTTGGTAGGGGAGTTTTTTATTTAATGAAAACAGTTATAATTTGACGAAAGTTTATATTATGAAGATACTTAATTTATTATCGTGTAGAGGTTTAACAGTTGTTCTTATTGTGTGGACAGGATGTGTATTTTCAGGATGTCAGTCTGCTGAAATAGAGCAACTGCCCTCTGAGCCCGTATTCTTTCCACCTCCACCGGAAAAGCCACGGCTACAGTTTCTCAAGTCGTTTTCAGGTGCTGAGGATCTTGAGAGCAAAGTCAGCGCATTCGAAAGGTTCATTGTCGGTGAACCCGAATTGGAGGAAGGTATCGCCAAACCATACGGAGTAGCAATCTTCGAGGGGAAATTGTATGTATGTGATGTCCTTAAACGAGTGGTGGAAGTGCTTGATCTTGAAAAAGGCACATTCGGCTACCTGACCAGGGAGCGTCGAATGATGAACCCCGTGAATATCTACATTGATAGCGACGGCACAAAGTACATTGCGGACCCAACGGGCGGGGCGGTATTTGTTTTCGATAAAAGCGATAACCTCAAAGCAATACTTGGCAAAGAATTGGATATCAAGCCGGTTGATGTAGTTGTCCGACAGCAGAAGTGTTTTATTGCTGATGCTGCAAATAACCAGGTCATCATATTAGATAAAGTCACCGGCAAGGAAATAACTCGAATAGGCACCGAAGGCGGCGGTGATGGTCAATTCATATCCATCACTGGTTTGGCCCTGGACAAACAGAATAACGTTTACACTACAGATAAGATCAAAGCACAAATAACCAAATTCAATGAATCTGGAATCTTTCAGCAGGTTATTGGTCAGTTGGATACAGCTATAGGAGCATTTGTAAGACCGAAGGGTATAGCCGTGGATAAAGAGGGCAGGATATGGGTGGTAGATGCAGCCCCGGAGGTGGCGAAAATATATAATCCTGAAGGGCAACTGTTGTTGTTCTTTGGTTTGCCTGATGAGAGCAGGCGTCCCGGCACTCTGACTTTGCCTGCCGCGATTACTATCGATTATGATAACGTGGAACTATTCCGGAAATACGCTGTTGAGGGAGCGAATATTGAGTTTCTGGTTCTGGTTTCAAGCCAGTATGGCCCCAATAAAATCAATGTTTATGGTTTCGGCAGCTTTCCTGAGCAGGAACAACAGAAAACCGAACAGCGCCCATAACAGAATGGCCGGACAGGTTCAACATTGCCAGTTGCCAAGTCACGACCTAAATTGAACAGGTATCCTGCTGTGTTTGACAAAGTAAAATTCATAGTTGTCGGATTAATATGTTTGGCCCTTTTATCGCTGTTTATAACCAGTTGCGACTTGAAAAAGCACCATAAAATTTCAACTTTCTTTTTTGATGGTGTTCCGCCATTAGAGGCAAAAACTATTGATGCCCTGGAAGGCACTGCAAAATCAGATGCGCTGGAATCTCAAAGCAGGCAACCGCAGAAGAGGCCGGAGGATATTTGGTTTGTGCATAAGCCAAACGGAGATTGCAACTTCTGTCATGGCCGGAGAAAACAAAGGAGTTTTACCCGTCGGGTCAGTTTGCCCGTTTCGGTGCCGGAATTGTGCTATAAATGTCACAGTGATTATTCTGTTTCAGGTGGTTATGTACATGGTCCCGTTGCGGTCGGTCAGTGTCTGTTTTGCCACGAACCACACCGAACCAGGATTGCAGCTCTGCTGAAAAAACCTGTGCCGAAACTTTGTTATGACTGTCATGACAGGAAAGCAATCGACGTGATTCCCAGCCATTCAACAGATTCACTGCCTGGATGCACCAATTGCCATGAGGCCCACGCAAGCTCACTGAAGAGTCTTTTGAAAGACGGATTGGAAAGATGAAACTAATTTAATACCGGCGAATCCAGCCGACTAATCAGCCATAAACGTATCGAGATAATATATAGTGTGGTTATAAGACTATCAGACTTAAGATTTTTTCTTACTTTTTTGCTTTTCGGTGGAGGTTCGCTGTTTCTGACGGGCTGTAATGCCAACGTTGCAGGCAGACAAAGGCCTTTTTTGAAACATGGGCCCATAAAAGGAGAACTTGAGTTGGTCGCTGAAAGTCGTACTGATGAACGAGGGAGCGGTCAAAATAAAACCAAAGGCAAAACAAAAGTCTTCGAAGAGAGATTGAAACTGTGGACGACCGGCGACGTATACCACCCTAACTTCCTGTTCTACAATGTTGCTCTGGGCTTCGGACTTACCCAACAGAACTTTTCTTCTGATAATGAGTCTGATAGCGACTGTGCTTCTCTTAAGGAGTATAATGTGCTTGCCCAGTTTTTGCGAACAAAGCCTTATCCGTTGACCGTTTATATGAACAGGTCTGATGATTTAATCGCCCGCCAGTTTCTGGGGGCGCTGGAAAGTGAAAGAGAAAGCTTCGGCGCCTCCCTGCCGTTACAGTCTGAGGACTGGCCTATGATGTTCCAGTACAATACCAGCAGCGTCAGCCAGAAAGCGTTGGCTTCGACAGCCAATGATTTTTTCACCAGGGATGACGAACGGTTCAGGTATTCTCTCGACCATGACTTTAGTAAACTGTCCCATATGAGTTTTGAATTTAACAGAGATTCAGTCTCACAAAAAAACCTGAACGTCTCAACGGATGTTAGAACAGACAGGTATACTCTGTTACACGACCTTATCTTTGGCGGCAAGGAGCAGCACAGGCTTGATTCTTTTTTTAGTTTCCTTGATCAGTCAGGTGAGTTTGACCTTGAGAATACTCAGTGGGAAGAGCGCTTAAAGTTGCAGCATTCTTCGAACTTTCTGACCAATTACGGGTTCAGATTTACAGAGTCCAAGCAGCAGACGTTTGAGAATAGTGAGGTTCGCGGCCAAGCCGGCTTTGAACACAGATTATATAAAAGCCTGGTTACGACAGCCAATATTTTTGCTTCAGAGTCCGATTTTGACGACCAGGGCAATCTGACTCAGGAGGGCGGCTCGCTCAATTTTAATTACCAGAAGAAAAATCCATGGGGCAAATTGCTCAGCACGTACACTGCCAGTTTTACTGAAACCGATCAGGCCGGCGGCAGTGGCACGGGGATTATCATTGATGAGTCGCATGTTTTTAACGATCCGGTGCCCATTACATTGAATAAAGTAAATGTAGACACATCGACTATTGTGGTAACAGACAGCACCGGATCGAATATATATACCTTAGGGGACGATTACACTGTTACAGAAATAAACGGACGGACAAGATTGCACGTAACAACCTTGGGAGTTATACCACCTGATGTCAATGACGGTCAGACGATTCTGGTAGATTATAATTTCTTCACCGAACCCAAAAGGCAGGAGGAAACGCTTCGGCAGAATTTTACTGTCAGGCAGCGATTCGACAATGGTCTGTCGTTATACTATTGGTATCAGCGACAGGACGAAGAGGTCAGCTCAAGCATTACTGATATTACTCTTGACGAGTTCAGAAACAATACGTTTGGTGCGGATTATGTCAAGAAAGGCCTTGCATTGTTGGCTGAGTATAGCAAAGAAGACTCGACACAGATCTCCTCGACAAGCAAACGGCTCGAAGCAAGATACAGTTGGCGCCTGAATTCCGATACAAAAGCAAGTATCCATGCTTCCAAACACTGGCTCGATTTTGGCGATCCCGACCCCCGCGATATCGAACTTTTCAGGGTTGGTGGAGAAATCTTCAGTAGATTAACCGATGAATACAGCATTTCAGCCCGCCTTGATTTTCGAGATGAAGAAGACAGCAGTGTTGGTACCACGGAAGGAATTCAATTTGCTTCTGAATTGCGGTATAATTTTCGTAGACTGAGTGTTACAACAGGTGTGGAATACGACTTTCTTGAGCGAAGGAAGAATGAACTCAGTACCATTTTTCTATTCTTTCGCTTAAGACGAACTTTCTAAATTAACAGGAAATATACGAAATATGAAAGGTCAAGCATATAAAAAAACATCTGTATTTATAAGATTACATCCCTTTGGATTCATGTTTTTATTGCTATGCAGTGGATGTGGAAGCCCTCGTGGTGAGTTGTTTGAGCCATTGGAAACTCCCCTTGCCTGGCCGGAACCACCGGAGACGCCTCGCATAAGATATATAGGTTCGCTGTCAACTGAAGCTGATTTGAAGAAAGAGGTTCCATGGTCACAGGGCTTAAGCGAAATAATCTTTGGCAAGAAGCAAATAGGTATCCTGGTAGGTCCTTATGCCGTTGCTGTTGACTTAAGTGACAGATTGTTCGTAACTGATGTTCCGGCTGCTGTCGTACATATTTTCGATTTAGATACACGAGACTATAAGCAATTCTCAGATATTACGAAGCAAGAGAAGCTGATGAACCCCGTTGGCTTAGCGGTAGTCAATGGACAAATTTATGTTGTGGACAGCCAGTTGCACAAGGTGTGTGTTTTTGACAGAGACGGCGGATTCAAATTTTCTTTCGGGCGGGAGCAGCTTGAAAGACCTTCCGGAATAGCATATTGGCCGACCGGAGAAAGAATTTATATTTCAGACAGTGCCCGACATATTATAAATATATTCAGCAAGGAGGGCAAGCCCGTCAGGCAATTTGGTTCAAGGGGTGTTAATCCCGGTATGTTTAACTTTCCAACACATTTATGGGTTGATCATCTGGGTCAGCTGTATGTAAGTGATACATTGAACTACCGAATTCAGGTATTTACGAGTGAAGGCAGGCTCATCAGAGTATTTGGCCAACAGGGTGACCGTCCAGGTTATTTTGCTCATCCCTGTGGAATTGCGACAGATAGTTTTGGCCACATCTATGTTACCGACCGGCAGTTTGAAAACATTCAGGTTTTTGATGGTAACGGCCGGATCCTTATGGCATTCGGTCAGGAAGGTAGTGGATTAGGTCATTTCTGGTTACCTGCCGGTATCTTTATAGATAACCATAATAGGGTTTTCGTTGCTGACTCATTTAATAAAAGGGTTCAGATATTCAAGTTTCTTGGGGAAACCCAGCCATGAAAACAGAGTATATAGGAATAATAAGCGTATTGACAATTGTTGTCTTGGCGCAGCCATCAACTGCCGCCACGGTTCGAGGCACACCACATGATTTGTCCGCTGTCAGGGGGGGCAATGCGTGCAATCATTGCCACACGCCGCACAGTGCTATGAGTGTGACCCCTTCATGGAATCACAGGCTTTCTACGGCGGTTTATAAAATCTACCAAAGCTCATCTTTAGAGGCTAAGGTTGGCCAGCCGACAGGCTCCAGCAAACTATGTCTCAGTTGTCATGACGGCACTATAGCTTTGACCGCAACAATAAGTGGCGCCGCCACTGATGGTGCCTACATATCACCGGGGTCGGCAAATTTAGGAACCGATTTGTCGGACGATCATCCGATCAGTTTTGTCTATTCTGCAGAACTATCAGCAATGGATGTTCAGTTACGGCAGGCTTCATTCCTCCCTAAGCAACTCAAATTAGACAGGTCAGGCGAACTGCAATGCACGACCTGCCATGATGCACATAACAATCAATACGGTGATTTTCTGGTTATGCTTAATCAACGTTCAGCAATGTGTACAACCTGTCATAATTTACACGGATGGACAATTTCAAGCCATGAAAGTTCAACCGCATCTGTTCTAAGTGCAAATGACCCATATTTGCAGAGCAGCAAATATGGGACTGTTTCAAATAGTGCCTGCCTAAGTTGTCACAGGCCCCATTCGGCTGGTGGTCATGAGCGACTGCTTCACTTTGCCAGGTCCGAAGATAACTGCCTGAACTGCCATGATGGCTCTGTGGCACGTACCAACTTAAAGCCTGCTCTTTCAAAGGTCAGCCGCCATGATGTGAAAAGATATGACCGTATTCATGACATCAAGGAATCACCGACAGAATCAGCCATGCATATTGAATGTGTTGATTGTCACAATCCTCATGCCATCCGAAATACAACCGCACAAGCTCCTCTGGCACCTGGTGTAATGCGGGGAATTTTCGGAATAACTGCTTCCGGCAGTACTACGCAGCAGGTTCAATTTGAGTATGAGGTGTGCTTTAAGTGTCATGGAGATAACCCGGGCAGAACAGAATCGACAATCACAAGGCAAATAACTCAAACGAACACACGGCTGGAGTTTAGCCCGTCAAGCCATTCCTTTCATCCTGTTGTCTCACCTGGGGTCAACTCGAGTGTACCCAGTTTAAAATCACCCATGACTGTTGGGACTATGATATACTGCACTGACTGTCACAATTCAGATAGTTCCTCAGGCCCGAAAGGTCCTCATGGCTCTAACTATTCGCCTCTTCTTGCCTATAACTATGAAACAGCTGATTTCACACAGGAGAGCGCCTTTGCATATGAGCTTTGCTACCAATGCCATAGCCGTAACAGTATCCTGAATGGCGAAAGCTTTGACAAACACGAAAGGCATTTGAAAGAAGGCATACCGTGTTCAGCGTGTCATGACCCGCACGGTATTAGTTCAGCTCAGGGCTCGGCTACGAATAATTCGCATCTTATAAACTTTGATACAAGTATTGTCTTTGAAGACCCGACGACCGCGCGACGGGAGTTTATAGATAAAGGCAAATTCAGCGGTGAATGTTTCCTGAAATGTCACGACGTAGAGCATTCACCAAAAGATTATTAAGCAAAACGGGAGTGAATTTATGAAGACAAGAATGGTTATAAAGGTTTTGGTTGGTGTGGTTGTCATTGGGGGTGGGATAGGATATTTCATGTGGCAGGCTATGCAGTCTTCCTGGTCGTATTATTATTCAGTGGATGATTTCGTCAAGCAGAAGTTAATTGCACAGAGTCATTCTTTTCGAATTGCAGGGCGAGTAAAGAAGGACAGTATCGAACGTGATTTGAAAGAGATGAAACTCAGTTTTTTACTCAGTGGCTCTGATACCACTGTTCCCATCAGTTACAAAGGAGTCGTTCCCGACAACTTTGCAGAGGACAGAGAGGTCGTAGTGCAGGGCCGATTGGATACGGACGGCGTCTTCAAAGCTGATAAGCTTATGACCAGATGTGAATCGAAATACAAGGCAAAGGTCAAATAAATGACTGATTTAGGATATTTTGCTTTACTGCTTGGCTTGTTTACTGCTTCATATGCGCTGCTAATCGACGTACTTGGCGCATGGCGGGAAGAACCCGCGTTAATCAAAAGCGCACGAAATGCAGTGGTAGCCTGCTGGATTTGTCTTACCGCTGCAATGGTAACGCTTTGGGTAATGCTGATTAGGTGCGATTTCAGCAGTGTCTACGTTGCCGAACACATTTCAAGAGCATTACCGCTTGCGTACAGGTTTAGTGCATTATGGGCCGGGGCGGCAGGGTCACTACTGCTTTGGTTATGGCTGCAGGCTGGTTTCGCGATGATTGTTTTCAGGCAAACCAGCAAAAACGAAATGACCTTTGCCGCAAAAGCACGTGCATCCGTCAACCTGGTAAATGTTTTCTTCCTGCTTGTATTGATACTGGATAAGAACCCGTTTGCATTGTCTGCTCCGGTTCCCATTGACGGAGCCGGGCTGAACCCTCTTTTGCAGCACCTGGCGATGGTATTGCATCCGCCCACCTTGTTCATTGGCTATGCAGCCCTTATAGTTCCATTTGCCTGGGCCTTTGCGGAACTGAAAGAGTCTCGAGAAAAAGGTTTGGCGGTCCTTTTCGTCCAGGCCCGCAACTGGACATTGATTGGGTGGCTGTTTCTAACGATAGGAATTGTACTTGGTGCCTGGTGGGCTTACGAAGAGCTCGGCTGGGGCGGTTATTGGGCCTGGGACCCCGTTGAAAATTCCTCTCTGATGCCGTGGTTAACAGCTACTGCACTGTTACACTGTTATAGAATATATAAACCTCGCACCGTGATTGCGCGATGGCTGACAATCCTGAGCCTTGTCACTTTCAGCTTGTGTATTTTCGGAACCTTTCTAACAAGATATGGCCTGGTATCAAGCGTGCATGCCTTTCCGGAACCAGGCCTTGGAATTTTGTTTATGGTACTGCTGGTCCATATATGGGTTATAGCAGCAGTGCTCTTATGGCGAAAACACAAACGCGAACCGGTTAATACACAAACTGTTGGTTTGCCGGGCAGGAAATTCATTCGATTAAACAACTGGGTAATGATTTTGCTTACGTTCGTGATACTCACAGGCACATTGTTTCCTTTTTTGAGCAGCTTTTTCACAGAACAAAAAATCAGTCTTGAGCCTGAGTACTTTACCAAAATCACAGCTCCTGGAGGTTTGGTATTGCTTTTGATGTTGAGCATTTGTCCATATCTTTTGCGGCGGGGCCTGGATAGAAGTTGGCGCACGATTGGTTCGGGTATTCTCGGCATAGTTGCGGTTTTGTTGTGGATATTGACAAAAAGTCCGGCAATATCGTATTTTATCATTTGTGCTTTTGCCACGTTTAATCTTGCCTTTGAATTTTTCAACGGTAAGGCTCTTGGCAGCCACAGGACACTGCGCTGGTACGGGGCCAGAATCGTACATATCAGCATAGTGGTGATGTTTGTTGGAATCGCAGGTTCTGGTGCATACGAAATTGAAAAACAAGCCACCTTAAAACCCGGAGAGAGCATGAAGGCAGGAAAGTTTGATTTTACGTTTGATAGCCTAAGCGCCGACCATGGCCCTAACTTTACTGCGGTGGTAGCTAAGATTAATGTCAGTAAAGGCACGGAAGTTATTGCCACTTTGAATCCCTCGCAGGCCCATTATTACAGCGGCGCCAAGCCCACCAGTGAAGTTGATATTAAAAGGTCTCTTGCAGGCGATATCTATGTTGCACTTTCGGCCCTGGACAAGAGCACGCAACTGATAAACTTGAGAGTATTGATTAAGCCTCTTATAAACTGGATTTGGATCGGCGGGATGGGCTTGGTGCTTGGAACAGTGCTTGTATTAATTTCTTTCTATCGGCGAAAAAAGCCTTATTTTGATATGCAATAAGGTATAGTATTAATGAAATGGATTCTATTAGCAATATGTATGATATTAATTGCTTGGCCGTTGCTTTCCAGGCGAAGGGATAAGCCAGAGTAAATATGGAAGGATAAGTATTTTGAAAAGGCTTGTTTCCATTGCAATAGCACTATTTGTCTGCACATTAACAAGTGTTGCTCAGGAAAACGGGCGATTAGTTTTAACCATAGATGTAACCAATGGCACCACAAACGGCAAGTCAGTGAGTGGAGATGAGGTTCTCATAAACATATTTGAGCATGGGAAGTTGGTCGATACTTTGCAGGGAAAAGTTGGCAATGACGACAAAGCAATCTTCAAAGACATTCCGAGCGGGGAGCATCTGGTTGTTTACCCTGAAGTACAGCATCAGGGAATGAGCTTTAACGGACATGCTGTTGCCTTAATGCCTGAACAACAGCAGGCTAATACCCATGTTGAGGTGTTCGATGTGTCTTTCGACAACTCATCTCTGTCTGCAACAGCGCACCATCTCAAAATAAGGCAGGAAGGTAATTGTCTTGTTCTGTCAGAATTTATACAGCTTCGAAACGCTTCCAGTTTTGCAATAACCTCAAAAGAAAAAGACAGCCGGGACAGAACCATCGTACTGACAATACCTTTACCGAAGGGGTTTAAGGATTTCACCTGTTCAGGCTATCTTGTGCCTGATGCGTTGGTCTTCACTGAAGAAGGTTTCTATGACACGATGGCTGTGCCGTCGGGTGATTATCAGCTTATCTTCTCCTACAATCTCGAAATAAAATCGTCTGATATGGATATCACAAAGAAGATTTCAATGCCTACTTCCAGCTTTGTTGTCTTTTCACAATTAGGGCCGGAAACCATGCGTGGGCTTGGCAAGGGCGATGGTAATGTTGTTCTGCCGGATGGCATTTCCGCAGAATATTATGACCAGGGCAGTATGCCGGCAGGAGCACAGATTGCATTTAAGATTGTTGGGTTAAGTATTAATAAAGGAAACAGAAATTCGTGGATAATCGTAGCTATAGTTTTTGGAGTACTAACGATTCTGGCACTAACGAGATTATTGCCGATAAAAAATTATGAACAAACAATCACAAAACAATAACAACGGTGAACCTGTAATAACCATCGCTTCGGTAAGTAAAGCGTTTAGCTCACGGGTGGTCCTGAATAATGTTGGTCTTCGTGTTTACAAATCTGGAGGAATTTGTATATGTGGTGTTAATGGTGCGGGCAAAAGCACATTGCTTCGTATAATTGCAGGATTATTGCGGCCTGATAAGGGCTCGGTAAGGCTTTGTGGATTCGATGTAAGCTCAGAGCCTGAAAAAGCAAAGACTCACCTTGGCCTGATATCTCATAAAAGTATGCTGTATCCGGAACTGACTATTTCTGAAAACCTCTACTTTTTTGCCAGACTCTATGGAGTCAAGAACACTCACAATCGAATCAAAAAACTGATTGAAGATGTGGGACTTTTACCTTATCGGTATGATAAGGCTTCTGTTCTTTCTCGGGGAATGTTGCAGCGTCTGGCTATAGCTCGTGCGATAGTCCATAATCCGACTGTTCTGCTTGCTGACGAGCCTTTTACAGGCCTTGACACACAAGCCAGCCAACATCTTATCGACGTTCTGGACAAGTTCCAGGCCGATGGAGGTACATTGGTAATGACCACACATAATACCCGCCTTGCGCTGCAATGTTGTGATCGGGTAGCGGTTTTGGATAAAGGCAGCTTCATCTTTGACGCTAAAACCAGTCAGATTGATACAGGCTCTTTTATCGAAGACTATTGTGCTTATGCAAGGAGCCAAAATTGAATTATTTCTGCAAGAGTTTGTGGGCAATATTCGTTAAAGATGTCGTTACTGAGTTTCGCTCCAAACAGGTCCTGCCCACTATGATAGTGCTTGGAATGCTCATAGTATGGGTAATGCGGATCATTTCTGAGTCTATATCGGCAGGCGCCGCTGTTATGGCCCCGGCTGTTTTGTGGATAGCATTTTTGTTTTCCGGTCTTCTGGCACAGGAGCGATCTTTCGCCGTGGAGGAACACGAGGATTGTATATCTGGATTGCTTCTGGCCCCTGTCGATCCGGGAACAATCTATATCGCCAAACTGTTAGTAAACATAATAATGCTCTGTGTTTTTGAGATTATTGTAGTACCTGTGGTCTTTTTGACTTTTGGAATTAACCTCGGCGACAGATGGATTGAATTTATAATGGTTTTACTGCTGGGTAACATTGGAATATCCAGTGTCGGAACATTGTTTTCAGTTGTCGTTCAGCTTGCTCGAACCCGAAGTTCACTTTTGAGTATTATTGTTCTTGTAATACTTATGCCAATGATGATACCTGCTACGTTTGCGCTATTACAGTTGTTTAATGCCGTACCGACTGAGGTTGTGGGCACCGGTGCGCTTGCATTTGTCGGCAGCTTAGGTGCAGCTATGGGTTATATGATAGCATTTGATGCCGTATTTGTTGTAGCTTGCTGGCTGCTGTTTGGTTTCATAATAAAGGAGTAGAGAGAAATGAGGCGAATCATTTTATTGTCGGCGCTTGCTCTGTTATTACTGTCTACGTGGATGGCATTGACATTAGGACAGATTGTACCTGTTAAACGCAACATCCTTTATGCCCATGTTCCCAGCTCGGCTTGCGCTTTACTTTGTTTTGTTGTATTGTTTATAGTGTCAATCTGTTATCTGCGTACCGGCAAAGAAATCTGGGATTTGGTTGCAGCGGCATCGGCGGAAGTAGGAGCGGTATTTGCAACGATACTAAACGTTACGGGTATGATTTTCGCGCGAGCCGAATGGAATACCTGGTGGACCCCAAGCCCTCGTTTGATTACGGCTGCGATTTTATGGTTCCTTTATGTTGTTTACCTGATTCTAAGGACAAGCATACCTCAGTCGCAACGACGCAGGGCCAGAATTTGTGCCGTCTTTGGAATTATAGCGTTTCTGGATGTACCGATGGTTATTATCAGCGCTCACTTTATGCCCGATATTCACAGACCAAGTTTCAGTTTTAACTCCACCTGGCAGAGTGCTGCTTTGATGTTGAGTATGGTTGCAACAATACTGCTGGCCGCGGCATTGATTTGGCTCAAAACCGACATCTTAAAAAACAAAACCAGATTAGAACAAGAAACTATTCTGTAACGGAGGCCTATCCATGTTTTATCTTTGTCTTGCATTTTCTTTATTATGGCTGATCAATTTTGTATATTTATTTGTTCTGGACAGGCAGGTTAGAGA
>SDBT01011106.1_pt1 | contig 14511 bp, 20 predicted proteins | sample 2277101 | NCBI WGS metagenome assembly SDBT01 (sample SAMN10404973, study PRJNA504765) | marine sediment metagenome | isolation source: marine sediment core GS10_PC15, 103 cmbsf | place: Arctic Ocean: Southern Knipovich Ridge | collected 2010
GCTTTGGAGAGGCTGAAGATGAACGCAGCCGGATCCCGCTGATAGTCGATATTAGCGGTGATGATTTGAGCATTTTGATTGGATCCCAAGCAGAGACCTTGAACGCCCTGCAGTATATCGCCAACCTGATCATCGGGAAAGAGCTTGGGCGGTCTGCTCCCCTGATAGTAGATGTAGAAGGTTTTCGCAAACGCCGCGCCCAGGAGCTGAGCCATCTCGCTCGCAGCATGGCAAACCAGGCTGTCCAATCTGGACGCCGCCAGGTGTTGGAACCGATGCCCGCCAACGAGCGGCGGCTGGTTCATATTGCGCTGCGTGATTATCCGGGAGTAACTACAGAGAGCATAGGAAGCGATCCGCGCCGCAAGGTGACCATCATTCCGGAAGAGTAAGAAATTAATAATTGCCGGTTAGGAATGGCAAGTTGGGAATTGCAGATAATGTGAAAGGGATTTTAGCGGGTGGGGTGGATTAAAACCTTGACCATGCATGATCCTGAATGGTAAAATTCAAATCGTTCAGCCAATTAACTGTAGCACATTAGCCCCCATCGTCTAGGGGACCAGGACGTGACCCTTTCAAGGTCAAGACCGGAGTTCGAATCTCCGTGGGGGCACACGCTCAAAAAAGCCGTTCCGGGGAAGATTTGGAACGGTTTTTGTCTTCGATTCGCTTTGAGAATCGAGAAAAAATTGAGGTATTGGGATCGGATATCTGATTTTAATTAAAAACCCCCTGCACCAGCAGCTGTGGTGATCCCTACTCCCCAGAACCAGCATGTCAGACTAACTCAGAATGTGGTACAAAATTTTGGGGACAAATTTAGGGAAGTTACCCTTATTTCCGATTAAAAAATCTGTCCCGCCTTAGACGAGAAACCACACGTAGCATAAACATTGTTAACTCTCAAATGGAATAGAAATGACACAACGTTTATTTGTATATGGTACTTTAGGTCCAGGCAGACCGAATGAGCATGTTCTTAGCGCTATCGGAGGAACATGGGAAGAAGCTTCAATAAATGGCTATCTCAAGCCACAAGGCTGGGGTGCTGAAATGGGTTATCCAGGTATTGTTTTAGATGATACTGGAGATGAAATTAAAGGTTACATTTTTTGTTCAGATAAGCTCGATTATCACTGGGATGAACTTGATGATTTTGAAGGTGAAGAATACAAACGCGTTTTGATTACAGTTAAAACGAAAGACAAAAAGGTAGTAGAGGCATATATTTACATACTCAGAGAGAGTTAATCTGTCGTTTTCAATCAGATTGCCCAAAAGTGGCACTAATGAGACAATGCTTCAGTAGGCTCTCTTTACCGGGAAGGCGACGCTTGAAGGCAGCGAGGAAACGTTGCTCGCTGTCTTTAATTTTTTGATTAACTTAATATGCCACTCTATACTACGGGAGATCTAGTTTGAAATCTTAGTTTAACATATGGAATTAGGATCTTGCCAAGATAGGTAACATGTGGGTTACATGACGACTATAAGATTCGAATTTATCTTCCAAAGAATAGTGCCAAAGTGACATAATTAACCTACCGCGGGAGTTCGAAACAGATTACCGTAGGGGCACACGCTCAAAAAAACCGTTCTACCGATGATGTAGAGCGGTTTTTGTCATAAATTCGGTTCGAAAACAAGGAAAATATGGAGGAATTGGGGCTGGATAGCTGATTATTACTGCATTTAGGAGGTCGTCCCCTTACGGGAATGCCATTTCCGTAGGGGCACAAAAAGTCGGAGTGTCAGGAAGCGATCAGTATTCGATAGGTAGAATGAGTGATCTTCTTGACACTTTGTATTTCATTTGCCCCTCATTTCTTATCGATGTACTGCACTCCGCCAATGCCTTCAAAATCTGCTTCTTGCGTCCACAGGGTGGCATTATTCGCGCGCGTGGTTGCCAGAATGATGCTGTCAGCCATGGCAATCTTGAATTCGGATGAAATATTTGCGGCATTGACGGCGATTTCCCGGGTCAAATCGGCGATTATACCAAGTGACATGATCCCAATGGCTTGTAGTGCGCCTTCTTCTCCCCGCTGGGCTAACAGATGCTTGAACACTTCGTACATACAAACTGTCGGCACAACCAGGGCGTCAGTCGCCTTAACAACTGGAGCAAAGAAACTTGCGTTTGTGCCTCTGGCAAAATACTCTAACCAACCCGAAGAATCGACCACGTTCATAGTTCGCGATCTTCCTTTTCCCGCTTGGGATCGGTGTCAATGCCTTCAAATATTCCTTCTGCATCCTCAATTGGAGGCACAATCACCACCCGCAACGTGTTGTTGTATGGTATGAACATAATTTTTTGCCCTGGTTTGAGATTGAACTGCTCACGAATCGGGCGGGGGATCACCACTTGATATTTAGATGAAATTGTAACTGTATTCATGCTTTACATCTCCTTATCGAATAAGAAATGTAAAGCGATTATATCATGTTTATTTACTGGCGATTATTTCAGTGTGCGAGTGTTGCGCAGCGAAAGTGACTCTATAGTTTGGGAATAATAGCGCAACACTTTAAGCAGTTGGGCAGGAGACAATATTAACCACAGATGCGTTAATGCCCAACTGAACTGGGGCAAGCCGTCATTTTGATCGTTAGAGAATTGGCGTTGAAAGAAGATGGACTGCACGGCTCGTAAGATATCAAGCCCAATTCTGTACATTCAAAAAAAATGGATCGAACAGGTTATCAATTGGAAACACCAGGGTTACTTGACGATTGAAGTGGTCAAAATTATCATTCAAAAAAATAGTGCCAATGCGACATAAAGGCCATACCACGGAGTTCGGAACAGACCACCGTAGGGGCCCAAGTTCAAATAAACAGTTCCACATCAATTGTGGAACTGTTTTTGTCATCAATTCGGTTCGAAAATAGGCAAAAAATTGAGGAATTAGGATTGGGTTTGAAAGAGAGTGAAGATATTGAGTTCGAATCTTCTTGGGTAGATATTACCAAATACTGGTTCGAGTCCTTTCGAGACTTATTGCCCCCATAAATGTTTTCACATTAAAAACATGGGGAAGGCGATTCGGAACAGGTCCGCTACGGGTCATCAGCTCCAAATGAACCATTCTTGATACCCATAGTTAGAATATTTTTGAAACTTATTTCAAATGAAAAGGTATTTGACTTGGACCCTGCATTTGTGAGGTTGAGATCCAAGCAAACACTTGACCACAATCCGGTAATCCGATATACTGATAAGCAGGCAAGCGGATATTCAGGAGAAAAAACATGAAGTCTACCTATCAAGTACAAGTAGGACGCCGCGGCGTAATCACCTTCCCCAAAGAGTTGCGGGATCAGAACAATATTGCAGATGGCGATATCCTCAACCTGATTGAACTATCCGATGGTGTTTTTGTGATCAGCCGGCGTCATTCCCAGGTCGATGAAGTTGCTAACAAGCTTGCCCAAGAATGGCAAGACTCAGGCGAATCTTTGGAGTCACTGTTGACCACTTTACGCGAAGTCCGGGCTGAGTATGATGAAAAGAATCCATAGAATCTTTCTCGATACCAGCGTCATCTTCGCTGCTGTGCTTTCGGAAACAGGCGGCGCGCGCAAGCTCTTCAGGCTTGGAGAGGCCGGAGTGCTTCAACTCATCGTAGGGTCAAACGTGCTTCGGGAATGCGAGCAGGTTGTACGGCGCAAAGCGCCGGCATCACTGCCGACACTGGCTTACCTTTTGGAGCTGGGGATGGTTGAGATCACAACCCGATCCACAGATGACTTCGTTGAACAGGCCAATGCCATCGTGACATATGAACCAGATGCATGTGTCCTGGCTGAAGCCATAGGCGCTGAACCGGATTGGTTTATTACCCATGATAAAGCCCATTTTTTGAATGCCAATCCAGATTCCAGCTTGACCATCCGTATTGGCACACCGGGGGATTTAATTGAGGCGTTGGAAGACGAATTCACTCAATCTTGACGGTAATGTCGAGCAGATACTATGTCGTCAAAAACTGTTGGACATATTAGATTAGGTAACACCAGCGTTACTTGGCGATTCCGGATGTCAGAATTTTCATTCTGAAAAGTAATGCTGATATGATATATTTCCCCAATCGCGGAGTTCGGATCTCCGTGGGGGCACACAACGCCAGCCGCCTTCAAGGCGACTAGCAATCGATAACCAGTCCTGATATAATCACTCTATGGACGCCAAACTGAAAGCCTGCTGTACTCGCTGGCAAGCTGTTGCAGAGGTTGAACGCCAGGAACTGCAAACCGCTACATTGGAGTTGCGCTGGCAGCAGTTGAACGCGGTCATTGGCATGGCGGTTGGGTTGGGCATTTTTCAACCCGCTGAGGATGAAATTGAGGTTTACCAACGATGGGCAAAACTAAAAGAGAAGGCAGCCAGTCACCACCCAGCGGTATAACGCCATTATTATAACCACTGATGGATTTCCAAAGACTCATCTCGAACTGTGCATCTTAGAGGTCGAGCAGTTTCTAGCAATGCTTCCCTTTAAGCCCTCTATTCCAAAATCTATTCTCCGCATTGATCCTTCCGGTCAAATATCCCAAAACCCCCCAATTCCCAGTATCGAAGCTTGATATAAACAGTTCCCTTCCTATCGAGATTACTTCGTTACACTGCCCTCAACTCCCTCCACTCTCGGATGAATTATCCATAGATTGGGTATGCATCTGAAACCAGCCTGCCATATCTTCAATGCAGTGCTTTAACTGAGCAACCCCCAATGTGAACTCTTCCAGTTCGGTATTAGTTGCTTCTAATTGATAGCCGTTCATTCGTAGGAATATTACTGCAGCAATTATCCCTGTTCGTTTGTTACCATCCAAAAATGGATGGTTGCGAATTAATGAATCCATCAAAGCCGCAGCCTTTGCATATATTTTTGGATATAAATCACGGGTATCATAACTTGCCCCCGGTCTTCCAAGCGCGGATAACAACATATTTAAATCACGAACACCATGGCTGCCACCTGTTTCGTCTACCAATCGGGCATGCAGAAACAGGAGTTGTTCTGGAGAGAGGTATATCATGACCTGGATAGTGCTTCAAGGGCTGGTCGATATTGTTCGATAAAATCCGTTACTTGTTGGGCAAAAGCCTTATCGACGCCCACCATTGCCAGTGGTTCTTCTGCAAGTGCTATGACAATCTGCCGATTTTCTCGATCCAGATCAACAGATACATTTGCTCCTACACCAATGCCTAAAATCTCCAGGGCATCCTTCGGTAGTGATACGACAACGCTGTTACCAGTTCTGAACACTTTTCGCAGCATCTAAATATCTCCTTAAATAAAACAAGTTACCGTAATTACAATGTAAGTATATCATGGTCATATCTTAAGTTCTATTATTACTAATTTTATTCAAACGATGGAACTGTTAGTGAGATCAATGAAAAATAGACCTGGAAAATAAGATTGACATAATAAATGATATCAATCTTATTCCTCACGTACAGTCTAAATTTTAATATCTTTCTCCAGGCATCCTTAATGAGCATTTGCTTTCCAGGTTTATCAAACAGGATCAGGATGGCATAATTTGGATTGGGACGCGCCGCAGATTGGGCTGGTTGGACCGCTCCACATCTCCCCTACCAATCGAGAAAGTTAGTGTTCAAAGAAACCTTTGATGAGGTAATTCATAAACCGGTCAGGGGTATAACGCCCCTGGATCACGTCCATCAGGCTTTTTGCCAGCGGCATGGCGATATGCATTTTCTCAGCGATATACAGGACCGTCTTGAGGGTGTTAAAACCTTCCGGCAAAACGCCCATTTTCTCGCGGATCTCCTCCTGTGAGTAACCCTCAGCTAACAGTACACCCATACGCCGGTTGTGGCTGTGTTCGCTGAGTGCAGTTGCCAGTAAGTCGCCCATCCCGGAGAGATATAAGAAGGTTTCCATTTTCGCCCCCATCCCGACTCCAAATTTGGTCATCTCTTCAAGTGCGATCGTCAGGTAGACCGAGCGGAAGTTAACACTCGTGACCTTTTTGCCATCGAACATACCTAACCCAATGGCGTAGATGTTTTTCAGGATACCGCCCAGCTCTACACCAATAGTGTCATTAGAAAAACGTGTGCGAAAATAATCATTATCAAGGACGCGCGCAATCGTCTGCAAATCCTCCAGGCGTGATCCGGCGATCACAACAGAGGTCGGCATTCGGCGAACGAACTCATTCGCAACCGATGGACCAGACAGCACCACAGTCCGGTTGTCCGGCAAGATTTCCTGCAGCGTCTGAAAAGCGGTTAGCCCCGTGACACCGTCGATTCCTTTGGTTAGGTTGACCAGCAGTATCTCAGTACTGGTATCTTTGCATACCTTTTCCAGGGTTTGTCTGACGAATACAGAAGGCAGGGCCACGAACACCATAAGGCTCTCCCTGCAGACTTTCTCAATGTCACTGGTCGCTGATAATGCCGAACAGAGTTCGACATCAGGTAAATAGTGCTGGTTAGTATGGCGGGTGTTGATTTCCTCCACTACCTCATTTTCATATGCCCAGCCGAGAACCTCATACCCGTTCTCACAGACCATATTTCCTATAGCTGTGCCGAAATTACCTAAACCGAGGATTCCAACTTGCACTTTTTCCTCCTTACCTTTTCTCAAATACCCAATGTATGATCTTGTGAAAAAAACTTACGATTTACTGAGTGGAATTATTCCCCAGAGACGATCGTTATTACCTGAAATAAAAACTTATTCAAATTACCGGCAGGAGACATCCAAACATCAATAAGGGATTATACCAAAACAGCCCGTTTATTTCAGAAGGGGTTGTTCTTCAAACGATTGAACTGTAAGAGAGATGGATGGCTGTCATGCGATCGATCAAATCGTTGATATAATCCAAGAGTATTTCCCTGTCCGCTTCAAGACACAAGAAAAAGCCCAATTCTATGTCAACGTTCTATCACAACAGTATGGTCGGTTGCAAGCGCTAAACCCGGAGGTGATTAACTGCGAATTAAGCAGACTGGCTCCTACTTGACTTTTTCAAACAGATTCTAACATCCCAGCGCTCTGATTGAGCGCATATAACTATGAATATGGAGGATATAAATGGCAGGTGGAAAAGTAACATCGCCGACCGGTATTGCACCGGATCGGTACGTCTATTATCCGGGCACCGAGGAACTGGGTGCCGACGAAATCCGAGTTATCGCGTGTGGAACGGGCATGCCGACCGCTCGCCGATCCCAGGCAGCCGCATCTTGGGTTGTGGAGCTGGGTAACGGAGACAAATTCATTGTCGATATTGGCAGCGGCTCGATGGCGAACATTCAGTCATTGATGATACCGGCCAATTTCTTGACCAAGATATTCCTGACGCATTTGCATACTGACCACTGGGCTGACCTGGTGTCGATCTGGGCAGGCGGCTGGACCGCCGGACGAACGGTTCCCCTTGAGGTTTGGGGTCCCAGCGGAGCGCGTGAGGATATGGGGACCAAGTATGCCGTAGAGCACATGCTCAAGGCCTACAACTGGGACTACATGACGCGCGCCGTCACGATCAATCCTGGCCCCGGCGAGATAAAGGTTCACGAATTCGATTATCGCGGCCTCAACGAGGTGGTCTATGAGGAGAACGGCGTTACTTTCCGCTCCTGGCCCTGTATACATACAGGCGACGGACCGATCAGCTTCGCCCTGGAGTGGAATGGCTACAAGGTAGTCTTTGGCGGGGACACCGCCCCCAACATATGGTACCCGGAATACGCCAACGGCGCCGATCTGGCAATCCATGAATGCTGGATGACCGCCGATCATATGATGAGCAAATACAACCAGCCAGCACAGCTTGCCCTGCGTATCAACCTAAAATTTCACACATCGGCGCAGTCCTTTGGTCAGATCATGAGTATGGTTCAACCACGCCATGCCGTGGCCTATCATTTCTTCAACGACGCGGATACACGCTACGAAATCTACAACGCCATACGTGAGACCTACGATGGCCCGCTCTCCATGGCCACTGACATGATGGTGTGGAACATCACACGAGAGGGGGTTACAGAGCGCATGGCGGTTTCGACCGACAATTCATGGGATGTGGAAGGACCTTCCGAAAAATTGGCACCGGACCCGAGTCGTGCCTCAGAGTACACGCAGTACATCCTCGACGGTAGTCTCGATGTTGACGAGGCCAATGCACGGTGGGTGAAGGAATTTATGGCACGTAACGGTTTAACCGCTGAGGACCTGGAACTGGGAGGCTGAGTCGTCTGAATAGGGCTCCAAGCGATCGTCCTCTATTCGGACTTATCAAACAGCTTCTAATCTTTTCTCACGACACAAGTGACTGCTGTCCGGTATGGAGGGCGGTCACTTGACCAAAGATCATTTTGAATTGTACAAATGGAGAATCTAGTGAGTGAAATACTTGCTGTCATTATGAACAAATCAGAGCTGGTGGTTTTGATGTGAATTGGCGGCGAACTGGGGAGACGAAGCCAGGATTAAGCGACATGAATGCTTTGCTTGTGATCAAACCTGGACCATTGCGCGATGGAAATGGCTGACCGCAGAGAAGCCCGAGTAGGGAGAAGGAATAAAATATGGCTCTTGTGGGGATTTGCGTGAAAGTATCTCCATACTTAGCGAGTCCAGTTCATCCCCACTGCGAGCTGCAACGACTAGACCCACACTTTCAGCGACCAATACACCACCTGGCGCCGGTGACCAGAGAGACTTTCCCATCACTTTTTATTCTCTTGAGTTATTACAGCAGTCACCTTTTGCCTAACTAGCAGGAGCATCCAACCGCATGATCCTTTTTCCAATCAGGAGGAAAAATGTGACGCCTAGTAAAACAAAAAATCCAATTAAGCGGAACATGGTGACTGGTCCGACATTCTCATAAAGGAAACCACCGACAAATGCACCCACCGCGGCTGATAGACCTAAGAGCACACCTGAGAAAAGCCCCTGTGCGGTAGTTCCCATTCCTCGGGGAGCGTATTTTGCGGTATAGGAAACGCCGGAAACCCACAAAGCAGCATATGTCGGACCGTGCAGCAACTGGATTGGCAGGACCAGGAGCGGGTTTTGTATAAAGGAATAGGCCAATAATCGCAAGATAAGAAGACACATTGAAAAGATAATCATCCCGGCAGCGCCAAAACGATTGAGCAAGCGGTCAGAGAAATACAGGATCGGCAGTTCGCTAATGGTGGCGAACAACAGGGATAGCCCCATCAAAGTTTTACTGGCCTCTAAATCGTTCATATACAAGAAGAGAAAATTATGAATCACAGAGGAACCTATTCCGAATATAAACACCGTGAATAGAAAGAGAAACCAGCTTGGTTTGGATAATAAAGACCGCAATCCACCCCAGAACTTCGATCCGATACCAACTTGGCTCACCTTCAAATTCCATGCAACGAGCAAGGCTGCGCTCATCAGGATCATGTAGCCTAAGAATGCCCATGATAGATCACTTCGCTCTATTATCCATCCGATGACCAGTGCCGCTGCTCCCCATCCAATCGCTCCCCATAGACGCAGTTTCCCGTATTTTTCTTTGTGTTCGGCTAAGAGGTCCATCACCGAATTGTCTACGATGGGCATGATCGGGGTGACAAAAAACGCCAATAACACGACCAGAGGGATCAACCAAAAGAAAGCCGAGGCATTTGACAGGGCAAAAGCGATCACAATAGAGGTAGAAATCGTCAGTAATAAAAGACGCTTGTGCTGTTGGGTTGCATCCGCAAGTCCACCCCAAAATGGCGCGCTGAAGAGAGCTATCAAAGGAAGGATTCCAGCTAAAAATCCTATCTGGTAACCAGAAAGCCCGAGGCTTTCGTAATAAAGAACCAAGAACGGGTATAAGGCCGCGGCCGCGGCGTAAAAACAGAAATAAAACGCCTTCGCCCAAAATAACGATAGGTCGTTATTGACCATAGGCAACAACCAACCCGTTATTCTTAGGTATGATGTCAGCAGCAACAGCTTGCACAGCGGAGTACTCCGCCGGGTCGAGCAGTACGGCAGTTGACTCGCCTGCCAAAGCTGCGGTGACTTCAAGTTTGAAATCAATCAGGGCAGAATCAGAGACGGTACCGGGTGATTGGGGGTTGAGGGTACGGCATAGATTCTGGCTGTAGTCAAGAGCTAAATAAGTGAAAGTTCCACGCCGGGATGAACATTGCTGCATGCCGTGGATTTTGCCGATATTTAGCTGCATAAGTATGCTATCCAAGATTGTTACTTTCCCTCTATCACTCGGAACAGGCGGGCGGGTCCAAAACGGACCGGGGTGAAATCAAACCCGGCTTCCAGCAACGTTGATTCGCGTTCGCTGAAAAAGAGGGGATGATCTGTTAAATTTATAGCCGCATACTCTACCACAGAATCGGCCACGCCGTCCACATCGTCCGCGGGATAGGTTTCGATAAAAGTTAGATCACCGCGATCCCCCAGGATGTGAGCGGCGTAATAATAAGGCCAAACCAAATCCCAATCGGTAAAAACAATCGCGTTTTCCGGCATATCAACAACCGACGCGATGACAAAATTCTGCAAGTTTTCATCGTAAACTGGGTACTCATCGAAGTTGAAGGGAACTTCCCCAGCAAGGACAGCATCTTTTTGTGGGTGAAAGACTGGCCAGACAGCGAACCCCAATACCAAAAGGGCGACTGCGATGCCCAAACAGAGATTTCCCCACCGGATTTGCGCAGGTAAGGCGGTCCCGCGAAGTGCAACTGTCCCCAGGTCAACTACTGCACCCATCCCGGCAACAGCGAGTAGGGCTAGCAACACATAGCTTGGGATATAGAAAACATACAGGTCCCAGATTTCATAATTGAAAAAGTAGAGCAACTGCACGGACAGCGCGGTCATTAACAAGAGACCCACGCGCCAACGGCGCACCAGGAGAGCGACGGAACCCATTACGGCCAAAGCAATGACCACCCAGGTAAGTTCACTGCTCAGATTGACCCAATACTCGGCAGCCTGGACAGAAGTCACACCGGGGACATCAGCAAACATGAAGGAGCGGAACTGGCGCGCACTCCAGCCGAACAGCAGTCGTTCTAGTGACCCATCAATTTGATCTGCGACCAGCCCCCAGGCTGAGCGGGAAGGTTCAATAATCGAGTTGAAGTAATTCGCCGTTGGATTGTGCAGATTAATAAGCCAGAAAATGAAAACAGTGAGCAGCACCCCGCTTATCGCGCCCAGGAGGGCCGTCGTCCACATCTTTACTCCGCGCCGCCAATGGAGCAGGAGGTACAACAGCACTGCTGGAGCTAATAGAGCCACACTCATATGGACGCCCAGGCTCAGCCCACCCAACAACCCTGCTATGAACAACGCTCGCGGGTTGTCTTCTTGATCCCACCACAGCAGAGCCAGCAGGATGAGTGCTAGAAATGCAGCTCCAGCCGTGTAGATTTCGGCAATGACAGCCTGTGACCAGAACGTGGGTGAGACCGCCAAAATCGCTGCCCCTACAACCGCCAAAACGCGATATTCAACCAGCAATCTGCCGGAAAGGTAGACTGCCGCCACCGCCAGTGCGCCCATTATTGCCGAAAATAGATTGACGCGGTAAGCCACATCGCCCAGCGGCAAGAATGTCGCCAGTTTTGCCAACACCAGATAGACCGGGTAACCAGTGGGGTGTGTATGCCCCAATAAATAAGCCAGGGTTTGGAATTCACCGCTGTCACCATGGAGCAGACCCGGGGTCAGTGTGCGGATATAGAGCGCCAAGCTTGCAAGAAAACAAGCCAAAGCCAAAAACAAATCGTAACGGTCGAGCCTGGTGGGGTTAGCAGAGGCGTCGACTCTTAATTTCTTGGGCATGTCTCCAGCCAGGCGCCCAGGTCGCGATGTTTAAGAATGGTGCTGAAACCCAGCTCCTGTGACTGCCTGCAGAACTCATCGAAGTCACCGGGTAAGTCTGTGTATTCAGCGGCGAAGACGGGTTTGCCAGCCTGGATGTAGGGCAGCATATCTTCAGCCCAGCCGTAATAGAAGGCGTCTTCCGTGATAGCAAAATCGTAGACGTCTACTAAATCTTTGGTCTGGTCGGGGGCGTTCTTTTGACCAATCGCCAAACCGCGCTTATGGGACTCCTCCGCCAGCCAGAGGGTGTAGTGCAGCTGGTCTTCATAAGTCAGCGGAAAGCCGGTATCGTTGGTGTAGACTTCCATGTTATCCGGCTCAACAGCATCAAAACCTTTGTCTGCACACTCGTCCAAGCGTGCTAGCATGATGGGCGCCAGCAGATCGATACGACGGATGTCAAGCCACCATTCTCCACTCCAACCTTCGTATTTATTGCCGAGCACTTCTTTGGGAAACTGGTCAGCATCGGGGCGCCAGTTTTCGTAAGAACCGACACTTATGTAGCAAATGACCTTCGTGTCTTTGCCCTGGTAGTAATCGACAACAGATCGACCGACGTGCAAATCAATGTCAATCACATCGGTTCGAAGATCAAGGTCTAGTTTGCCGGTCAATTGCCATTGCCAGGTGAGTCCCGGGGAAGGCTGCCACCAATCTTTAGTAGGGGTAAGGTAGGTTTGTTCGGACATAGGTTCAGGTTCCTTTCTAACGTCAACCGACCGCGAGGTGCAGGAAACAACAAACAACACGATTATTAGTAGGGGCCAATATTTCCGCATCATGGTTTAAAAGAATTTCGTTGTATAATATTGTTGCAATGGGAAGAACCCAAAAAACCCTTAAAAAGATACTGGCTAGTTCGAAGAATATTTCCTTCTCCGATTTTGTCTTGCTGGTAAAAGGGTTTGGTTTTTACCTTTCACGCGTTCGCGGAAGTCACCATATTTTTGTTCATCCTGATGTAAAAGAACTGCTCAATTTGCAGAATGTTAAAGGACAGGTCAAACCCTATCAGGTCAAGCAATTCCTGGATCTGGTTGAAAGATACAGCCTGGAGCTGGAGGAATAATCATGAAAGATTATCACATCAACATTTTATATAGCGAAGAAGACGAAGGCTATATCGCCGATATTCCCGACTTGGCACATTGCTCCACCTTTGGAGAAACTCCGGAAGAAGCATTGGCACAAGCTTTAATTGCTAGGCAAGCCTGGTTGGATGCAGCCAGGAAAGAGGGTAGACCCATTCCCTCGCCTAAGTACCGGCCAGCGATTTATCAACGAACGGCTTTTGTAAGCTAGCCCTTCTGCCCCGTTCAATTCAAGCGGGGCTTTTTCGTTCTATACATTACACCTGATGTACTTCGAACTGTGGCAGGTAATCTTTATGTTGGGCAAAGAGTTCGTTGACCATCTCCTTAATCTCAGCCAAGGATAGCACGGAAGCCGTCAGAGGATCATGAGCAATGGCGCGGTAGACCGCCACAGGATCACCTTCCAGAGAAGCCTGGATGGCGAGTTCCTCGATACCGCTGGATAGCTGGGTGAGCAGAGCAGTTTCAGGCGGCAGTGCACCAACATGGATAGGGTGGAAACCCGCTCTATCCACTAAGACTGGAACCTCAACACAGGCATCTTGGGGCAGGTTGGTGATGATGCCTGTGTTGGGCACGTTGCCGTTGAACTTGAACATCTCCCCGCCCTGGAGGGCATTGATAATGTAGGCAGCATACTCTTGACCGCGTTCCAGATCTTCGGCGGTGAGGGGTTGGGCTAACTGCTCCTTGACCTGGTCTTTCCAGGTGACTTCGTTGTGCTGGTATTCCTTGAGAATATAGGCATACTCGCCGGGGTTCCAGCCGGTACTGTGTGTACAGTATTTCTCGATCAGATCGGGGCGCTTGCGGAACCACCAGTTGTATTCGGAGTTGTGCCCACTCGATTCAGTGACATAGTAGCCCAGTGCCAGATACATCTCGTTGCGTACCTGCTCTTCGTTATACACTTCAGGGCGCTCAGTGATGGCTTTGTGAATCAATGGGTAGGCATCTTCCCCATTCCATTTGTATTTGAGATACCAGGCTTGGTGGTTGATTCCCGCACACAGGTAATCAATTTCATCGTACGGCGCACCAATCCAATCAGCCAGCATCATGGCGGTACCCTGTACAGAGTGGCACAACCCCGTGACCTTGATGAAGGTCTGTTTCTGGATGGCAGAGACCAGCATGGCCATCGGGTTGGTGTAGTTGAGCAGCACTGCGTCCGGACAGACCTTCTCCATATCATGTACGATATCCATCATATCCGGCAGGGTACGCAGAAAACGAAAAATTCCTGAAGGACCGCGCGTGTCACCAACATTAATGTCCACGCCGTATTTCTTGGGGATTTCGATATCATGACCCCAGATTTCCGTGCTGCCGGACAGAATGGTAGTAAGGACGACATCTGCATTCGCAAGGGCTTCTGCTCTATCAAGTGTGGCTTCCACTTTGGCAGGATATTTGCCATCTGTGATGATTTTGGCGACAGCAGTCTCAGCGAACTTCAACCGTTCTGCATCGATGTCCATAAGAATGATGGTTGCATCTTGCAGTAGGGGGAA
>SDBT01011107.1_pt1 | contig 14511 bp, 5 predicted proteins | sample 2277101 | NCBI WGS metagenome assembly SDBT01 (sample SAMN10404973, study PRJNA504765) | marine sediment metagenome | isolation source: marine sediment core GS10_PC15, 103 cmbsf | place: Arctic Ocean: Southern Knipovich Ridge | collected 2010
TTCGACCATGTGGACATCCGATACGCCTACTACGGCCTACGTGCTACCAGCCAGGCAGCCGGAGTCAATGTCAGTAACAGCAGCTTCAGTAGCTGCAGCGGTTATGGAATCTATCTGAGCTCCATCACCGGTGGCAGCATTACCGACTCCGCTTTCTCCAACAATGGCACCGGAATTAGTTTGTCCAACTCCACACCCCTGATCTACCACAACGACTTCATCAACAACACGACCGGCCTCACCAACAGCACGAGTTTCAACACCATCGACGCTGAGTACAACTACTGGGCCGACGCATCGGGGCCTTACGACGGGTCCGATGACCTCGACGGATTCTACAATCCGGGCGGCACAGGGGATCCCGTCAGCGACTACGTGGACTACGTCCCTTGGCTGGGACAGGAACAGGAAGTACCCACCGAAGAATCCCAACTCGGGGAGCCCCCGGCTTCCGGATTCAATGGCGATCCCGTGAACACCGCAACAGGGAACTACATTCACCATGCCACCGATCTCACGATCCCGGGCCGAGGGCTAAACTTCGAGTTCAAACGCTTTTATAACTCCCAGTACTCTGGTAGCGGGCCGCTCGGTGCCGGTTGGACCCATTCCTACAACCTGTTTGTAAACGAAGATACCGAAAACGAAACGATCACCGTTTCCTGGGGCGATGGACACAACGCCATCTTCGACTTGATCGGCGGTACCTATCAGCCGCGCTATGCCGGCAATTTCGACATTCTGGTCAAGAACCCCGACGATACCTATACCGTCACCCAGAAAGCCCAGCGCCATTATCACTTCCTCACCAACGGGAAGCTCTCGTCCATCGCTGATCGCAATGGAAACACGATTTCCCTCGTTTACGACGGGAGCTGGAAGTTGACCGGCATCCAGGACACGGTCGGTCGAACCACCGCCTTTACCTACGATGGCTCCGATCGAATCACCCAGATCACGGAGCCCCTCGCCCGTACCGTTGCTTTTGCTTACGACGGCAACAATGATCTCGTTTCCGTCACCGACCTCAAGGGTGCCGTTACTTCATTCACGTACGACGTGGACCACCGCATGCTCACCGCCGTGGACCCGCGCGGCAACACCTTCATAACCAACACCTATGATGGCGAGGGGCGTATCGTCGAGCGTGTGATCCAACAAACCGACGCCAAGGGAAACGCTTTCCAGTTCGCCTATGACGAGGCGACCGGCAGAACTACCATCACCGACCCTCTGGGTCGAACCAGCGTAGATGTCCATGACCAGCGAAAGAGGTTGATTGAACGGGAGGATGCCCTGGGGAATAGCCTCTTTTTCACCTACGACGACGACAACAACCGTATCGAGGCGGTGGACAAGAACGGAAACGTCACGGCTTACTCCTATGACGATCGGGGCAACGTCACCGGCAAAACCGATGCCACGGGAAAGAGTACATCCATTACCTATGATTCCATCAACAATCCGCTCTCACGGACCGATCAGCTCGGTAACGTCACGACCTACACCTACGACGCCAACGGGAACCTACTGACTGCGACCGACGCCCTCGGTAACATCACCACCAACACCTACGACGGATCGGGGCAACTCCTCACGACCGAGGATCCCTTGGGCAACGTCACCCAGTTCGCTTACGACTCGGAGGGCAATCTCGTTTCCACCACGGACGAATTGGGGAATGTCATGAGTGCCACCTACGACGCCGCAGGTCGGAAGCTGACCGAGACGGACCCGCGGGGAAACGTCATTCAGTTGGCCTATGACGACAACGACACGCTTCTAACCATCACGGATGCCGTGGGTGGCGTGACCACTTATGAGTACGACGCAAACAAAAATCGAACCAGGGTGACTGACGCGAAAGGAAATGCAACCCAGTTTACTCACGACGAGAACAACCTTCACGTCACGACGACGGATGCACTGGGCGGGGTCATTACCCTTGGCTACGACGCCATGGACAACAAGATCTCGACGATGGACGCAAGAGGAAACACCACCACCTTCGAGTACGACGCCGAGCTCCGCCTTACCCGCGTGACCGACCCACTCGGAAACGAAACCCAATACGGTTACGACGCTCAGGAGAATCAAACCTCGGTCACCGATCCTCTCGGCAATGTCATTGCATTCACCTATGACGTTCTAAACCGACGTGTCTCCACGACCGACGCGCTGGGGAACACAAGCACCCCTACCTACGACGCCTTGGATAAGGTGACCTCAACGACGAACGCCATGGGCCAGGTCACCGCCTTCCAGTACGACGCTCTGGGACAGTTGATTGGAGTCACGGACCCGGGGACCGGTACGCTCGCTTATAGCTACGACGCCAACGGAAATCGAGTCTCGGTAACAGATCCCAACGGCAACACCACCGTTTACGTCTACGACGCCGTTAACCAGTTGACTCAAAAGACAGAACCTCTCGGTGGTTCTTATCATTACGGATATGATGCCGCAGGCAACCGGACCAGCCAGACGGACGCCAAAGGCCAGACCATCACTCATGCTTACGACGCGCTGAATCGTCGATCCAGTATGACTTACCCCGACGCTAGCTCGGTCACGTTTGCCTATGACGCAAACGGAAACCGAATAAGTATGACGGATGCGGTCGGCACCAGTACCTATACCTATGACGCGCTCGATCGCATGGCTTCTTATACCGAACCCTTCGGTAAAACCGTCGGCTATGGTTACGACGCCAACGGGAACCGGACTTCTCTAGTCTATCCGGGCGGAAACACCGCAACTTACGCTTTCGACGCAGCAAACCGATTGGCCACGGTGACCGATTGGCTCGCACAGGCCACCTCTTACACCTATGACGCCGCAGGACGCTTGCTCCAAACCACCAACCCCAATGGGACGGTTGCATCAAATAGCTATGATGCCGCGGGACGGCTCATTTCATTGACGAACACCAAGTCGGACTTGACCGTCATCTCCATCTACGCTTATACCCTCGATGCCTTGGGCAACCATCAGGATTCCACTCAGCAAGAACCGCTTGTTTCCAGCATGGCCCAAAAGCTCAAGTACTCCCACCACGATGTAGAAAACAGGTTGTTGTCCTCTGGGATAACTACCTACACACATGATGCCAACGGGAACATGACCGGCCTGGGCGGTGACATACTCACCTATGACTATGCGGACCGTCTCGTTCAGAGCAACCTTAGCGGTGTCTCCAGTCAATATCAATACGACGGTTTGGGCAGGCGATTGGCAAAGACGGAAGCCGGAGCAACAAAAAGATACGTCTTGGACGTGGCAGGCCGACTTCCTCAGGTTATCGCCCAGACCAACAACAGTGGCACACCAACGGCTTACTACGTATACGGGCAAGGGCTCATCGAGAGGGTCCTGCCGGACACGACCACGCACTACTACCACTACGATCCTCGAGGTAGCGCGATTGCACTCACCGACGCCACCGAGAGTGTGACTGATGCTTATGCCTATGCTCCCTTTGGTGCCGTTGACAACAGCACCGGCACGACCTCGCATCCCTTCAAATATGCGGGGCGTTACGGCGTCATGGACGAGGACAACGGACTACAGTACATCAGGGCTCGTTATTACCAGCCGGAGCTGGGGCGCTTCATCTCCAAAGACCCCTTACCCTCTCAAAACAACAACACCCAAAATTCAAACCGGTATCACTACGCTTACAACAATCCAGTCATGTTGCTGGATATCAACGGCCTCTCTGCTTTGTCGTTTGGCCTCAACTTATTTGACACCGCTGGATCTATTTCCGAGAAGAGGAGTGCACGTCAACGCAACATGGACATCTTGATCAACAACATGGGCGATCCGGAATACGATCGAAATGGTGAGCTCGATCGAGCCCAACGTGAGCTACAAGAGGTTACACTCGAAGGTTTGGAAGAAATAAGCGATCTTGCCAAGGAAGGCGTCGGATTTGTTGCCTCTCCCGCTAGTGAGAACCCGCTCAAGCTGATTCCTAGATTCGCTGGATGGGGAGATTCTTTCGATCCTGTCATCAAGATCGGTTCGAGGATAAAAGATCTCTATCGCTGGGCCAGCAAGAAGGACTTCTTCCGGAACATCGATTTTCGACTGAGCAGCGCGTCACTCTACGACAAGGTTTTCATTCCAGAACAACACGAGGTGGCCAATTTGCTTCCCATCGCAGGGCCGAGGAACAAGTAAATGTTCGTGGCGTCAAAGAACCTGAGACTCTTGTTGGTGGTCTTGACGATTGCGGGCTTTTCGTCCTTTGCCTGGGCCACGGATCCCATTACCTATGAATACGATTCTCTGAATCGTCTGATCAGGATTGCCTACCCTGGCGGCACGGTTATCGAGTACACATACGATGCGGCGGGGAATCGACTTACCCGGGTGGTGAGGGATCTGCTCAGTCCAGGTCCTGTAGTCAGTATCGACGACGTGGAGGTTACTGAAGGTAATAGTGGAACCACCGACATGGTTTTCACCGTGTCTTTGTCGGAGTCCTCTTCGGAAGTGGTGACGGTCGACTACCTGTCGACGGATGAAACGGCGGAGGCGGGAAGTGACTATATAGCGGCTGCCGGCACGGTTTCCTTCGACGTGGGAACCACGACTCAAACGATCACGGTTCAAGTCCAGGGTGATGTTGGGAAAGAGGAAGATGAAACCTTTCTGTTGCGACTCGTGGGTTGTACCTACGCAACCATCGGGGATGCGGAAGGGCTGGGGAGCATTAGCGAAGACGACTGGCCTAGCGTGGCGTTCGTCCAAGGAGCTTCTTCCGATGCCGAGTCGGTAACCCCTGCCACGATTGAAGTGGCGCTTTCCATGTCCTGGGGTGAAGAAGTCACCGTCGATTATGCCGTCAGTGATGGGACCGCCACGGGAGGAGGCACCGACTACAGCCTTGCCGGCGGTACATTGACCTTTCCTGCTGGGGTGACCAGCCAGGATGTCCCCCTTACTGTCGTCAATGACACTTTCGACGAGCCGGATGAAACGGTCGAGATCACCCTTTCCAATCCGGTGGAAGCTTGGTTGGGTGCCACGGCGGTTCACACCTACACGGTCGTGGATGATGACGAGCCACCTGGGGTCAGCTCTGTGGCTCCGTCGGTGAACAGCGTCAGTGTTTCCCGTGACTCGACCATTTTCTCCACATTCAACATGGAGATGAACGCCGGGACGGAAACGACTTTTCTGATTCACGGGGCCATGACAGGAAGACTTGGAGGGGCATACGGAGGCCAATCGACTGCCACCCTCGATTTTAGTCCCTCGGGTGAGCTCAAGCCCGGAGAGCTTGTAGAGGTCACATTGACCACCGGGCTTACGGGGACGGGTGCCATCCCGATAGCCACGCCTTACGTTTGGAGGTTTCTGGCGGCGGCAGGTACCGGGCCTGCTGTGTTCGATGCCGTTTCACGAAACGTAGGCACGGGAGGCACTGATACGCGGGCGGTTGCTCTGGCCGATATGGACGGTGACGGAGATCTGGATCTGGTGGTGGGCAACGACGGAGAACAAAACCGGGTCTTATTAAACAACGGCTCGGGTGCCTTCACCGACGGGACGTTGGGTTTTGGCACCGGAAGCGATGCCACCCATGCGCTGGTACTTGGAGACGTGGATGGAGACGGGGACCCGGATGTTGCGGTGGGGAACTTCTTCCAGCAAAACCGGGTCTACCTCAACGATGGAGCCGGTAACCTCACCGATGGAACCATGGACTTCGGTACGGGAGCCGACGCGACCTACTCCCTCGACATAGGAGACCTGGACGGGGACGGAGACCTGGATCTGGCGGTTGCCAACTTCTTCCAGCAAAACAAGGTCTACTTGAACGATGGGACGGGGGATTTCAGTACCGCTGAGAGGGACTTCGGCACTGGAAACGACCGGAGCTACGCGGTAGGGCTCGGCGACCTGGATGAGGACGGGGATCTCGATCTGGCGGTTGGGAACGACTTCGAACAGAACTTGGTTTACCTCAACGACGGGGACGGAGATTTTACCGGCGGTCCTTGGAGCTTCGGAACCGGTGACGAGAGGACTCGAGCTCTAGCACTTGGCGATGTGGATGGCGATGGAGCCGCCGATATCGTTGTGGGCAACGAGGGTGGGGCCAACGCCGTTTATCTGAACCAAGGCTCGGGAGCCTGGAATGCAGCAGCGAGCCCTGGAAGCGGAAGCGAATCGACCTGGGCCCTGGCTCTCGCCGATGTGGATGGAGATGGAGATCTGGATCTTGCCACCGCAAATTTTGGCCAGCAAAATGTGGTTTACCTCAACGACGGAGCCGGCAGCTTCACCGACGGAGACAGGAACCTGGGCACCGGGACCGGTGCTTCGTTCTCGGTGGCCCTCGGTGATGTCAACCAGGATGGGGACATCGATCTGGCGGTTGGAAACTACAACCAACAAAACCTGGTCCTCCCCAACGCCCCGGCGCCCGAACTGCAGTTTAGTGTTTCTTCTTACGAGGTCGGTGAGGGCGATGCCAATGCGATCATCACCGTGACTCGGACGGGAAGCTACGAGACCGACGTTGGAGTCAGCTACGCTACCAGCAACGATACCGCCACTGCGGGTAATGATTACACCTCAACGAGCGGAACCCTGACTTTTCTCGACGAGGACACTTCGGATCAGACCTTTTTGGTTCCCATCACCGATGACGTTCTATACGAGGGCAACGAGACGGTCAATCTGAGCCTCAGCAATCCTACGGGCGGCGCCACTCTGGGCACACCGGCGATCGCGGTTTTAACCATCACCGAGAACGACCCCCTCCCGAGCGTATCGGTGGATGACATTGCCGTCTTCGAGGGTGACTCCGGTACGGTAAACGCTGTTTTTACCGCAACGCTGTCTCATCCCAGCGTGCAGACGGTGAGTGTGGCCTACGACACCGCGGACGGCAGCGCCACCACCGCAGACAGTGACTATGTGGCGGATTCGGACACGATCACGTTTTCTCCCGGTACTACCACACAAACGATCACCATCCAGGTCACCGGGGACACCACGATCGAGGGCGATGAAGGCTTCGCGGTGAATCTATCGAACGCCACCAATGGGACCATTGCGGATAGCCAAGGCCTATGCACCATCATCGAAGACGATTGCACTTTCGTCTTATCCCCCGCGAGCGTATCGCTGGGCCCGAGCGCTGGGAGTTATGACTTCTCGGTGACCGCTTCCGGGCTCTGTGAGTGGACACCAAGCACCGGGTCCGGGTGGATCACTATTGACTCGGGAGCTGGCCCCGGAAACGGCACGGTGAGCTACTCGGTGACCGAGAACACCGACTACAGCGAGCGCGCCGACACGATCACGGTTGGAGACCAGGTGTTCTCGGTGACGCAGTCGGGCGCCCCGCCTCCGGGCCCGTCGGGCGATGAGTTTCAAGCCAACACCTACGCCCCTGGAAATCAAGATACCTCCGCGGTTGCATCGGACGCGGACGGAAACTTCGTGGTGGTCTGGGCAAGCGAGTTGGAGGATGGGAGCGGCCGGGGAGTATTCGGTCAGCGGTTTGCCTATGATGGCTCTGTCCTGGGTGACGAGTTCCAGGTCAACACTCATACCACGTTGGATCAGCTCAATCCTTCGGTTGCGATGGACACCGACGGAGATTTCGCGGTGGTCTGGGAAAGTGTTGGACAAGACGGCGATTCGAGCGGAATCTTCTCTCAGCGGTACTCGAACGACGGCACCCTGGTAGGCTTGGAGTTTCAAGTCAACACCTTTACCACCTCTTACCAGAGCTGGCCCTTGGTTGCGATGGACGCCGGCGGTGACTTTGTGGTGGTCTGGAACGGCTACACCGACGGGTCCTACCAGGGGGTTTTCGCTCAGGTGTTCTCCAGCGACGGCACCCCGTCGGGCAGTGAGCTCGTGGTCAACACCTACACGACCGGTATCCAGACATCTCACTCGGTTGCGATGGATGCGGGTGGAGACTTTGTGGTCGTATGGCAGAGCTACGACGGAAACTACGATGTTTTCGGCCAGCGGTTTGCCAATGACGGCTCTCTGGTGGGTGGAGAGTTCCAGGTCAACACGGAAACGGAGGGTGCGAGTCCGACGGTGGCGATGAACGAAGAAGGGGCGTTTGTGGTGGTCTGGGACCGGTGGCAGGCCCTCGGGGACGGACTCAGCGTATTCGGCCAGCGCTTTGCCAATGACGGCTCTGCTGTGGGTGGAGAGTTCCAAGTCAATACGTACGTGGAGGGTGACCAGTGGGCGCCTTTTGTTGCCATGGATGGTGACGGCGACTTTGTGGTGTCGTGGAACAGTGAAGGCGAGGACGGCAGTGCCGACGGTGCTTTCGCTCAGAGGTTCTCCAAGGACGGCTCTCCTGTAGGAGACGCGTTTCAGGTGAACGTCTTCACGACGGACGCCCAAACGTTTCCCTCGGTTGCGATGGATGCCGGCGGTGATTTTGTTGTGGTCTGGGATAGCTTGGACCAAGACGGCAGCGGCTACGGAGTCTTCGGCCGGCAGTTCACAATGGAAGTGCCCAGAGACGAAATGGTAGCGGATTTTGGTTCGCGTGGTTTGTGGCACTACGACGGCGCCGATTGGACGAGCCCCACGAGGTGGGATTCGCTGGCAATTATGAGCTGGCAGGACCGGCTGGTGGTCGTATTCGACGAGGGTCGGGGTCTTTGGAAGTGGGACTCTGCCGGTTGGGCGAAGATCAGCGGTTGGCAACCCTATGAGCTGGAAGCTTGGGGCGATAATCTGGTGGCCGCCTTCGATGCGGGTCGGGGTCTGTGGCTCTATGACTCCTCCAGTTGGAGCAAACTGACAAGCTGGGAGCCGGAACAGATGGTGGCTTGCGGCAACAATCTCGTCATCGACTTCGGATCCACCCGAGGCGTCTGGCTCTATGAGTCTTCGGTCTGGAGCAAGATCAGCAGTTGGGATCCTTATGATCTGGTCGCTTGGGGCGACAAAGTGGCGGCAGCGTTTGATTCCGGCCGCGGCCTTTGGCTCTATGACTCCCCGGACTGGACGAAGCTTACGAGCTGGGAGCCGGAACAAGTGGTGGCCTGGCGCGACAAGCTCGTTGCCGATTTTGGAGCCACCAAGGGTTTGCAGGTTTACGGCTCCTCGAGCTGGAAGCAGATAAGCGCGTGGAGCTCTACCGACATCATCTGCTGGAAAGGCAAGCTGGCGGCGGTGTTCGACTCGGGCCGGGGTTTGTGGCTCTATGACACCTCCAGCTGGTCCAAGCTCACCAACTGGGAGCCGACGCACATGGAAACACTGGCAGATAAGCTCGTTGCAGGGTTTGGCTCCGGCCGCGGCATCTACATTTACGACTCCGCCTGGATCAAAATCACCGGCTGGGATTCCGAGGACATGGAGGCGGTGGATTTGTTCTAGACGTTGCCCTCCCCTCTCGTTTCAGCTCACTCGTCGAGGAGTTGTTGAACCATGACCGCGTGAAGCCTGGGGCCCGGCATGGAAGGCTGCGCAATCAGAGTCAACCGGTTGTCGCCTCTGAAGAGCAATCTGCCCGGCACCCGTACGGTGTATCCGTCAGGACGGCGCTGAGCCTTAACCTGTCCGATAACGGTTCCGTTGATGGCGACCTGAAAAGAGATGGATCTCGAGCTGCTCACAGCCAAGACCAATTCCCAGTCGGCGGGGCAAAAGCAAGGGATATAAAGAGACGCATTCGATCCCCTTGGCACCTCCGGCCTGCCGTCAGGGCTGTTTTTCCATCCCTGCTCCAGGTACCAGTAGATCTTCTGAAAGTAAGGCTTATCTTTCTCGTTGACAAAACGCCGTTCAAACGGTTGAAGAGAAACCCTTTCTCCAATCCTCAGACGTTCGGCAGCACCGAGGGTTTCGCGACAGAATGCAAGGACGAATGGACCGTCGCGGCGGCTTCTCAAATCGCGGCGGGTATACGGGTCTGTCAGCAACACCGGAAGGGCCGCCAGCCCCGCCACCGCTGCAACACCCAGGGATTGAAGTTTTCGTTTCACTACGTTTCGGTGGTGTGACGGATTAAAGGACGGCCAAATTCGATCCATTGCCGTTAGGCACAAGGGGAGCACAATCGGCAAAGCGTAGATGAGGAGACGCGGAATATCCTGAGCAAAGAAGGAAACCGTATCGGACTGGGTGTACACCGAAGCGAACAAAGGCAGGGCAAACACGGGGATGAGCAAACAGCCATAGCGGCGCAGAAAGGTTCGCGACTTTTGTCGCAGAGCGCCGACACAGGCCAGCGGCACAAGACCAATCAGGAGCATATCTTTCCACCACACAGACCACTCGGACGCGACGGTGCCCAAGGCTTGTTTTACCAGTCCAAGCCCAGGAAGGGACAAGCCCGAACCGAGGTGAGGAGCCCAATACACCCGGAGCAGCAACACGGCGACCAGTGCCGGGATTGCTGCGGCTAGAGCCTTCGCGAGGGCCGGAAGCCTTCGAGCGGTCTCGAGCCGCGCGAAGTATACAGCGGGGAGAAAAACTAAAAAGACTTCCTTGGAAAGCGTCCCCAGGGCCGCAAGAATTGCCAGGGCCGGCAATCCGGCGCCGGCCTCCAAAGTGAGCAAGAATGCAATTTCCAACCCCACAGTAAGAGGCTCGGTCAGAAAGAGATTCTCGACCGCCGTCGCCACGGGTGGCGACAAGCCGAAGACCGCTACGGCGGCGAGAGAAGCCCATTCACCATGGCCGAGTCGGCGCAAGAAGAGAAAAAGCAGCGCTCCAGCCGCGACCAATCCGCCCAATGTCGTGCAATGATATCCAATGATGGGGTTGTCCAACGGCAGCAACGCTACGAGCCAGGGAGTCAGGACCCGGTATCCCCAGGGGGCAACTGAAAAGAAAGTAGGATGTTCGGCCATGGCCATGTAAACATAAGCGTCGAACCCCGGCAGGAAGAAGCGATTGTAACGCTCGTAGCTATCCTGGTAACGGACAAACTGCACGCCGACCGTAGCCGCAGAGATGAGCACAGCCAGGATCAGGCCCCGGTAGCGCCGGGACGAACGGCCGCGACCGGAAACGGGCTCCGCGTTGGCGGAGCATCCGTCAGTGACTATTCCAACCATAGCCTCTAACTTTCACTACGAAAGGCACTTGATCCACAATCGGCAAAAGTGTAGATTCCTTCCACGGAGGCTGGAGAGGAGGGAGATATGCCTGCGCGCAAGTTTTACACCCCCCCATCGACCGGCCAAGAAGGTGCCATCTTTATTTCCGAACACGGAGACTGAAACATGAACCCTGGCTGCTTTGCTTTCACTCTCTTTATTGTTTTTCTCGCGACATCATCGGCTCCGGGACAGGTCCCATTGGGTCTGGAGTTCCAGGTCAACTCCTATACCACAAACGGGCAAGGCGGTGCCGATATTGCCATGGACGACGACGGGGATTTTGCCGTTGTCTGGGATAGCCCTGAACAGGACGGAAGCAGTACCGGCGTTTTCGGCCAGAGGTTTGCGCGCGACGCTTCGTCTCTGGGCATCGAGTTTCAGGTCAACACATTCACCACCGCACATCAAGAATTTCCCTCTGTCAGTATGGATGCTTCGGGGAACTTTGCCGTCGTCTGGGAAAGCGTGTCGCATGGAGGTGGTGTCTTCGCCCAACACTTCGCAAGTATTCTGGCAGGGGCGGGGAAGCTAAAGCGGGGTCCGAAACCCAAGAACAACGGAGCCATCGACGCTCACTACGAAGCCATCCAGAAAGAAATGCAGAATCTCTTCCAGACCCTTAAGATTGCTGCCTGAGCGGCAATGTTTTGTTCCTAAAGGCTGGAAAAGCGCCTAATAGATACCGACCCCTTCCAAAGCTTCGGAATCCCAATTGGAGATCTTGGTCCAGCCGATATCGTAAGTGTAGATGCCTCGGCCAATACCGAAATCTGCCACGAGCTTCTGTGACAGCGCTTCCATCAGGACCGGCTCCCAGTTCGTGAGCTTCAACCATATGGGGGGTAGGGTGTAATGATAGAACCACAGTCCTCGGCCGAGGTCGAAAGCAGCCACGATTTCGCGCATGTTACCGCCGCCCTGCATGTAGTTGAGGTCATAGGGGTTCCATCCGCTTATTTTGGTCCAGCCATTGACGTCAGCATAGACCCAAAGGCCCCGGCCGGATTTAAAAGCTACCACGATCTGGTCGCAACAGCTGATGATGCGATCGGCCTCCCAGTTCGTCAGCTTCGTCCAGCCGGCGTCGTCATAGATCCAAAGCCCCCGGGTCGGGCCGAAGTTGACCACTACCTTGTCCCCGCTGGTAACCAGATCAACAGCGTCCCAGTTCGTGAGTTTCGTCCAACTAGCGAAGTCATAGGTCCACAAGCCTTGGCTCGCGCCAAAATCGCCAACAACCCCTTGTCCGGAGCAGACTAGGTTTTCAGAATCCCAATTCGAGATCTTCGTCCAGTCCGAAGAGTCATAGGTCCACACGCCTCTTCCGATGCCGAAGTTGGCCACCAGATCGGCCCCACAGTCCACCATCTGCGCCGGATCCCAACCCGTGATCTTTGTCCATCCACCGAGGTCATAAAGCCAGAGGCCACTCTCACCGAAATCCGCGGCCAGTTTGTTTTGCCAGCCCTCGAGGGCTTCGGAATCCCATCCGCTGAGTTTGCTCCATCCGTCTTGGTAATGCCAAAGGCCTCGGACACCAAAATCCGCCGCCAGCTCGTACCTCTGAGCTACTGCTAAACCCTGTTGGGCGAAGACTCCGAGACCGTATCCATCCTGCCCGCTGCTTTCCCAGGCGACGACAAAATCGCCTCTGTTCATGGCAATAGTAGGGCTGGTTTGAGCACTGGTGGTGTGGGAGCTGACCTGAAACTGGCTTCCCAGGAAAGTGCCGTTGCCGGCGAAGCGTTGGCCGAAGATGCCATAGACGCCATAGGCAAAGTTTTCCCACACGACGACGAAATCCCCATTATCTTCCGAAGCCACCGAGGGATGCGCTCGGTTGTCGAGGACATAGGAATTTACAAAGATATCTAATCCTGATCCCCGGGGAGAGCCATCATTGGTGAAAACGCGTCCCAAAACATGCAAGTCGTTGGTCCAGTGATAGCTGCTCCAGACGAACGCCATATCCCCGTCCGCGCCCAAAGCTACTTTTGGGCCACCCCGAGTGTACGTCGTGAAGGAGTAGGAGTTGACCTGGAACTCGCTCCCTGCCGGAGAACCGTCGTTTGCGAAACGTCGGGCGAAGATGCCAGAGGAGCTTCCGCCCTGCCCGTAGCTGTCCCATACCACGACAAAATCCCCATCGGCGTCCATGGCAACGGAAGGGTTGTATCGGTGGCCGGTGGTGTAGGTATTGACCTGGAAGTCACCCCCCACCGGGGTGCCATCATTGGCGAAAAGGCGGCCGGAGACGCCTCCCTCAAAACTTCCATCCTGACCAAAGGTCTCCCAAACTACTATGAAATCGCCGGTTGAATCCATGGCGACAGCGGGTCTGGACTGGCTGCCGGTGGTGTAGGAGTTGACCCAGAACTCGCTGCCCACAGGGGTGCCGTCACTGGTGAAACGCCGGCCGTAAACATTGACGTTGCCTCCGCCTTGCCCATGACTTTCCCACACCACGATAAAATTGCCGTTCGTATCCGCGGCGGCCGACGGCCATAGTTGATTGCCGGTGGTGAAGGTATTGATCTGGAACTCGCCGCCGAGAGTCGTGCCCTCAGCGGCGTAACGCTGGCCAAAAACGCCGCCAAAAAAGTAGTCCTGGCCGCTGCTTTCCCACACCACGACGAAACTGCCGTCGGAGCCCATGGCGACAGACGGCGTTCGTTGGTTGCCGGTAGTGTAGGAGTTGACCTGGAACTCATTGCCCTTAGGCATCGGTGTCTGGCCCCAAGTCAAGGACGAGAATCCCAAGATACACAGAGCGATCTGGACGGCGCGGTTCGACAGCATTTTTCACCTCACGAAGGTTCCAACGTCGGCCCGTCGACTTGCTGAGACACCTCAGCCTTTTTTTCAGTCAAAAAATTGCATAGATAGATCTTACTTTCCGCGGAAACATGATTGGACTTTTCCTGAATTTCGTTCTCAACGACGCAGCCCCTTTTGGGCGGCGAAATGCCAGTACTCATGCTCCGAAATCTCGAGTAGCTCTAGGAGTTCTTTCTGCACTGTCGTAAGCGCATCCTTGAAGGTCTTTACATCAATGTCTCCTTCCTTCAGCCGGTACGTAGATACATCATAGAATCGATCGAAAATCTTAGTCGTGGTGGGATGTGACGCAAGCCTATCTTCAGGATAGACGGGGATAGCCTCGATTTTATCAGTTTTCATTTTGAGCCTGACTTGTCTCTCGATAACGGCTTGGAGGATTAGGGCTAAGAAGAAAAGGAACATGATGGCCTCAATTCGTTCGATCTTCTTAAAAAGCAGTGGCGCTCCTTCATGGACGCTCTTTAACTGCTGAAAGCGTTTTTCAAGACGCGGCTGATATTTGTATGCGACGAGAGCTTTCTTAGCCGAAAGCTCTGAGTCTGTAGTTAACAAAGGG
>SDBT01011108.1_pt1 | contig 14511 bp, 20 predicted proteins | sample 2277101 | NCBI WGS metagenome assembly SDBT01 (sample SAMN10404973, study PRJNA504765) | marine sediment metagenome | isolation source: marine sediment core GS10_PC15, 103 cmbsf | place: Arctic Ocean: Southern Knipovich Ridge | collected 2010
TTGTATTGAATAAAACTCCTATATAGGTCATCAACAGAATGTATATCAGTGCTTTTATCTATTATCCAGAAACTTGGTGATGCAATATAGTCATCTTTACATTCTTTTAATCTGTCTTTTGTCATTGCCCATATTGAGCCATAATCTGATTTGTCTTCGTGGCAACTTTTTATTTCACTATGTCCTAATTCTAAAAGGTCTTTTGCCCATTTAATCTTGTGAATACTTACTTCTGGACTATTCACTTGAACAGCTACAAAGGCATCTGCGTCAGTGTATTTCATTGCGTGCTGATAACAAGGTATGTTTGATGTTTCCAGTAATTCAGGAGGTCTTTTTATTTTAAATGCCCCAAGTGCTTCGGATACCATCAATATCTTTTCGTCATCTGAACTAACAAATACTTCATCAAATACCATTAAACACTTCTCCAAGTTCCATTGGAACATTGGTTTTCCTTTGTATTGTCGCCAGTTCTTATTTTTCAGGCGTGTGCTTTCCTTTTTTGCTAGTATTATTCCTATCACCTTCATATGTTTTTTCTATTAATTTATCTTTTGCTAACTTTTCTAATAGGTCATAACTAAATGTCCAACTCATTTCACATATATCAACTATTTCTGAAAGATAACGCTTTCCATCTATTCCATATATCAAGTAATCTATTTGTCTGTTTATATCTTTTACTGGGGTCTGGACTTTATACTTGCTTCTCATTAAAGGTCCTTTGAACTTCTTTACTGGAATATAGTCATTCTCATAAATCTCTATTATCTTTTTAATTAACTTCTGTACTTTCTTGATACTTTTTTCCTTGATTATTTCTGGTTTATCGTCTGATGTATGATATTCTTTATAAGGGTGTCTTGTAATCATTAATCCAGGTATTCCTATTTCAGGGTCATTAAACACATATTCATCTGAACCTAACAATGCTCTAAATCTATTCATTCCGAAACTTTCATCTCCTGTCATCATTGCTAAATGTGCTATTCTGTTTAATCTGTTTTCAGCATCATACGACCATTGTAGATTTAATTGTGTATCAGTTCCTATTGCATCTACTGATATCATAAAGTCCACTTTGCTTATGTCTTCTGTAAGGGCGTATGCTATTGAACCTATTGTTTCTGGACAAAATACTATCTTAATGGTGTGTTTGCTCTTTAATCGTTTCGCTAGGTCTACTAAACAAGCTACTCCACTTAGGTTATCATTTGCTTGATAAGGGTGGTCAAGGTGTGCGAATAGCAGTATTTCTCTATTATCCTCTATGTAATCAGCACTTCCAAGTATTGTATGAACTCCTAATTTCATTACCCCTGGTTTTAACTCCGTATCTATAAATACCTCATAATCTCCTTTCTTTAATAGGTCTTTTCCTTCTTTATCAAATACTTTGTTCTTCGGAAGACAGAACCCCCATTTCTTTTCGTAAAAACTATGTTCATAAGGTGTAGCATCTGGTCTTTCATTTGATATGTAAAGGTGTTTTTTAAGTTCTTCTCTTTTAACAGTTCCCTTAAAAGGTACTGAATATACTATTAAACTCAAGTCATTCTTCCATTCTATTATTTTCTTTCCTTTAAACTTGACCCAGGCTTTTTTTGCTACCCACTCGTTAGGTACAGTCCAGGTTTCTAACTTAGTCCCACTTGGTATTTCTATTATATCTAATCCTATTAAATGATTAAGATACTCTAAACAATTATCATAAGCTGGTCCAAGGAGATTAATAGGATTAAATGCGAATAATTGTTTTACTATTTCTTTAATTTGTCCTTTCATAATTTTTAACAGTTATTTTCTCTTTTTTTAATCTTCTAATAAGTTCTTCTTGGTTTTTGTCCACAATCGCTACATCATATCCATTACCCTTAACATAGGTTACTATTTCTATTGGTGTCATTTTAAGCATCTCTAGGGTTATTGTTATTTCATTCATTTTTTCTTTAGTTTAAATGCTAATTCATATTTTGAACCTCCTATATCTCTTTCTATTGTCATATTTAAAATTACCTTAAATCCTTCTAATCCACCTACTCTTGAAAATGTACCAACTTTTTCTTCATTCCAGAAACTCTTATGTCCAAAGTAATAAGCAGTAGGGTCTTTTTGATGTGGCAATATATGTTCTGTTGTTCCACCTGGTTTTAAAACTCTAAGTATCTCTTTAAATAAATCTATACCTTCCTCGTTATCTAAATGTTCTAAAAAATGCGAAGAACAAACTACATCTACTGAGCCATCTGGAAATGGAAGTCCATCTCTTACATCCCATAATATATCCTGTCCACAATCTCTAACATCTATTCCTATTGAATCTTTTTCTATTAAACTACCACAACCAAGATTAACTTTTAATTCTTTAAATCTCTTTTTCTTTATTTCTGGAAATCTTCTTAACATATTTTTTTAGCTATAACCCTTACGATATGTGGGTCTTCGCCTTTAAACTTTGATAAATTACGACCTTCTGTTAAATAAATAATATCAAATCCATTATCTTTTAAATCTCTTACGAGCCGTGATACATTAACTAAATATCTTTTATGTTTGCCGAATAGGTCTATTGGCTTGTCTTCTGTTGTTCTCGCCTCTATGAATAGTGTTCCAGTAATCCAGTCAAGCACTCTTAATTGTGTTGCCCTGTTAATAGAATGCCAGAAAAACCTTGTATAAACATATTCAGGACATCTATTAGCATTAGGATTGCTAACAATGGTATTTACATCTATGTTATTAAAAGCAAGGTCTATTCCTGAACAATGTATTCCTTTCTTTTTAAAGTATTTAAGGTCTCTACCATCTCCACACCCCAGTTCAATCATTTTTCCTTTTATTTTTGATACACAGAACTTTGCGAAACTACTCGGTGTCTTAAAACTATTCTCTTCATAAAGTTTTTCAAAGTAATTCATTCTTTCCAGTATTTTTTAACTAATTCATTTTTATCGTGTATTTGCCAATACTGCTCTGCATGTTTATCTTCAATCGGTGTTTTCCAATCTTTGCCATAAGTGAATTCAAGATATTCTATTTTAGGACTTGGTATCAAAAATTGTTCACCTTTAAACTTAATACATTCTCCTTTCTCTAAAAACTTGTAAGGAATACCTAGTACAGGAAGTCCACCCTTTTTAGGAATACATAACCATTCTTTTCCATTATCGTAGTAAAACATTATTGATACTGGCACATTTCTTATACATGGAATTATTCCTGTTTCTTCTGTTCCGTTGTATCCTGCTTCTGCTTCTTCAAATCTTCCATAAACATTCCAAACTACATCAGTCCAAGTTTTAAATCCTATGTCCCACAATGCCCAACCTATTTCCTTTCTTTGCTTATAAGTAAGTTTCTGGGTTATTACTAAATCAATATCATCATCATATTCTATCCAGTCGTTTTCTCTTATTGCTCCTAATACAGCTCCATAAGCAAGAAAAAACTGAACACCTTTTGAATCTAATAACATTTTTATATCTAAAAGGTCTTTTGTAGCACCTTCATTGTCCATTGGTTTCTTTTCTACTTCTTCTGGTTCTTGTATAATTTCAGTCATAATTTTGTTATAAATACTTTCCACACATCATTCCCGAATGGGATATTTGTTTCCCTAACTTCGGCATCTAATAATTCTAAAAATAATTTAGCTGATGGTCTTACTGAATTTCCGAATATAAATGTTCCTTTTGTTCCATCTTCTTTCGCCTTTAAATAAACTCCTTGCATATCTCTTGTCCACAGGTAATACACATCTGGTTTTGGAGTAATAAAACTATGTAATGGTACAAAGAACGAGTCATAATGAAACACATTAAATCCTTTTTCCATTGCTATTTTACAATCTTCTTCGTTGCTCTCAATTCCTATAACGTGTTTAGCATATTTAGACATTGCTTCCATAAATGTTCCATCTCCGCAACCTACATCACATACAATCTTGTCTTTAATGACATCTTTAATAAGGTCAGCTATTTCATTTGGTGTTGAATGTACACTCATATTTTTATTATTCCTTGTCTTAATCCTAATAATTCTACATATAATCCATTCTTACTAACAAACTCATCTACTGCTTTGGTAACTCCTACATAATGGTTGTAATCATGAAGGAATATTATCTTCGCTCTTGTAAGGAAGAAGTCTAATGCTTCTTTGGTTGACCTATAAACATCTGTATCTATATGAACAAAGGCAAACTTCTTGTCTTTGATTGGTTCGGCAGTTTCAGGAAATATTCCCTTATGTATATGAACATTCTTGTATTGCTTAAGGTTCTCTTTAGCTATCTCATAAGTAGCTTCTTTCATAATTCCTACATGTAATGGAAATGTAATCGTATCTCCTTTCTTTTCATCTACATACGGTAATCCCTCAAATGTATCAAACAAGTAAATTTCTCTATCTTGGTACATATCTGCCATTATTACTGCCGTTCCTCCTTTATAAACACCTACTTCTGCTAAATCTCCATATTCTATTTCTAACAAACTACTTTTGAACAACTCAATTTCCCAAGGCGATTGACAAGTATCTATGTCTTTGTATTTAATCACAGATTTTCTTCAATTACTTTAATAAACTCTCCTACTGGGTCTTTGATGTCAACGCCTCCGTTATCGATTACTGCTTGTTTTCGCTCTGCTCTTAAGATTTCAGGGTGTTCTAACTGCTTGTAAATCTCATCATTAAGGTCTTCTAATTTTACCTTAGTAATAGCATTAGAATAGTTCTTTTCAAACTTTAAGTATCTATCATCTCCACCTCTTGATTTCGGTGTCCAAATATCTGGGATTATTACTGGTATATCAAGGTATTCTGCTAAAAAATGAAACGTGCTTTCAGATATTCCTATTACAAGGTCTGCTGTGGATAACACTTCTGCTACTGTTTCTAAATGGTTAGAACTAAATCTATCTGATATTATTGGGTTCTCGAATATCTCTGTATCATTTTCTTTATGAAGTCCTTTGGTTATCACTTTTACACCTTCAAGTTTACGAAGCTCTGAAGCAACTATATTATTCTCAACTACATCTCCCCAATCCCAATGTTCTAATGCAAATACTACATTTTTTCCTTCATGTTTTACTCTCGGTGTAAGCCGTTGAATTATTTGACAACCTGTAACTCTAATCTTTTCTTCTGGAACGCCATAAGAAATCAGTCTTTTCTTATCTCCCTCTCCCCAAACACATACAATGTCAGAAATAATAGGTTCATTGAAAGGTGGTCTTATCCAATCCATACCCCATATTCCTTGTTGATATACTATAACTTTGTTTCCTCTTTTATGCGTATAATCAATACCTTCTTTCCACCCTTTCATATCACTTTCACACCACAAGACAGTTACATCTGCACCTTCGTAGTCAGAAAGAAGAGTGTGTTTCTTTTTGATTTGCTTAATAACATCGTCAAGAACTGAATTCCAATTGTAAATAGCGACGTTGCTCATTATTTCCTTCTTATTCTTTTCAACCAACCTTTGTCTTGATTTAAGATTTTAGGTGAACCTTCTGTTTCTTTCTGACAAGCTATTTCCCAATCAATTGCTGTTATTTCCATACTTCGGTTCTCTTTAACCCAAGCCTGTTGTTCTTTAGCAAGTTTCTGCCTAAACTCCTTGTCCACAATTAACTTCTCTAACTTGTCATACCAATCTTTAAAAGTATTGTTTGCTAAATAAGTACATTCTGATTTGTAAGGTTCTACATTTGAAGCTAAGGTTGCTGTCCCTACGGCTGCGTATTCATAAAACTTTAAGTTAGATTTGCCTCTATTAAACTCTGTGTCTTCTAATGGTGCTATTCCTATATCAAAGTCTGCCATACTTAACTTCAGTGGGTTTATCTCTGGCAAGAAGAACGGTAAATGATACATCTTTATCTTCTTTAACTTGTCATAAAACGCTAAAGCATCTCTAAAGTAATCGTTCTGTTCTGGTTGTAAGTTTTGAGCAAGTATCTTTTGACAAGACAACATCTCTGACTCAAAGTCTCCACCTGTTACTCCTTGTAAGACAAAAGTAAAATCATATTTCTCATATAGTTTCTCTAACACATCTACTATTATTGTAAGGTCTTTCCAATGAGAAGCTGCTCCCATATATCCTATTAATAACTGGTCATGTTCGTGTGGTCTTTCTTTATAATCTTCAAAGTTTATTGAATTAGGACAAATATATACTTTCTTACCCTTACACCATTTTTGTATCTTCTTGGCTATAACCTTGCTCGGTGTAATCACAGCATCTGCTTCCTTAATCATTCCTTCATATTGGTCTTTAAACACATTAGGTACATTCTTTGATGGGTTTGATACATCAACTGCCCATATATCGTCATCTAAGTCATAAAGAACTCTTGTTCCTTGTTTCTTGTAGGCTTTCATTAACTCAATTGGTTTTCCTGCTTCTGGATAAATCCTACCGAATATAACAGTAGTAGGATATTCCATAAACTCATCTGGCATACTGTCTCCCAATACTACTTGTTTTGTTCCGTGCCCTCTGCTTTCAAGTCCCTTTGAAGGAGTTTCAGTTCTATGATACCAAATGCCAGATTTCCAAGCCATTGGTATATCTAAGATGCTAAGTATTCTCATAATTTTGTAAAATATTCAATAAATAATTTAATTTCTTTTAACCTTTGCTGTTTTTCAGCTAACTCTTTTCTTCTTCCTATTTGACCATCTAATATTCTTTTAACAATCCATTTTTCCGTGATAAGTTCAACTTCGTATTGTTTCCTATAATCTCCAATAAGTTTTTTTAGTGTTCTTTTTTTAAGTCTTTTTTCTTTGTATTGTTTTATTACATTTAATAATTTTTTAATCATATATTTAACGTCTTGAGAGGGAGGGGATTTCTCCCCTCCTCCCTAAACGAACGTTTAAGTGTTCTGAATTGTAACGTTTCTTGCTCTACCTCTGTTCTTCAATGCTACTCCTGCTCCATAAACTGTCCATGTAATGTAGTTAGCTCCTATCTTGTGAGATGGTTTTCTAATTTCCATTGATGGTGCTCTTTGTAGGATAAGGTCAATTGCACCTTTTCTTCCAAAGTAATGGGCTGTTCCAGTGGTTGCAGAACCTGCTCCTGTTGGTCCACCCAATGTGCTTATAGATAATGCACTTGTAACTCCTGAAGGTAAGTTATTGGAGACATAGATTTGGAAACCCATGAAATCTCCAGCATAACCATTCCTTAAGGTTGAGTCTGCAACATTGAACCCAGCGTTAGCTCCTTTAATTTCTATTAAAGATGCCAATGTTGGTGAAATTACTGAAGCCCAATCTCCCATGTTCTCAACATTGTTCTGTCGTAGAACTTTTCTCATTCCAGAATAAATGTCAATTATGTTAGTTGAAGCTGCTGTAATTACACTTGTGTCAGATGTATTAAAGACTTCTCCTCTGTCTACGCAAGACAATCCTACGTTAACTGCACCAGTAATCTTTGCGAAGGCGAAGGTGTCGATTGCTGTTGCTAATCGATAACCTGCATCTCCAGCTAACTCTACTGCTATTGATACATTGGCTTGTAACTGTTCTACATCGTCAACATAGAAAGAACTATGTTGCTTTGTTGAAACGTTAATTGTATCAAAATCCCATTCTTGGTCTTGAGCTGTTAAGTTAGTTCCTGGTGTGTAAGTTGTTGCGGTTAAGTCTGCGAAACGAGGTAATTGAATTGCTTTACCCACTGTTAATTTGTCAGTCAATCTGGTGTTACAAACCTTCAAAGCAACTAAATGCTTGTAAAGAGGCTGTTGCACCATATCTGACCAAATTGTAGGGGTTATCGCACTAGTATCGTTTGCTACTACTATACTCATTTTTTTGCTTGTCCAAATTCATCAAAGAGTTTCGTGGTCTCTCATAGGTTTTAAAGGATTTAACCCGTACTTATCGAGTAATATTCCTTTTTCCTTCTGAGTTTTCGCTGCCGCAAACTCTTCATCTCTTGTCAACGGCTTTTTGTCTACTTCTCCCTGATTTGTACTTGGGGCAAGTGCTTTTTCTTTCTCGACTTTCTCATTGTAGGCATTGTGCCAAATGACAAAGTTTTCGTCCTCCCTGGCTTCTGATAAGGATTTTCCTGTAGCGTCTGACCTGAGTTTTAATTCAGCGACTGCTTCAGGGGTCAAACCTTTAGTAGCTGTAGTGATTTCTAAGACTTCATCTACATTTACTTTAGAGTCAGTAGGGTTTGATGGCTTTGTTTTCCTGAGCCCCTCGTTCTCTTTAACAAGTCTAATTGCTTCTGCTTGAGAAGCTTTGAACTTAGCTTCGTAATCAACGGTTTGGATTTCAGGGGTTTTGGAAGTTTCTTCCGAAGTTTCCTTCTCCACCGTCTCTTCAGAAGTTTGCTCTGAAACTTCCTCCTGAGTTTCTACTGGTTCTTCCTCTGGTTCTGGTTTCGGAGGAGTGAACTTAGTAGGGTCAGCAGGTTTAGCTTCTAACGTTTCTTTTGAGGTTTGGTTTTCTATCATTTTCATAATAATATATTAATTTATTTTAATCGACTTTATTTATATTGATTCGGGATTTTAGGTTTTGTCGGCTCTTGGACTTTAAAATAGTTCAGCATCTTTGTTAATCTATTCTTTGCAAGTCTGTAAGCTAATACTTCTTCCCAACTTTTAGCAGTATCTTCGTTTTCCAGTTCTGCTATCTGTTCATTAAAGAAACTCTCCATTACTTTCCTAGCTTTTTCGCTATCTGTTATTATTGTTAAGTCAATCATATTGTTTGTTGTGTACTACCTGGTACTGGTGCTTGTTCCATCTGAGGTGCTGATACTCCTCCTCCACCTGGTTGTCCTCCTTGAACTGATGCCATTTGATTTTCAATAGACAATTTCTCTTGTCCTACAAAGTCATTAAGGTTAATTCCTCCATCTTCTGCTATTGAGAATAGTATCTTTTTCTTTGTTGGGTCAGTTAACATTGTTGGGTCTGCCTGAACTGCTTGTAAGATTGCGAACTTGGTTGCATTTCTTACTCTTGTGTCCACACTTTCACCAGTAATATCAATATCAATGTCATACTTTGTGTCTTTGTAATAATTCTTTGGTAAATCCTTTAATAGTTCACCATCTTTCTTTAAATCATTCTCAATCATAATTCCAATTACTTCTGCTTCTTCTCCTGTTGGAAACTTACCATCTATATATTGTTGCACAACTTCTTCTTGCACCAATTCATCTTTAATCATTGTAGTATATGTATCCAAGTCCTTTCCTACTAAACGAATGGTATGTTCTGCTGTAGAGTCCTTTTCAAACTGAGGTAAGATAACACTATAAATCATTTCTTTAATGTCCATTGCGATACCTTCCTGTATTGTTTCAAAGTAAGAAAGTGTTTGACTCATAGCTATTCTAGCTGAACCCAATGGAGTTCCTGCTGGTAATCGTTCTCCTTGGACTACATCATAACTGAAAGTAAGCTCATCTCTGTTTCTCATCCATTTATTAGTTTCCTCATTAAAAAAAGCCAAGTTTCTATCTGAAATATCTAATTGACTTACCTCTCCTGCTGATGTATCTAATACATCTCCATTTCCTTTTTCTGTTAATAGGTTCTTTCCAGCAAATCCAGGGTCTTGTGATTTGAATAATACGATAGCTCTCCAATAGGAAGCCTTTGCTTGTAAGTTAGCTACTTCGTTTTCTCGTATTTGTGGTTCGAATAGTGTTTCTACTACTCCAATGCCCAACCATCTTCCTGGCATTTTCTCTAAATGAAACTCCCAGTAAGGGTTTTCATCCATAACATCTGATTGTAATAATACCCCGTTGTAAGGAACAACATTTCTGCTTCTTTCGTCTTCTTCGCTAACTCCTACATCTGCTATGTATACTCTGCTATAATCCCATTCATTAGTTTTGTTGTTCATTACTTCTCCATATCTTTCATAAACCATTATATGTTTAACTCCTTTCATTTCATAAAACTTTTCTATTGTTTCATCAACTAACTTCTTATCCCAGTTCATCTCTTTAGCTACATTCCTGAACTCCATTACTGTATATGGATGCTTTTCTATTAAGTAATTGGCATCATTCAAATTGTCTGCTGTTTGTTCTACAATAAAGTTCCTAAGGTCTACGAAGTGTATCTTTCCATCTATTACTTTTAAAACAACACTCCCAAAAATTGGGAGTTCTAAAAATATTCTATTCAAGACTTTGCCGAATTGTTTGTCTTTCATCCAGTATTTGAAGTCTCTTTCCATAAACCAAGTCTTTAATGGATTTCCACCACTAGCTGTTAACATTCTGACATTCTTGGTATCAAAGTCAATTGCTTTTGAGTGGACTTTACAAGGGTTCTTTACTATGTTGTAAAAATACTTCTTGTCGCCATCTTCATCTATCTCTCCTGTTTGAAACTTGGAGTTGTAGTAATAGTAAATCTGTTCTATTGTATCGTTTTGATTAAACGTAAGACCAGGAACTATTTGAATTTCCTTGTTTTCGTAATTATCCTTCTCTTCGTTAATCAGAGAAAGTAGATTAGTATTTTCAATTTTTTCTGGCATATTATTTTATTAAACATTTGTTCTAGTTCCTGCAGCAGTTCTTCCTGATGCTGCTGTTCTTGTTGGAACAAGAGATACTCCTCCAACGTGAGTTCCATTATTAGTTCCTGCTGAATCAAATGCTGTTGTTCCAGTTTTTTCATTTAATAACCACTCACCGACTAATCCAGTTCTAGTAACTGTTCCATTATAAACTGCCAGTATTTCTGCTACGGTTAATTCTCTGTTATATAATGTTACTCCTCTCATTAATCCTTTATAGAAATAAGTGCTGTTATCACTTATTGTTATGTCAGTTGCCGTACTCTGTATAGCAGCTATCGTGGCTTGGTCTTGATATTTAAGAACTCCATCAAAATACATCTTCATTCCATTTGCATCAGTTGTTCCGTCCCAAGTAGCAGTTACTACCAGTTGCTCCATCAAAGTTGGTATAGTTCATTTCTTTTCTATCTGCTGTTACTGCTGTCCTTGCCATATTATCTCCAAATAAATGTTATATCTGTAAGTCCTGTTATGTCTGCTGTTATCCCGACTGCGAATACAGCATCTACTATAATAGTTTTAGGAAAACCTGTCGCATCTGTTGCTCCTGCTGTTAACTTAATTTTAATAGTAGCATCACCAGTAGTGGCGTGGTCTGATACTTCTAATGTTCCTCCAGTTACCCATTTTCCTAGAATGATAGCGTGTAAAAATCCTGGTGCGTTCTTGATTACATTATCATCTCCTGCTGCTGCTACATAAGTTTGGCTATATTGATGCTCAACTTTTAAGACATCATTAGTGAGGTCTTCTCCTGCTATTTGTGTAGATAGGTCTGCTTTCAAGTCTCCGCTTGAATTTACTTGTACTGGTAGTACGTTCCCGTGAGAATCTTTAGAGCCACCTACTTGTCCTTCTATTTGTTCCATGTTTTTGTTTGGTTAGTTTATTAATTCCTTCCATTTAGGAAGGTCTTTTAAATCTTTATTTATGGCGAAGTTTACTCCTTCGTTAAACTTCCAATCAACTCCGAATTGAAGTAGTTGGTTTGTATCGCCTGTGTCTAGTATATTTATGTTCTTCCAAGCTGTAAGTTTGCCATCTATTTTTACAAACTCAAACTTGTTTACCCAAGCTGGTAATCCAGCTTTTGCTAGTTCAGCTCTCACCAGTTCATTTAACTTATAGCAGTCTTCTATGTTATCTGGTCCTAGGATATTCGTAGGTATTAACCAGAAGGTAAAACTACCTATATCTGGTAATATTCTTTTCATTGCCTCAATTCTGTGGCAACCGTCTATTATCAAAAATGGTTCTTGATACTGATTATATGTAAGAACTGTTAAATCGTATCTTTCTGGGTACTTTTCTGTTAAATCATCTTTAACACCATTTTTAAAATCAATCATTTTCTTTTCCAAAGCCTTTCTGTCATTTATGTAGTCATCTTGTTCAGTTCTGTCATCTACATAGCGAAAATCCTTTATGTTACCTAATGTTATTTTGATTTTATGTATTTCCCCAGAATAATACAAATTATTTGTGGCTCTTCTTCGCCTTTTTCTTTTCGGCTTTTGAAGGTCGCCCTTTACCTTTATATCCTCCTTTGTGTGGCATATTATTTTAACTTCTTAATCTTTGCTACTAAAGCGTTCAATTGCTTTCCGACTATTGAACCAGTTGGTTCTCTATCGAACAACTTGTAAACATCTACTTTTAACAACTCTGTTAATGCATCTTTAGTTTCTACTTTTACTTTTACTACTTTTTTTGTTTTTGTTTCCATTTTATTTATATTGAAATGACTTCTTACGAGACGGCATCGACTTTATTGCCATCACCTCTTCTACTCTTTTGGGATTGAACTCCCAGAAAGCTAACATTGTACTAATAATATCATCATCGTGGAAGCCTCTTGATGCTCCTGCTCCCTGACGTGATGCTTCATCTGACCATACAAAGACTTTCATTTCCTCTATGGTCTTACTATCGTATATTTTAATCTTGTTTTGTCTTAATAAGTTCTGGAAGTTAGTAATCAAGGCTTGCTTTGATGCCCAGCTCATGCTAAATCCTAACTTCTCTGTTTCTCGTCTGTCTTTAAAGTCAAATTGTCTTCTATGATATATCTTTAAATCTTTAATGTGTTCTAATATTGATGATTTGTTCACCTCTGGAACAATCATTGGTCTTTTGTACTTGTAATAAAGGAACTTAATTTTATCTGCTAAACTAGGGATTGTGGTGTATCCGTTGTACTTGGCTACTTTTCTTCCTGAACCTGATGCTACTGTAATAGAAGCTGGGTCAACTATCCCTTCTGAAGGGTCTACGCCCATTTTATACACTTCATCTGGTAAAGGTTGTTCAAATATCTCACATTCTTCTTCTACTGCTAGGGCTGGTCTAGGTACAAACTCTTGTATTCGTTCTTTTGGAAACACTGTACCTTTAACAAGTATGTCTGTATTCCATTCTCCATACACGAAACGTCTTACATAGTCCGAATCCATTGCTAACTGGTCTTTTAAATAGTCATCTGGGAGGTTGTCCTTGTTATCCAACATAGAACTCTCTATAAGCGAGGTATCAGAGGTGTCCTTATTTACCCAGTCTCCATTGTTGTTTCTCCGTTGGTTCAACTTAAAATACTGATATGCCCAGAAGTTAGCTGGGTTACAAGTCATATTCCCTTGTCTGAAAGGTACATCTGCTTTTCTTAATCTACTGTTCAGAGATTCAAACACTTCATATTCTACTTCTTCAAGCTGGTCTATAATGTAAGCTCCCAGGTTAAGGGACTTTACCTTCTGTTGAGCTTTCTTTATGTCAGCCATACTTCCTGACTGCATTGCGTCTAATCCAAATAGAATAATCTGACTACCATTACTGAAATTGATTATACCATCTTTTACTCGATGCTCATACCAACTTGGTGGCATTAAGTCGAATAGGTCTGGCAGAATAGCCCTATCAATGTCTGAAAGCGTCTTACGTCCTAATAGGATACGGTTCTTAGGGAAACATTTACATAACAGAACCAATTTAACATTTAAAGCCAAGCTTTTACCTGAACCATAACCTCCACTATTTAAGCAGTATCTATCTGTAAAATTGGAAATGAACTCACTTTGCTTCTCATTGAACTTAAACGTCTTTCCTCGTAGAGTCAGTTCCTCTATCTTTCTTCCATCCAGTATCTCTAAACCTAATTGTTCCCAACTATTCATCTTTTAAAGTATGTTTACATTCACTTGTACACATAGCCAGGCAATACTTCTCACAGTGTTCTCGGTGGACATCACATTCATACATTTTCATTATAGAGCCGTCGGTTTGTTTCCAACTTTCTCCTACTACATTAAACAATGATTTATCCGTAACATTATCCGTAACACTTTTATCCGTAACATCTCTATGATAAGCCATTTTACACTTATCAGAACAGAACTTGGCGTCCTTCCTTACTGACTCAAACTCTTTATTGCATTTTATACAGTTATTCATATTATGCTTAATTACTCTTAAATTGGTATGTGTGGGTACTCTATATCATATATTAGCTCCCTCCTATCACTCGATAACTCCCCCCCTTATGTCGCTTTATAACCCTTGTACGACACATTCTCCTCTTATTTCCTCCTATATCTCTATTATAGGGGTATTCTTTCCTTTAGGGTCGTTTATAGGACTCTGGGTCTGTGTGTGTGAAGATAGTAAGTACCATTAAGCTATTGGTCTTCTCTATTGGTCTTCTCTCTTATATGTTTGTGCCTTAGTAAGTACCATTAGGTCTGTAAGGTAAGGTCTAGTCTATAAGGTATATGTATATTAGTTCCACGCTCAATAGGTATGATACCACTCTTCTTACTCTCTTGTCTATAAGTATATTACCTTTAGTTCCGTGAAATTACAATGATACTTTGGTATCTGTTATGTATTCAAAGCTCTTACATTGTCTTCTATTGCCTT
>SDBT01011109.1_pt1 | contig 14510 bp, 18 predicted proteins | sample 2277101 | NCBI WGS metagenome assembly SDBT01 (sample SAMN10404973, study PRJNA504765) | marine sediment metagenome | isolation source: marine sediment core GS10_PC15, 103 cmbsf | place: Arctic Ocean: Southern Knipovich Ridge | collected 2010
GTGGACCTGGACGACGCGCAACTGGCGATACCGTATATATAGAATACGCGAGGCGGATTGTTTCTTCGAGGTGGAGTTTTACTGCACCGACCCGGTGGAGTGGGTAACCAATATCGGCGGCTGGCTGGACCAGATGCAACGGGCGTTCAAGGACGACCGGGCGATTGCGGAGGTGCAGGTTCCCGCGCACGATATTACGGTGAAGCAGATATACCAACAGAAACTAACCGTTCTGGACAAGGTGCGACTTTCGGACGACGAGGGTAAAATAGTGGCGTACGAGTGGGTATTTCGGATAACTTACAAAGGGGCGCTGGAGACCGAGGGCGTTATAATGCCGTTGGCGGACGTGGTGAAGATGGACAACGTAACGGTTAAACCGGAGGGTATATAAATGGCGGAGAAAGATAAAGACAAACTCGGAAACGAAGGCAAAACGGACGAGGCCCCGGAAGAGGAAAAGAAGGGGACGGAATCCGAAGAAGGCTCCGAGGAGGAGAGTATGGCGAACGACAAGAAAACGGCGGCCGAGTGGGCGGCTGAGCTAGGCGTTAAGCGCGGCTGGCGCGGGGCTATCAAGCACAACGGATGGCTGCAGGGGGCGACCCCGAAGCCGATAAGCAAGGCCGAGTTCGAGAAGGGCGTTACGGCTTATCTCGACAGCCCGGTCCGTCCCAGTAAGGAGGTCAAATAATGGCGAGCAACGAACTGGCATCGGGATTTAAGGGGCTTACCGAAGACGGCGGCCTGGGCGCTCGGCCCAACATAAGTAAGGAACGGATAGGTATCAATGGAGTTAGCAAAGGCGCTCCGGCTACGATCCAGCGCTTCAAATCGAATGCCATCGGTACGATGATAAGTACGCTGCAGCGCGGCTCCGGGTTGGAGCAGTGCCTGCATACGTTCCTCGACGGCGCTGAGGAGATAGTCTCTTGCGAGATAGACGACACCGGCGGCACGGCAGCCGACGCGGGAACCGCTACGGCGGACGGGGGTAACACCGGAACCGGCACGGCCGCGACCGGGGGAACTCCTTATCGCGACGCGGAGTTCATTCTTGAAGTCGTTGCAAGCGGCGGCGTCGGGGATGCGGTCGTTAAGATATCCTCGAACAACGGCGCGGACTACGGCGCGAACATCAAGGTACTGGAGACGGCGGCGGGTCCCCCGCTAGTGGGACGCATCTACCTGGAAGAACACGGCGTCGGGTATTACATCGAGCTTACCGATAACGCAATCCCGGCGGATTCCTTCGTAGCCGGCGACATTTGGACTTGGTCAAGCGCGGAAGCGATTCCCACCAGCGCCAAGATGCTGGATGCGGTCGAGAAGCTGATGAAGTACGAGGACGAGGGCGGGCGGCCTATAGGTCTGCTCGGCAACAACATCATCTACGTGGCTCAGGAGCTAGCGGCGGCCGACTGGGAAGAGATACACCAGCTCACCAAGGACTACTGGGAAGATTACTCTGCCCCCTACATCGTATATGTAAACGTGATATTTCCCACGGCGACGGCGGGCGTTTACGACATAACGACCTGGATAGCCGGGCTGGAATCTGATTCGGACACCTACCGTCTGGTTACGATTGGCGACAACGACTTCCCCAGCGGCCGAGTAGTTCCCAACGCGGTGTTTATGCGGCTTCCCGACGAAGAGGGGACGGAACGGTGGCGGCCGGCGGGCGGCGTTGCGGCCGGAAAGACAGCGATGTCTCCGGTACACGTGAGTATTGGTTATACCCGCGACAACCGCATAGCGAGCGGCAAGGCGATAGGGCCGTACAACTCGGACGACGACCGGGTGGGCGACTGGCGCGACGTGAACAATTATAACGAGCGGCTGGGTGACGCTTTCTATCTGACGGCTCGCTACAAGGCGGGCAAAGGGGCGTTCTTTATAGACGACCCGATAGTAGGGAGTCAGAATACCAGCGACTATCAGTGGATACGCCGGATTCGGATACACGACCAGGCGGTACATCGGGTACAGGACGCCAATTTCGATTATATCAACTCGCCGGGAACTCTCGACGCGGATATGAACGAGTATCAGGACGCGCTGGAGGAACCCCTGAAAACAATGCGGGATATCGAGAAGTCGTTGGTTATATTCCGGCTAACGCTGGTACCTGACCCGGATATCGCGCTAAACGGAGAAGTACACGCGACGCTGGAGATGGTTGATACACCGACCAAGAAGAAGCTCATAACGACCTTCATACTCCGCAAATCGCTTTAGGAGGTAGAGATAAATGGCTGGCGAAGTATTCGTAAACGAAGTCAAGTGTTGGGGCGATTATAGTTTCAGTTTCGCGGGCGGTCGCATCAACAAAGGGTTCACGAGCTTTAAGTTCAAGGCGTCGTTCGCAAAGGCGAACAAATACGCCGAGGGCAACGAACCTATAGGCCGGGGATACGGCAACAAGGACTATTCCGGAGAGATGGGGGTTCACGTTAAAGCGTACCTCAGGCTCAGGGAGATAGCGGTTGCGGCCGGATACAGCACGCTCGATTATCTGCCGTTCTTCGGTACGTTGAGCTGGGCGGAGATAGAGGACGACAGCGGCTTTCCAAAGAAGGTATTCGTTCCGACCAATAAGCACACATTTGAAAACGCGGAGTTTACCGATCTGGATTTCGCTGTCTCGCAGGGCGACTACGAGGTTATAATTCCGCTGCCCTTCATCGCGGGTAAGATAACCGGGATATAAACCATAACCGGGGGCGGGAGCGATCCCGTCCCCGTAAATTAACACGGGGTTAAACCCTTATTAAAACGGCTTTGAGGAGAGCCTTAATTATGAAGAAAGACGAAACGAACGACGGCGCTGTAGACGAGAGCGCCGTTTGCGATATGGAGAAAGCGCTGGGCGAGTTGCAGGGCAAGCACGGCGAGAAGAAAGTACGGCGGTTTACCGTAGATAGCGAGGATGTGCAGTACGACATCATCCTCAAGCGGCCGGACCTGACCGTGGTAAAAAGATTCTACGACGAAATAACGGAATCGTACGGCGACGCGGTGCATCAGTTGTTGGTGGAGTGTGCGGCGGTTCCGGACGTCGAGGGGCTTACCCCGCTCGTGGAGGAGTACCCGGGGATATTAATACCCGTGGGGGCGCAACTGCTCAGGTGGTCGGGCGTATCGAAGGCGGATAAAAGCCGTCGCGTAAAAAACGCATAAAGGCCCTGGAGCGTGAGTTTTACGCCGGGGCCGATGCGCTGCTGTTGTTGGAATACGGCGAAATACCCGACGACGAGGACGAATATTTAAACAAATACGCCGCTATCCTGTACCGGGAGAAACGCCAGCTCGATATTATGAAGGCGGCGTTTGGCGAAGTGATGGGTAAGATTTACGGTAAGAAGAGATAATGGCCGATACCAGCTTTAAAATCGAAGAAATACTGGAGATAGTCGCCGAGAACGCGGAGGTGCTGCGCGAGATAGCGGACGACTACGGCGATATCAAGGACGCGTCGGATACGGCCAAAGGCGCGACCGGCGACTTCAGCGCTGCGCTCAATCAAGTAAAAGCGGCGGGCGCGGGCCTGAAAAACATCGGCGACGACATTACGTCGATAGGTACGAAGATGATGACCACCGGCGCGGGTATTCTGGGCGCGGCCGGCGGGGTGACGGTTCTTACCGGTATCGCGATGAGCGCGTGGGCGTTGGAGGCGTCGGGCGGCCTGGATAAGATGCACCGTTCGCTCAAGACCATAACCGACGATGCAGCCGAGGCGTCCCGGATGCTTGAAGGCTTTCAGGATTACGCATTGAGTACACCGTTCTCGCTCGACGTGGTTATGGGAACGGGTACTGCGCTGGCGTCAACGGGGCTGCGGGACGCTGGTTTGAAAGATGCGCTCGACGTGGCTTCGGATATGGCGGCTTCTTATGCGGGCGTTATGGGCATCAGCTTCGACGATGCTTTAAAAATGGTAGGGCCAAACATAGCCAAAGGGATGAGCGGCGAGTTGGGAGAGCTTACGACGTTCTTTCCGGGCCTCGACAAGGAAGCGTGGGCCGAAGTCGCCAAAAACGGCGGCCCTGCGGACCTGGCGGCGGAACTTAAACGACAGCTTGAAGACGCTAATATCGCGGGAATGGCGGACGAGATGGGCGCGACGTTCGAGGCGAAGTTCTCCAACCTTATCGGTAAATTACAGCTGGGCGCAGCCAATCTGATGACCCCGGTTCTGGACTACGTGGTGAAGCTGCTCGACGAACTGGATAAGATGGGTATTGTGGACGATCTGCTGCTGGCATTCGAGCCGCTTCAAGAGGCGCTGATGATTATCGTCGGGACGGCGGGCGACTTTATAAAGCGGCTGGTGCAGACCGGCCAACTGCGCACGATAGTTGAGAGCCTGGCTAAAGTGTTTATCATAACGGCTGAGGCGTTCGCCTGGTTCGCGGTGAACATCCTGCCGACTCTGGTTAATTGGTTCGAGGTGCTGGCGCCGTACATCCCGGCTATCGTCATCGGCTTGGGCGCGGCGCTTATTGTGGGCGGGGCTATCGTAGCCGTCTTCGGACAAATATTGGCAGCGGTCGGTTCGGTTATAACCGTTATAGCGGGCCTGGTCGTATCTATCGGGGGAATTATATCGTCCCCGGTAATTCTGATTATCGGGGTGTGGGCGCTCTTGACTGTTTGGAATGCGGTCGCAGCGGCGGTTACTTTCATTATCCATTTGGTTGGTGTTCTCGCTGTTGCGTTCGGCCCGCTTATCGCTTTAGGGATAGCGATGTGGGTTGCCTGGGAGGAGAACCTGTTCGGCTTCCGCGACGCGGTGATGAACGTGTGGGATTTCTTCCGGGGTTTATTCATAACGCTCAAGGACTGGGGCGCGGAGGTCTGGGGCAGCATTCGCGACTGGGGAGTTCAGGCGTGGGCGGACATAGCGGCAGCCCTCGAACCCGTTTTCTCGGCAGTTATGAAACTGGGCAACGCGATACGGCAAAGCGTAATAGCGGCAATACAGGATTTATTGGGACTGGTCGGCGACGTTTACGATATGCTACCCGACGCGGTTAAAAGCACCCTGGGCGACATCGGCGATTCTATGCGGAATATGCGTGACCTGGGCAAGCAAACGCGATTGGGCGGAGTAGCCCAGGGCGAAGCGGCGCTGCCCGGAGTTGGGAACTACGGCGCGACATCGGGAACCGCCAGTATCAGCATTCCTGACTTAGCCGGAATAGGCGGAAGTCCCGGCGGTGGAGGCGGTTCCGGCGGCGGGGGCGGCGGCGGTTCTTCCGGCCCCGGAGTAACGAACCAATACTTCACGATAAATGCGAAGGAATTAATCGGAATCCGCGAGCTTATCGAAGCTCTAACCGGAATGCCGATAGACGATGAGAAATTGGGCGAAGCGATGAGTAAACTGATAGCACGGGAGGCCGGCGTTGAACCCGGTTAATATGCTCCTGGGCGGCCTGCTCGACAGGTGGTTGATAGCCGACGATCTGGCGGGCATTATGTTCGTCAAGGAGAACTATCTGACCATAGCCGGCTACGACATTATGCTGCCGGTAGTCATCTCGACCAACGTGGAGCTTATAGCTCCCAAGACGGATTTGCCGGGGGCGCAGGCTTCAGTGGTGCAGCCGATGGGAATGTCCAGCTACGACCTGACGGTAACCGGAATTACGGGATACTTCCGGGCCAAGACCATACCCCCGCTTCCCGATTTACCGGGGGGCGCGGGCGCGGCGTTCGGCGACATAGCGGGTACGATATCTACACTGGCCGGTACCGACGAGCTTACCCGGGCAGAGGACGACCTGCGCGAGCTGGACGGTATTCTCAAGAAGGTGGCGGCGGGCGCGGGCGCGGTTACCATCGCCGATAAACAGGGGTTGCTGGCGGAGATTGGGATTACGCACGGCTTTCCCTACCGGATGGGGATATCCAACCTGACGGCGCGCGAGGTGCCCTGGACGATACCTTTTTATGCGGGAGACCTTATTAGTCCGATTGAAGCGATATATAGAACCGAAGAGGAAAGCGAAGCCTAAAGGCTTCGGGTACACAAATATATGAAGGGACACTATCATAAAGTAGCTCCGGGAGAGACGCTGGTATTCTTAGCCGAGTGGTACTACGGCGGCGGGCATCTCTGGGAGGTTATATATTATGAGAATGAGGAATTAATAGGCGACGATCCGGAGACGGTGGAACCCGGTACAAAACTGTTCATACCGGCCCTGCTGGCCGAGGACGCCACGCTTTACATAAGTTACGGATATAGACACGGTTCGGCGCGTAGAAAATACCGCACGAAGCCGGAGGAGATAAAGCGAGAACGGGTCGCGGATACCCCTATATTCCACGCCCAGCCGCAGGCGTTTGCCGGTACCGAGTGGCGGCTGGAATTGAACGAGGAGATCGAGTTAAGGAGCGGCGGACTGGAGTCCGCCGGTACGGATAGCGCGGCGCGGTCTTCCGGGGGGAATAATAAGGTGCGGCGAACTGGAGTTCGCCGGTACGTGGCGTTTCGATATCAGGGAATACCGGCCTCGAAATATTACCGCGATGAGCCGGGGATGGTGCCAGGTAAACCGGGCTATAAACTTTCGGAAGATGTACAGCTGGAGGTTATCGAGGTTGACGCCGGGCTTTCGACTGTCGCAGGAGAAGCGACGGTGGATCCGCCGCCGTACGCGGACAAGCTGATAACGGGCAATAGCGGCGGTTATGCGGAGAACGCGCTGCGGCGGATGGTCGAGGAATACTACGGACATAATTATTATTACTTCGCGGTGCTGCGCGCTAACGGACTGACGGGCGCGGAGGCCTTGCCGAGTAGATATCCGGTGGTTTTTACGGGTAATGGGCACGGCGCGCGTTTGAGCGACGCGGAATACTGGAGAGACTTTTTCGGGGAATAATGCCATATATAATAATCATAGTTCCCAGATGGCAAATAACGGTGAAAACGCCGAACGGCGACGAGACCGGTATCAAGGCGTTCGTATCGCTGTCGGTAACAACCGGCTACAAGCGGCCCGTTGACGAGGCGGTCATCGAGATGCCGCTGCACTCCGACGTTACGCTGGACATCTTCCCGATAGGCAGCGACGTCGAGATTATGCTGGGGACCAAAGAACTGGGTATGGCGGTGAAATTCGCGGGTACGATTAAGAAGCTGTCGCCAAAGCTGCCCCTGAAAATTACCTGCGAGGGCGCGGACTCCGATATGCTGAAAAACCAGATGACAAAGGTGTGGAACGGCGCGGACTGGCCGGGCATCGTGAGCGACGCAGCCGAGAAAGCGGGGCTGGAGCCGGAGATAGGAGATTACCCGTGTCCGGAAACAGCGCCGCATCGCTTCCGCGCCGACGGGCATACCCCGGCGCAGATAATCAACCGGGCGAAAGAGGCTACCGGCTGGGTGGGTTACGTGATACCCGGTACGAATCGTTTTTACTTCGGGCCGCGCGGAACCACGCCGGAGGCCAAAGAGAAGGTCTATCTGTATCGGTTCGCGCTCAATACGCCTCAGCCAGGGGTAGACCCGAAGCAGATGCCGAACGTTATATCGAGCAACCTGAATTACAAGGGGCACGGGAAATATAAGAAGGTCGTGGTTGACCTGGTGGACAGCAACAACGTAAAGCCGCGGGCGCGGGGAGAAGCGGTCGTAGACGGCTTTGTAGAGGGCGACGCGGTGCTCAAGCTGGGGCCGTTTTCGGCGAACCTGAGCGGAGGCGCGGCGGATGTTCGCAAGGCCGAGGACAGGGCCAAAGAGGAACTGATGAAGCAGGCGGCCTCCGGTTTCGAGGGAGACCTAACCGCATTTGGCAACCCGTTTGTGGACCCGGGCGATACCATATTGTTGGAGGACAACGACTTTCCGGAGCGGTCGGGATACGCGGCGGTCGAGGAGATGGTGCGTACAGTCAATCGACGCGCCGGATATACCGATAAGATAAAACTGGCAGCGAGGGTTGAGATTTAAATGCCGTTAAAAGAAGATTTAAAGACGCTACTTAAAGAGGACGATGTGCTGCTGGGGACGGTGCTATCGGTATCGGGCGACGGCTGGATATGCGACGTGCAGCCCGAGGACCCGGACGCGGCGGTTATAAGCGACGTCCCGCTGCGGATACAATCGACTCCGGACGATATGGGTATCATCGTGGAGCCGGTAGAAGGCTCTACGGTCGAAGTACGCTTTATCGACGGACGGCCGGTGCTGGGCAAGGTGCAGCAGTGGGAGCGGATTATCGTACAGGGCCAGCAGAAGGTTGAACTTACCAAAGACGGCAAAGTGGTAATTAACGACGGAACGCATCCGGCAGTGCGGGGGGACGTGGCGCAGAGTTGGGCCAACGAACACGGCCATCCGTATACCTGGACCGACCCCGGCGGCAGCGGAGTAAGTGACCCCCCGGAACCACCGTTTCCGGACGATGCGCTTAACCAGAAGGTATTGATAGATTAATATGGCCGAGAGACAAAAACCTGATTGGGTGGATATCGCGGTTGACGAAGACGGCGACCTGGCGATCGACGAGAACTGGGGCGACGTGCAGCTGGCGTCGGGCGAGGACGTGGCCGAGCAGATAGTAAACGAGGTTATAGCCACGGGTTATTACGAGTTCGCGGGAGCGGCGTTCTGGGGCAACTACCTTTACCTGTACGTAAACAGCCCCGACATCGGCGAGGGCCGGGGCGAAATCAAAGGGGCGGTACGAGTCGCGCTGCTCAATACGGGGATGGTCGATATGACCAGCATAAAGACGACGTTTACCAGCGAGGGCATCGAGGTAGAGTTTAAAACGCTTTACTCGAAACGTCCCCGAAGGGTTGTGGTTTAGATGGCGATAGTATTTAAGACCGAAGAGGAATATTTTGATGCGATGTGGTCGAGCTTTACGGGCAGCGTCCCGGAGGTAACCAACAAGACGAAGGGCGGGGTAGCCTGGGGGCTTTTCAAGGCGGCGGCCTACGGGCTGCGGTTGGCGACGGTGGTAATAGAGAAGGTGTATCGCAATATTTACCCGCAAATGGCCGACCTGCAGGGCAACCGTAACTGGGCCGAAGCGTTCAACGTAGCGTGGCCGGACAACCCCAGCCTGGAGGAAGCGCGCGCGCTGGTGCTCGGTCAGTTTCGCGCGGTGAACAAATTTACTCTGTCCTGGTTCGGCAGCGAAGCGGCCGGGTTCTCCGACGGTATTACGCACGCCTTCGCGCGGCCCTGGGCTCCCAACATAATGGTTGTGGTGGTGCTATACAACGGCGCGGACGTGCATCAGACGACGCTGGACGCGCTACAGGGACACTTCGACGACGCGGATAACCACGAACCCAACCAGGACGTGCGGGTGGTAAACATAAGCGAGTGGTACGAAATGAACCGAGAGTACGCAACGACGGCGGTATTAAGTGTATAGGTTCGGACTGACATTCGGCGGGATCAAGAAGAAACGACCGGCGGTCGAGGACGGCTCGCGGCCCAATGTCGCGGCGTTCTTCGAGGCACTACGTTTGCAATTACTCGTTCTGCAGACGACCTACAACGCGGTATACGACGCGGCCCATATAATAGACGCGACGGGCGACGAACTCGACCTGTGGGGCGAGACCTTTGATAAGCCTCGTTACGACGGAGAGAGCGACGTCAACTGGGCTTTGGAGTTCTCCGGAGTAACCACCGAGTACGTCGAAATAGCCTACGACGCGTCGCTGGAGTTCAGCGACGAACTGACGATAGATATACGCTTCAAGCTGGATAATTTAACCGCCAACCAGGTGCTATTCAGCCGGGGGGCGAATAATCAGGAGATAACGGTACTTTCGACTGGCGCGGTGCGCTGGGAACCCAAAGCTCTGGTTGCGGCGACGTCTTTACCGGGCGTGGTTTTGGCGGGCGTCTGGTATCACCTGCGGGTTATATACGATGCTTCGGACAAAGCATACATTTACCTGGGGGAACTGGACGGGGAGCTGGCGGAAATCGGAAATGCCGCAGTGCTGGGCAATCTGACTGCCTTATCCGGGGCTATTTATATCGGGCGGAGCCGGGGCGGGACGGCATACCCTGTGACGGGTAAAATAGACGAAGTGCGCGCGGTCGCGGCGGTCGTTGAAACAGCCGACGGCGACGAAGTACCGCCCTACGTTTCGCACGCGCTTTACACCACAGCCCTTATGCTGCACTGCGACGAGGGAACCGGGATAACCGCGAACGACGAGACGGCCAACGGCAACGACGGGACTCTCAACGGTACGGTAGTCTGGTATCAGATGGTTGCAACGGACGAGCCACAGGGCTATCTGGCGCGGCTACTGGAGCATCTGCGACGGTTACAAGACGGATTAACGGAGCAGGCGGTTATCGACGCCATAGACTATTTGGGAGCGACGTTTACGCCGACTATATCGGTTTTGGAATATCAACCGCATTACCGGGAGCGGGTACAGTCGTCGAACGACCCGGAGGACACCTACAAACTGGGCGATGCCTGGGGCTTAGCGAACGGCTTAGATTACCTGACGGGAAGCGCGGTACTCGAACGGATACCGACCTACGACGAAGCCAAACAACTGGCGGCGGCTGTGCTGGACGTGGCCCCGGGTCGGATGCGGGTACAGCTGGTCAACGAACGTCCGGGGGTAAACCCGGAGGGCTGGCGGCTACGGGCTACGGCTTATGGAGACGCGTTCGCGGCTCCCTTGATTTGGGACGATAACTATCCAATAGACTTGACGGGCGTTGCCGGCTTAGGCGATTACGATATTATCGGTACTGACTGCTGGACTCTGAACGTCGCAACGGGTGAACTCGAGGGCACAGGTGGCACTGGCGGGGCGACTGTAAACCATATAATACTACCGAAGTTGGGGGATAACCTGTTATTCGATGAACGGGACATTTATATAGATACGACATTGCGCATTAACGACGTCGGCGCGGGGAGCGCGGGTTTATGCCTTCGATATCAGGACAGCGGGGGCGAGTTTTATTACGTAGCGTTCGATACCAACGGGGCGAGCCGTTACGCGATATTCTACTGGAACGGACTAGCTTTCACTACGCTCAAGGGGTGGACGGCGCTGGGTATAGATATGTCGAGCAACAGGCGGGTTGAATGCTGGATAGAGGGGCAGAACTTGCGCCTACATATCGGCGGTACAGTTATCGAAAGCGCATTTGCTTTGGGGAACGATATCACGGACGCGGGCCGTTTCGGTTTCAATAAGAATGATAAAAACGTAGATATTTACGTGGACGAACTCAAATACTGGTAGGAGATATTATGACGAGGGTACCGAGAACAAACGTAGGCGACGATGCTTTTCTTGAGGACCAGCTGCACAAAGCGGATTATCGGCGGGACGTGCAGGCGCTCGACCAGCGGGGATACGACCTGCGGCGCGATATCTACGGCTCCGGCCCGGTGATATTCGAGGGGCTGACGGTGGAGAACGGAACGGGCGGTGATACGTTCAAGATACTGGCGGGGCGGTGCCACGACAACGCGGGTAACCATATCGTCATCGAGAGCGACGTGGACAACATCGACGGTTCCTACGAGAACGTAACCATAGACACATCGGGCAACCTGAACTATATCGCGCTCAAGTATGACCCGGAATACAGCAACCCTGCCGGTTTCGCGGGAGCGGTAAACACGGGAAATCCGTACTATAAAATTACCGCGGACGATTACGATATATACGTGGGCCCTTCGGGTTTCGACGAGAACAGCGGTTTCGTCAACCTGGCGACGGCCTATAAATCGGGCGGGGTGTGGTATTACGATCACGGCATCGCGGTACGCAGTCCGGTAGTATTACCGGCGAATGCGTCGGTGCTGGTGATGACCTTCGCGTACAACGGGGCGATACCCACCGCGAGGACCTTCCTGGAAAGACACGGCGCAAACGAGGATATTCACCCGGTACCGGGCCAGTTCGAGGTCAAGCGGATTACAGCGAAGCAGGATAGCGTTTCGGTGAGCGATACCCACGTCGATATATATAAGAACGGAGTTAGCCTGGCTTCGGGAATGGGGTTACCCAACATATTAATGATAGAAGCGGGGCAGACGTTTGACGAAGCTATTGTAGGCGTAGGCGACCTCATAGACCCGACAGGACATTTTAACTTCGACCGGGACGACCTGATACAGACTAAGGCGGGGAACGGCGACCTGACGCCGACTGCGTTAATCGTAACCATCGCGGGCTATGTAACCGACATCGTATAAGGGGAGATATGGGCGAAGAAAACGGCAACGGCGACAACGGTTATTTCAAGGGTTTCGTGAAGAGCGAAATCGGCAACATCAAGGACGCGGCCAAACGGAATAACGAGGATCACGAGATACTTTTCGACGGGATAAAGACACTGGGCGAAACGGTCGTCAGGGTTGAAACGAAGCTGGATATGACGCTTGAAAATAGAAAGAAGCGGCGCAGCGACCGGGGGAAGATATGGGCTGCGCTGATAACGGCGGGGCTGGGCCTCATCGGTACCGCGATAATCGCAGCTGTAACTATACTAGGAGGTTAAAGGTGGCGAAAAAAGACGAAACGACGAACGAGGGCAACGGTTGGAAGGGCAAGAAGATAACAGTTACCCTGATAATCGTACTGACAGGTATCGCGCTGGCGACGGTGATGTGCATTGTCGAACGATACGAGCTGGCCGTAGCCGCCTTCGGGATCGCGGCGGGTGCGGTGGGTATCTATAACGGCTCGAATGCGTATCTGGGCGGTCGATATTCGAATCACGGCTTACCGCCGGGAATGGAGCCGTAGATGGTTACGGCGACGGGCATTATATTGCCGAGCGGCGGCGTGATTGGCGAATCGTACAAAACCCGATTCGGTTACGTGCGGCTGCGACCGCGCGACTGGGAATACGTCGAGGGGTTGCTGGTCAAGATACCGGAGGACGTGGCGATCGCGCGGCCCGGGTCCGGCGCGGAGATGTGGGCGCGGCCGGAGTTCATCGAGGCGCTCAAGCGATGGCGCTACGAAGCGTTTGAGATATGCGCGGAGAAGATCGGCAAGAAAGAAGCGAAAGTGGGCCTTCCCCAATGTAGCTCGGTCTATCGCCAATTGGGGACGACGGCGGGTTCGGGTAAATACAAGGACCCGTTCGGCTGCATCGACAGTACCGACGACTACGGCCACTTCAGCGGCTACAGCGGCGATGTACCAACGAAGTACTTCCGCAAGGCGTGCCATCCGGTATTGACGGTTGACGAGATTAACCTGGCGGCTCAAAGAGCAGGGCTTACGCGGCCCTGGCTGTCCGGTAAAATGGGCGGCGAGTGGTGGCATTACCGGGGGCTGTGATGAGCGACGAAGGTACGCTGGACAATATGACCGACGAGGAACTGGTGAGGCGTCTCGGGCACGAGGTCGAGATGACGCTACTGGGTATAGACACCAAGCGCACCGACGAGGGCGACGTGTTCGCGTTTCTGGCGACGAGTGAGCTAGCCAACCTGGTGCACGCGATAGACGAGTATATCGGGTTAAAAGACGTGGTAAGTGAGGGCTATCCGTATCCTCCGCCAACCGACGAGGAGGAAGATTTAAGATGAAACGGTTAAAATATATACCCTGGGCGCTGGGGGTAATCGCGATTATAGGGTTAATTGTATGGCTGATATTCGGGGTTTACCCGGCGTTTAAAGGCTGGTTAAAAAGCGACGAATCGGCGGGAGGATTGTACGTAGGGCCGCCTGCGGAGGAAGTCGGGCTACCCGCCGAAGCCGAGCCGGTGCCTGTAGTCGAGGACGCGCTGACGTTTACGGAGCGGTTGAACCCGCTGCACATACGAACCGAAGCCGAGGAGAGAACGGCCGACCTGCCGCCGGGTACGGAGGTTTACGTGATAACCGACGACGAGGGCGAGGAGACGGTTATCTACCGTACGCAGGCGGGATATGTCTATAAAGAGGGCGAGGCCGACGTTGAAGCATATAGCACGCCTGCGGCGTTTCTGGCGGCGGAGTTCCGGCCCAAGATTATGGCTACGACAGATTTTGCTACTGCGGGAATTGCGGCCGAGTTGGACGTGGTGCGCGTTGGTTCGGTACACGCGGGCCCTGCGGCCGGGGTGTACTTCGACCGTACCGGATGGGTCGGCGCGGGGGTCGGATATAACGCCTTCCGCAACGTAGATGTAGGCGGCTACGGCGGCAAGGCCCTGGGCGACGAGGGCTGGACTGGCGGTATCTCTGTGGGCATAGCGATAGAGTAGTTTTTGCCCCTATTCGCTCTTTGAAAACTGGATGAGGAAACAATGGAACGAGAGGGGATCCCCTCCTCATTCCTATCTAAGCCCCGGCCCGAAAGGGTCGGGGTGTCTTTTGTTTTTATTGGTTGTTTTTGCCCCTGTTTTTTGTATAATCAACGGCGAAAACCGGGGGCCGGTTCAAAGATAATCTGTTAATTATTTGCTTAAAAAGGGGGGAGAAAAATCAGTTAAAAAAGGGGGGAAATATTGAAAATAGGTAAAGGAACAATAGCCATTC
>SDBT01011110.1_pt1 | contig 14509 bp, 20 predicted proteins | sample 2277101 | NCBI WGS metagenome assembly SDBT01 (sample SAMN10404973, study PRJNA504765) | marine sediment metagenome | isolation source: marine sediment core GS10_PC15, 103 cmbsf | place: Arctic Ocean: Southern Knipovich Ridge | collected 2010
CCGGTCCACCCCACCATAAATGGTGATGTTCACCGGTCCACCCCACCATAAATGGTGATGTTCACCGGTCCACCCCACCATAAATGGTGATGTTCACCGGTCCACCCCACCATAAATGGTGATACCTGCAGGGCAGTGGCCAGACTCACCATTTATGGTGGGGACACTCTTTCCTATTATTGAAGAATCAAAGATCCAGCTGATAGCTTTGCTGTAGTAGGTGGTGGTTTGAAAAAATTTTGGCTCTGAGATGCGTATTTAGAGGAAGGAATTGAGAATTTTGATGATATGGATTTTTAGTGTTACATTTCTTTATCATTCTGTCATACTATTCTCTATTTTATATCAGAAGAAAAGAGATGTAACACTAATGTAACACCACGCAAAATCCACAAAAAAACCCCTGGTAGCGTTACAAAGGTGTTACACTTAGGTTACAGCACTGATACACCACTGTTACATGATTTGTTACACGGTTTACTGAGTTAATTATCAGACAGATAGAAGGATAAAGAATTAATTTGTAACAGTGTAACGCTGATTTCCCAAAATTCCGGAAGTGTACAAACTTGTCCTTTTAATTATGCCTGGATGGGTCTATAATTGCACAATATTTAAACTACAATACTATGAATCGCCATTTTCCTACATCATATCAAATTATTCAGGGAGTAGGAGAAGTAACTCCATTAAAGAGTAACGGAAAACCGTGGTACGGTATAATTTTACACGAAGACACGGTAATTGAAACTATCACTGTGGGTGGAGTTGATTTGGATGCAGCTGCAGCTCTGTTACTTATAAAAAACATAGCAGTTGGAACTGCATTTCTAATGGAAATTGCCAAAATCAAACTATCCGCAGGAGCCTGTAAAATGATAAATTTCAACTAATATGCCTCCAGGTTTAGGTTTAGGTTTGGGTATTGGTCTTGATAAGAATCCAATACCGTTTGTAGCCACAGGAGGGATTATCACTCAGGTTGGTGCCTATACAATACACACATTTCTTTCTTCTGGTGTATTTACTCCAAATAGGGACGGGGTAGTAGAATATTTAGTAATAGGTGGTGGCGGTGGTGGCGGTAGTACTCTGTCTGGAGGAGGAGGAGCTGGTGGTTATAGAAATGCAGTTGGACATGCTGTTAATGCTGAGGCTTTTGCCATAACAGTAGGTGCAGGTGGAGTTGGAGCACCAAACAGAAATACAAAAGGAGCCAATGGCTCTGATTCAATATTTGATTCAGTAACCTCTGATGGTGGCGGTGGCGGTGGATCATTTGGTGCAGGTTTACAACAAGGTTCTGATGGAGGCTCTGGTGGAGGGACTGCTCAGGGAGGTTTTGGATTTGGTGCAGGAATACCTGGGCAGGGATTTGATGGAGGTACACAGGTAGGAGGACATCCAGGTGGCGGTGGCGGTGCCTCTGAGGTTGGAGAAGATGGTGCTGGCGCTTCTGGTGATGGAGGTGATGGGTTGATTAGCAGTATAACAGGCGCACCTGTAACTAGAGCCGGTGGCGGTGGCGGTGGAGGTTCTACCACACAAGGCGCTGGAGGTGATGGTGGCGGTGGCGGTGGCGGAAAGGGTGGGAGTGTCAATGGAACAAATGGAACGGATAACACAGGTGGCGGTGGCGGTGGCGGTGGATTCGCTCCTGACGGTATAGGTGGTAATGGAGGTAAAGGAATAGTAATAATTAGATACCTAACATGATTGTATCTTGTTTTGGATGTTGTACTACTTATGAACATACCCCCTAATTTATCAACAATAAGGTAACATCCAGGATGCATGTACGTACTTTTAGGAATAATTACAGCGCTGATGAATTTCATTCTGGAGATACCGGTGGATCCTTACATTAAAAAATTCCTGATAAAGGAATTAGGCCAGGAGCCGGTATATATTACAAGACATGATTACCTGGGAATAGTAATATATGATAAAATAGAACCACTACCACCAGGAATTACACCTCAATGTCATGCTATCAGTAAGATATACCTCCAGCTGACCTACTTCCAAAGCAACCAGCTGAAATCAGCTCACATTTCAGAGGATAACATCAACAGGATCAATCTATATCTCAAAAAGCTATTCAAAGACAAACTCTTTGACTATCTCAATGCAAAGCTGGAGCTGAAGGTCCTGGTGCCTACCAGTATAAAGAATGAGCTCCTGAGATTCTGTGAGATATATGACATTCGAGAGAGTGAATATTCATTTGAGGCGCTTAAAAAGGCATATTATAGGTACAGACAGTCTGGATCCTTCGATTCAGTATTAGGTCGTGACCGTGATATTAGCAATAATAGTGTCCGATTTAAAAATAGTATGGCATCATGAGAAATATTGATCAATTTATTGGTGATAATATAGGAGGATTGGAGAGCTTTCTCTTCATTCCTGTGGATGATGCGATAAGCATTGCAAGGCCGGTCAATCATATAATCCAGGAGGCTGTGGTGATCAACGTGGCTGGAGGTGCTCAATGGTTCACAGCATACATCACCCAGGGCACTCTCTTCTATAAGGAGGATAAAAATAAGACGGTCCACGGCAATCCATACAACAGGAGCCTGGTGGGATTTGTTCCAAAAGATACTGAAGAGCTGGCTGAGCTCTTTGATGAGATGGGTGATGTCAGGTTCCTCATTGATTGCCTGGACAATAATGGAAAGAGGAAGCTGGTGGGATCCCTGGATTCTCCATTGGTATTTGCATCTCTCATGTCAAGCGGAGAAGCTCCTGAAGGCAGAAATGGCCATCAACTCACTTTCTCCGGGAATGCTTCACATAAAGCATACTTCTATGATCCTGATGAAGGGTCTGCATCCGCCAGCGGATCCTAATTCCTATATCTGTCCTTTATTATATGTAAGTATCATTATACTATTGCTGAGAATTTAGCAGCAATTATGCGTCTTTTTATGATTATAGGCCTGATATCAGCTTTGACACGTGGACTCTGGGCAATTGAACCATCTGCAGCGGATGGCTTCCTTCCGTTAGTCAATACTATAGTAAAAGGCCAGGAGCTCCCCAAAGAGTTGAATGGAGAAGAGACAAAGCTCTCACTGTATGCTGTAGCTGCTGATCATGGATTGGTTGCCAGGCATGGATCATACGATGATGTACCACAGGGATCTGTTGCCATCATATCTATTAGAGGTCCTATAATGAAATATGACGGTTGGTGTTCTTATGGAACTATGTCTTTAGCTCAGCAGGTCCGGGAGGCAGATGCACATCCTAATGTAATCGGGACTTTATTGGAATGGGATTCACCTGGTGGAATGGTTAGTTATGCACAAACCTTCTCAGATATTGTTAAGAACACAAAAAAGCCTGTAGTATCATTTATCAATGATGGTATGATGGCCAGCGCTGCATATTGGATTGCCAGCGGATCTGATGAAATTATTGCCTCACAAACGATTGATAATATTGGAAGTATTGGAGTTTACACCACTTTAGCGGATTGGCATAAATATTATGAGAGCCAGGGCCTGAGGGTGATTGATGTCTATGCGGATCAATCTACAGAAAAAAATCTGGATGTTAAGGAGGCGCTGGACAACGATAATCCAACACCATTGAAATTGGAGTTTTTGAATCCTGTGGCTGATAAATTCATATCTACCGTAACAACGAACAGGGCGGGGAGATTGGATTCTAAGAAAGGGAATCCGTTCAAAGGGAAGCTATACATGTCACCTGAAGCATTGGAAATTGGCCTAATTGACCGCATTGGAAGCATGGAATCTGCTATCCAGAGAGTACACGATTTATCAACAGTCACAACGGAGTCCAGCCAGGGCTCGGAGTCTCAATTTAAAGTTACAATATAATATCATGGACAAAAAAATTACACTTATATCTGTTTTAACTTATTTAGGATTTGACATGAGCTCCTGGGATAAAAAGGAAGCCATTGAATTGTCTGATGAGCATGTGGCTAAAATGGGAGTTATGCAAACAGAGCATAAAGATCTCACTGCAGAGGTTGCTCAGCTGAAGACTGACAAAAAGACCGCAGATGATGCATTGGTGACAGCGAATGCTGAAAAGGATAAAGCTGAGACAGCATTGAATAATGCTCTCATCACATCTAAAGCCGTATCTGAAGCACTTGCGTTGAAAGTAGAGGAAGGGACCACCCTTTCAGCATTCATTGTAGAGATAGGCGCAATTGCCGGAGCACAGCCTGGCGCTGCAGAGCACAGCGAATCTGTCAGTGATGGTGATGATATGGATGAAGGGGAAGAGGCACGAAGTAAATACGCACACAACCAGGCTGCTGATGCAACTATGGGGGAATAGGATATTAATAGTAAAGGGAACACGAACAGAATTAAATTAGAACCAATACCAAAATCATGAAAATATTTATAGCATTATTTTACACCGTATTTCTAGCATTGCTATTTGGCGGATTAATAGCCACCCCAACCGGATTAGATCCCTTTTCCGTTGCCGGGGTCGTGGGCGTAGCTTCATTATTTATACCTAGCATGACGGGCTGCCTGGTTATGGCCATTGATATATCTGAATTAAAGACGGAATTAGGAGACTATTTCAGGCAGCACAAACGAGAGATTGTAAGGAAATTATTTCAGAAGACTGTGACAATGATGTTCATGACCACCAAATCCTCCGCTAAGGGGCAATGGGCCATGTCAGAGGGTCAAATTGGTAGTGTAGTACAGCCTTTTCAAAAAGACTTTACGCCAAAAGGGGATCCCAAATTTGTACCTAATCTGATACAAAATAGACGGCATAAAGTGGACATTAAATTTGTTCCGGATGATGTTGAGGATTCATGGTTGGCGTTTCTATATGATGAGGGTTTGAAGCGTTCGGACATGCCTATCACAAAGTATATTGTGGAGCAGCTGGTCATACCCAGAATTGCAGCTGATAGGGAAAACAAAATCATTGGCAAGGGTGTCTTTAAGGCTGTGGTGCCAGGTACTCCTGGAGAGCCTGAGGATGGTGTTGATGGCTTTTTGAAAGTGATTGATGATGGAATTGCTGCAGGTAAAATCAATGAGGTGTCATTGGATCCATTAACTCCTGCAAATACCTTTGATGCAGTAGAGGAGTTTGCTGATGCGATTGATGAGGTTTACCAGGATGAGAGTATGCCTATCTTCATGAGTAAGAAGAACTATAAAAATTATCACAGAGATAAGCGAAACACACACGGACAGGATCCTTCATTTAAAAAAGGAGATGATAATGTGGACTTTACTGAAAACCGTTTGGTATCACTTCCTTCAATGTCTGGATCTGATACGATTTTTGCCACTCCGAAAATCAATTTTATACGATTAATTGATAAAATTGATCAGATCACTTCATTGAACTTGGAGCAGGAGGATAGAAAAATCAAGGTATTTGGAGATTGGTGGGAAGCTCCTGGATTCGGAATTGATGAGGCTGTATGGGCATCATCACCGACTGCAGGCAGCGCATCTGTTTCTGGATCGTAATCATAAACCGGCTATGATGGAGAGCCTGGCCTGGCCAGGTATCTCCTAGCATTAAACTTTAAAACCTAGTAAGATGGCAAAGGATAGAATCACCAAGAAAGACATACTGAAAACCGAACTTAACCAAGCTGAGATCAAATGGTTTTCAAAGGATAGTACTGCAGTCCTGCAGGAACGCCTGGACGCTCACAAAGAGAAACGTCCATTTGTCCAGCCACCGAAAGGAAAGGCTCCTAGCATAGGTAAATCTAAACTATCCACAGCTGCATCAGAACCAGCTGCAGCGCCTAGCGGTTACAAGCATTCAAACGGTAATATCTACACCTTCAGGCCAGGCAGGACGCAAGTCATTTTAAGAGGAACAAACTATTCAGTTAAGGAGGCTTTAGAAGATCCTGATGTGATGGATACGCTCGTAGAGCGCAATCATCCTGGGCTTATCTCAGTTTAAAATAATTTCAATCATTTAGCACTATTATGGGAGCAGAAAACACAGAACCAGAGCACGTATTATGGGAAGATGGCCAGGACAATCCTGGAGGCCTTCAAACGGTTGCATTTTATGCGCCTATCTCTGTATTTACAGATGATGGAATCCCTGAAGTAGCAGCTGATCCAATCACCTTTGCTGCTGGCGTGGAAATATCCGTAGACTTCCAATTCAGGTTAGGGCAAGGATTTAGAAAGATGTATCTCACTGAGGACACAGGCATGGGAGAGGATGAATCTATTGGAGAGAGAGATGGAAAGAGCTGGAGAAACAAAATGAAGGGTTTCCATCCAGGAACCAAGTCTGAAGCTCTGGGATGGGCTAGATGGGCAAATAATACGGGATTGATTTGGGTGATAGTGGAGGCTGATGGCCAGAAGAGAATTGTGGGATCCAGGCAATATCCTGCCAAAATTGACACCAATATTATAACTACCACGGAGACAGCAGACGGAAGAAGAGGCCAGACTTTTGAATCCAGCGCTGCATCAAAAACTCCAGCGCCTGTTTATACAGGTAGTGTGGTGGAGTATCCAGGTGGATCATCTAGTGATTAAGGATGAGCAACTTTGCCACATATTTCAAGGTAGTCAGGATAGTACCTACCATTGTACACACTCATAATCATGGCACAGTAGATCTCAGGTCTATGGACCTGGAGAAAGCAAAGAAGCTCTATGAGGATAAGTTCCCATATTTAGAGCTCACTGAAGCCGGCAAAAAGGATCTATATCCAGAACCACCGGCACCAACAGCCACAGAGCTGAAGGCTGACATCAAAACTGCCACCACTAGAGCCAAAGTATTAGATCTCATGAAAGTGGGAGAAGAATTCACATCTGTCCAGACTGCAGGAAATAAAAAATTGAGCCAGCTGGATACAAACGAGTAGATAACGGTGAGTAATAATCTGGAATTTTTTATCATAGCCTCAGGCTGGAATTGCTCCAAATATGTCCAGAAATGTCACCAAAGTATCCTCAATCAAACCTACCCGAATTTTAAGGCCGTATTAATCAGTGATGGATCCACGGATTCAACTCCTCAGGCATTGATGGCCCTGCCCATGGATCCACGTATCACAGTGATCAACCAGGAAGAAAACACCGGAGCCTGTTATCACCGGTACCATGCTATCAATAACTTTGTCCAGGATCCCGAGACTGTCATTGTATTTGTGGGTTTGGATGATGAGCTCCAGCCGAATGCATTAGAGGTCATTAAAATACAGTATGACAATGGCATGCTAATGACTTACGGCAATTGGTCAGACCAGCGTGGTAAAGGCAATGAGATGGTCCTGGATTTTGATGATTCTGTACACCTTCATAGAACCTATAGAGAAGCTAAGTATAGGAGCACAGCTCCAAACACCTTTAAGAAGAAACTATTTGACAGAATGGATCTCCAGGACTTTCAGCATGATGGTAAATTCTTTGATACTTGCACTGAAGGGCCATTCATGTATGCCTTCCTGGAGATGTGCGGAAAGGCTAGGATAGGCATAATTAGGGACTACATATATATGTATAACAGAGGCCTCCCAAATGGTACTCTGAGAAGACAGGGGAAGGAGTACAAATACAATGTTTTGGCAATCATAACGGGGAGGCCCCAAAAGCCACTAATTCAACTCTGATGGAAAGCTACCAGATTTCTGTAGTGATGAACAGCATAAACGAAAATGAAGACCATTTTCACCAAGCTGTTAGGAGTATCCTGGACCAGGAAGGAGTGGAGGTTCAATTGATACTCTCTACCATTTCGGATGATCCATCCATTGAAAGGATCTCCAAATACAGTGGATCCATTGATGTAGCTATAACGGACAAAGCAGATCATCCAGGAAAATCTTCAGAGGGAACATTCCTCCAGCTGAACAATGCACTACATAAGGTGAGATTTGAATGGTTCACTTTTGCCTCCAGCAATGATGTATTGTTCCCTGACAAATACATCTCTGAGATAATGACCTGTTATGAAGAGAATGCGCTGGTCTGTTACTCAGATTTGAGGATAGTGGACCATGAGCTCAATGTCAGGGAAGACACCACGAATCATGAGTATTCTCATAGTAAACACCTGGAGAGTAATTTCATCCCGGATCAAAGTGTCTGTAATTTCAAAGAGCTGCAGCACCTCCTTCCATTTAGAACTACCTGGCACAATTGCGGATATTGGGATTTTTGGCTGAGAGTACATGAGGAGAAGGGCAATGTATTTGCATACTGCCCCAGGCCTCTGAGGCAGTACAGACTCTGTAATGACTCCATGCATATAGTGCGAACAGCTGACCCTGAGATGGTGGCCTTGTATAATGATCACAGAAGGCTCTTGATTGAGCATCATAAAAAGAGATTGAGCTAATGGGTTACTACAGGGATAAAGAGTTTTATAATGATGTCTTCACCAGGTACAAAAAATATCATACCGGCTGGAGCCAAAGTGATTATCTGCCATTATGGGAAAAGGTCATTGAAAGGCTGAAGGCATTGGAGCCAGGGAGGATCCTGGAAGTGGGCTCTGGTCCGGGTCAATTTGCTGCAATGCTATTTGATCACGGGTTCACCAATTACATAGGTTTTGATTTCAGTGAAAAAGGGGTTGAGCACGCCAGGAGACAATCTGATCAGGAGTTTTACATTGCAGATGCCAGGAAGATAACGAGCTACACATCAAAGTATGATATAATGATCTGCCTGGAAGTCCTGGAGCATACTGATGATTTGACTATCCTGGGAAATCTAAGACCTGGCACCAAAATAATTTTCACCGTCCCTGATTTTGATGATAGGGCTCATCTAAGACACTTTAAAAGCGTGGAGGAAGTGGTGGAAAGATATAAGGACTCCATGTTCATTGATAATGTAACCTATTTTGACAGGTTTTTTATCGTAACCGGCACCAAAGAATGACCAGGATAATAAATATATGTGGAACGGATAACGCCAATTTTAGCTATACAAACGCTCAGGCCATGAGATCTGTGGGCCTTGACGCTGAGGCCTTCAGCCTCTCTACTCATCCCTATGGATATAAACATTGCAGCACCCGTGTCAGTAGGGAGGTAATGAGGGAGCAAATTGCTGCAGCTGACATCATACAGGTCATGCATTCAGATCTTAAAATGGTGCCTTTGCTTCAGGGATGCGGAAAGCAGGTCATTGTATATCATGCCGGCACTGTCTACAGGCAGGCTCCTGATTATTACAATAGCATTTGGAATCCAATTGTAGTAAAGTCAGTGATTGCTCTGGGAGAGTTTGCCGGCAAAGGATCCATTAATGAGATCTACATGGTTGGCGCAATTGACACAAGGGACATCGAGCCGGTGTATACATGTGCATACAAGTGGAGAAAGATCCGTCACCATCCAAGCAATGCAGGCACTAAAGGAACAGCGAAGATATGTGAGATGATTCAGGCACTTCCAAAGCATCAGCTCGCCAAAACTCAATTTATATATTCAGACAATGGAAGCAGAGTAAGTCCAGAGATGCAGCTGGTGCGAACAGCTGACTGTGATATCTATATTGAATTGTTTAAGCTGAAGCAGAAAGAGGCTGATTACGGGTCCTTTGGGATCAGCGCCCTGGAAGCTGCAGCATTGGGGAAAGTGGTGGTGACCAATATGCTATGGAAGGATGTATATAATGAGGCATATGGAGACTGTCTGCTTCAGATTGCCAATACTGAACAGGAGTTTATTGAGACAGTGGGATCCCTCATTGATATGTCTGACCAGGATCTCCTGCAGCTGCAGCGCCAGACACGGCAATGGATGGAGCATAAGCATTCTTTGGAGGCAACCGGACACAGAATTAAAAATCTAATACTAGAGCTATGAGTGTAAAAATAGAAATGAGAAAATACCAGAAGAAGCTGATAGGGTTCAATAATACTGCAAAGTATAAGCTGGAGATGGAATTCATAAAAACACTCATTCAGCCTGCTGTGCGTATAGCAGGGGGTAATGGGAATGTATTAGACTATGGATGTGGTACCGGTTACATGGCTGGGTATCTGAGAACGGAGACAGGTGCTGAAGTATATGGATATGACAAAAACACATATACTCCAGCTGAAGCGGATCCATTTTATTACAGAAAAGAGTTTCATTTTAAGTTTGATAAAATATACTTCATGCACTCCCTGGCTCACATTGAAGATGTGAAGGAGAAGCTGCTGCAGCTGCAGGATGAATTTCTGAATCCTGGATCCATGATTTATGTAAACACGCCCAATTTTGAGTGGATGGATCTCAAAAAGAATAAGGAATACAAGCCGGACACCACAGTGATCCAACATTTTGAGCCTGAATCATTGGAGAATTTGTTCATCAGCTGTGGATATAAAATTGAATACCAGGGACAATTTGGAGATCAGATCCTGGGAGTTCATGAACGTCTATTTTTGACAGCTAAACTATGAAGGTGAAATTTAATTGGGATAGTCCTTTGGCCCCATTTGTGGTGTGGCCGGGTCTCTGTTTTTTGGTGTGGTGTGTTATTTTTTACCTGGCTTTCTAAATGATAGATCTAGTATATCAATATATCACATCTTCAGTATGGGAGGAGCTCAGGTATTCGCTGAGAAGTGTCCAGGAACATTTCAAAGGAGAACACAGGATCTGGATTGTGGGAGATAAGCCAGAATGGATCCAGAACATCAATCACATTCCACACTTAAGGGATAACAAGATCCAGCTTACCAATTGTTTTGATGCTTGCAGTAAAATGGAGCTGGTGGTCAATCATCCGGACATCACAGATGATTTTGTCTACATGTATGATGATATTTATCTACTCAAAGACAACTCCAGGGAACAGATGGAGTATCCACTTTATGCTGTGCAGGATTTAGCCATAATAGTGAACAGGATCCTGAGGACCAAACATCAGCGAATGAAGTTCAACACAATAGATCTCCTAGTCCCTTTAGGATTGCCGGGAATGAATTTTGAAAACCACCTCCCAAAACCAATAAATAAAATGCTCATGAAGGAGACGCTGAGCCGGTATAATTGTAAGGAGAACCGGCTTCTATTTTCTACATTATACTTTAATACTTTTTTTGCAGACATCCCTCCGGTGATGCTGCAAAAAGATGATGAAGTGAAAGCTGAATGCTTTGGATCTGAAAGCAATTGGGGATATCGCAATATGCCACTCAAACAGCTGGATCAGTTCCTGGCCACTAAGAGGTATCTGAGCCACAATGACAGAGGCCTTGATCCTGTCATGAAGAAATGGATTGAGAACCGGTTCCCGGACAAATCAAAGTATGAGCGATAGTTCCAGCAATACGGATGGCATCGAGGATCCAGAAGCTGTGGCGTTCTGGACAAAGCTCCGGGAGATCTTTACACTCTTCCTGGATAAAAATCAGCCGGCTAAAACTGTGACGGATGCGGACACATTCCTAACCACAGATGAAGTTTGGGATCAGCTACAGAGCATCTATCCATCAGACTACAGTTCTGAGAATGTCTATGAGCTCATGACCGGTGCCGAATTCAAAATTGAAGTAATCGGTGGAGATGGAGATCCCTGGTATTGGTTGATTAAAAAGAAGGAGAGACAGCCATCATCATAAACGGTGATGCTACCAGGTGGTTTGGATCCCTGTCCTTTGTTTGACAATTGTGTGTGTTTAAATTTGAACTATGGAAAATAAAGAGATTTTAGATTGGCTGAGAAGCGACCAGGATTTTCACATGGGATTTGCGCTGTTCGTCAAGTACGGAAAGAACAAAACCCTAAAAACATTATTTGCAAAAAAGGGTGCAACAAAATACAATAGCCAGAAGCTAGTGCATGAATTGGGAAAGCTGCAGCAGGCCAGGCCAGCTCCAGCTCCAAAGGCCAGGAAGAACACCAGGAGGATCCTCAAAGCTGTTGCCATGCCACTAGCCGGTAATAATGTTAAGGTTGGAAGCTACGAAGTGCCCCCTGTCTTCTCTGATATCAAAGTGCCAAAAGTGGATTTTGCGAAGCTGCCTGACCAGCTGAAGCATGAGACCATCCAAAGGGTAAAGGCATACCAGGAAGCGTGGATCCTTCATTCAAAGCTAGGGGATCAGCTGAGTGACGCTGAGCGTGGAGAGATGGCTGAGAGGATTGTCACCCTCATGGATGAGGTCAATAGATTGTGGAGCCGGGTGGATCATTACCTAAAGACCGGTGCAATACCTATAGATAAGCCACGGGCAAAGACTCCTGAAGTTGGCACCGATCCGCTAAGCCTGGTAAAGAGACGGATTAATCTGAGAACCTATGTATCAAGGGCAAATAAGTGGCTGAAAACATCAGAGGATCCTGTGAAGAGAGCAAAGAAGGAGGAAGACATTGGACATTGGGAGCTGGAGCTGGCTGATATTGATAAGAAGCTAAGCGCCAGCTGATGAGCAATCTCCCTATAAAATCTGCAGACCTATCTCCACCAGACACGACATTTGATAAGATCCTGGGGTGGTTCCTGGATACCACCGGCAAATGTAATCTTTCAGTAAAGAATACGGCCCTGAGACAAAGATGGGAATGCGCCTACGATCTTCAGTGTAATTATAAGACACCGACAATGGCAGCGCCCATATTGATGAGAAAATACAATCTCAGCAGAGCTCAGGCGTATAGGGATATAAAGAATGCCACCAATCTCTTTGGTGATATCAACGCCACAAGGAAGGAGGGATCCAGGCACGTATTGTATGAGTATGCAATGAAGACATTACAAATGGCATCTAGGGACAGAAACGTTAAGGAGATGAATAAAGCTGTGGGTAATATGATAAAGATCAAAGGCCTGGATAGAGAGGATCCGAACATCCCGGACTTCAGCCGGCTGGAGCCTACCACGCAAGTGATCCAGCTCAATCCTGAATTCCTGGAGCAGTATGGCCATCTTATTGATAAGAAGGTCATGACCAAAATGAGGAAGGTGATTGAGAAGAATGTATTTGATGAATACAGGGATATCATTGACATATCGCATGAGGAGGTGAAAGATGCCTGATCTCGTACCAGCACAATATTATAATTACCCTCAGCTGGTGATGAAGCTATCTTCACGGCCACATAAAATGGGCATCTGGGGAAGAGGAACGGGGAAGACTACAATTCTGGGTGATGAGATTGTGGATATTGTGGAGCTTATGCCAAGAGGAAAGATTGGATTTTGTGGATTAACATACTTCCACCTCAAAACCAAATCACTACCAGCCATCATTGACCAATGGGAGCGCCGTGGATATTACAGGGATCTTCACTACTTCATAGGACATAAGCCTCCAAAGTCTTATAAGTGGGTGGATCCATACCAGCCACCAATGGATTATCAGCATTGCATCAGCTTTTATAATGGGGCTATAGTGGAGCTGATATCCTTTGACAGGCCTGAGATGGCCAGGTCTGGAAATTATGACTATATCTTTGGGGATGAGATCACAAGGCTAAAGAAGTCAGCCCTGGATTCTGATGTCCTGGCTTCCAACCGTGGGAACAAATTCAGGTTTGGTCATTTGAGACAACATCACGGCACCATGTTCTTTGGCACCATGCCAATCACCCAGGAAGCTCAGTGGGTGTTTGATCATGAGAACTATATGGACCAGGATCCGGATGAGTTCCTATACTTGGAAGCATCTGCCCTGGACAATGCTGAGGTATTGGGTGAGAAGTATTTCCGGGACAATAAGCGAATGATGCCTTCAGTGGTCTATGACCTGGAGATTCTAAACAAAAGGCCACAGATCAACTTAAATGGCTTCTATCCATTGCTGACTAAAGGGCACTTCTACTCTGCCAGCTATAATTATACATACTATGATGCAGCTGAAGCTGCAGCTGTGGACAGCCGTGGGGATCTTGACTGCGATCCAGCCCGGCCTTTGGATTTCTCCCTAGACTTCGGATCCAGGATAAATTGTGCAGTGGTAGGGCAGGAGCATGGTATGGAGTACAGGGGGATAAAGAATTTCTATGTGGATCATCCAGGGATCATTGATGATTTAGTTGATTCATTCACCACATACTATGAGCACCATAAGCAAAAGATGGTTTATTTGTGGGGTGGAGCTGATGGCAGAACCCACAAGGCCAACAGTAAGCTCACTTACTTTGAACAGGTGACTAAGCTCTTGCAGCTAAAGGGCTGGACAGTTCAATTGATGTATCCAGGAGTGGAAGCCGGGCATATGGCAAAATACCTATTCTGGAATAACTTCCTGAAGGAAGAGCATCCTGGTGTGCCGGTCTTTAGAATGAATGAGAACAATTGCAGCCATACTATTGTATCAATGCAAAATGCTCCTATTAAGCCACTAGAGATCAAGAAGGATAAGAGATCCGAGGCTGATCTTAAGCTACCGCAATGGAAGGCCACGCATCTATCTGATGCAATGGATAACCTGGTCTATTGGAAATACTTCCAAGCCTTTGACTCATTGGATGAGTTCATTGAAAATCAACTCCGTTAAATTCTAAATTCATATTTCCTGAAAAAAAACATGACAATTGTTTCC
>SDBT01011111.1_pt1 | contig 14508 bp, 11 predicted proteins | sample 2277101 | NCBI WGS metagenome assembly SDBT01 (sample SAMN10404973, study PRJNA504765) | marine sediment metagenome | isolation source: marine sediment core GS10_PC15, 103 cmbsf | place: Arctic Ocean: Southern Knipovich Ridge | collected 2010
TCGCTCATAAGTCTAGTATTGACAAGGGGTACTTAACTATACTTAACTTACTTAACCTTTAATAATAATAAGGGGTATAGTAATAAGACATAGGTTAAGTAATATCCTGAGCGTTTTGAAAAAATGCCGAAAATCAAAGTAGGTTAAGTAAACCTCCGTAACTCCTGGGCAGATAAGGACTTACATCTACTTAACCTCTAAATTGAGGTTAAGTATAGTTAAGTACTCCTTGTCAACACTAGACTTATGATCATTCCGCTTCATATTTTACTAGAGTATAGTAGTGTTATCGGACTGTAATGTAGGTGAAGTAGTGTTATAGGACTGTAATGTAGGTGAAGTAGTATTATAGGACTGTAATGTGGTTAAGTAGCGTTATCGGACAAGACCCTTGAATCCGAGCCATAGTATACTGAAAAGACCTACCACTGCGATTCCAACAGACACTAGTATGACCTTGCCCCGGATAGACTCAGTAGTTGATCTCCAATCCCTGAGATACTGAAGATCACGCTGGACGGCTAGTGGGTGTTGAGTATCAAAGCCCAGGCCGGTCAATGTCTCAGTGACAGCCTCTTTCACAAGTGACTTGACTTCTGATCCTGTTAGGGTGATTTTCTTTTCGTCCATACTATATTATAGGTCCTAGGGATCAACAAAGATGGCATAGGCATCTTCAGCCGATGATGGTGAATCGATTCTGAGAATGGTCTCGTTGACCCCAGATAAGGTGAGTCCGTTGGATCGTACTTCAATAGTGTCATTGGCTGTAACTCCTGGTATGCTGCCGGCTGTCGCTGATGTCGCAATAGCCTCAAGCCAAGAACCGCCATTGAGTCTGTATTGAATAGGACCGCCTGTGTTGGCGTGTCCCATAGTAAGAGTGTAGTTGCCGGTATCTGGCGCAGTCCATGCGTTGGAGACATCCTGATTCTCTAGCACACCAAGATTGAAATCACCGGTTAATTCGGCTGATGCTGTGGTAAAATTGTAATCCAAGTTATATCGGCTTTCAAAGGTTACGGCATCAACAATGTGTCGTGTTTTAATGGCTATTTGTATGAATGTTGGGATGATTCCACCGGTATACCGCAAAATGGTGCTTCTGAAGGCATGATCGGCAGCAGTACTCTGCCAGGCCGTTGAGTACAGTAGGGTGGGTGTGCCCAAAGGATCGTTGGTGATCTCAACTGCGTACTCCGTTGTGTTTGCTGCTGGGAATGTTGGGTCAATTGTTTCGGCATCCGTGTGGTTCTGGGATACCTCATCATAGATTCTAAAATCCCGTCGCGTCCATCCAACATCAAAGCCTTTGTCATCCTCTGTGGCTCCGTGTGAGGCATCCATTGAGATGGGGCTAGGATTCCAATCAGTGCCATTGACACTCAAGAATGTGGGACAGTATGGGCGTCTTTCTCGATTATCCATTGTAAGAGCAATTTGGGTAAGATCCCCGTCACCCTCTGAGATTACGTTGTCATGGACATCAAATGGCAGTAATCTAATGTGAATATTGTTTGTGAGGGTGAAGGCTGTATCTGTTATTGTTCCACCGGCATTGATAAAGAGCACACTTGCTGCTGATGCGTGACTGTGCTGTGCTGAGTCTAGCAACCCCCTATAGCAACCTGTGAGCTGAAGTCCGCCTGTGATAACCGAGACACCTGTACATGCGACAAACTCATCTTCGATCATGAATAAGTTAGCTAGGTCATTGCCTATGTTGAAGGCAGTAGTTTCCAGGATCTCAGTAATATCCATATCAGTGAGAATATCAATTGTTGCGTCATCGTGGTCAACAGATGAATCAAGTTCACCTATGAACATGAAACCATCACCATCCCCGGCATCAAAGAAGTCACCTGCTGGCGTGCCTGCTGAGTTGCGTTGACGAATTTTGAAGCCAATTTCTCCACGGCCTTGAGACACACCCGAACACCATATTCGGCCCTCAGATGGGTACAAATCACGCCGTGAGATAGCGTACGGAACCTCAAAGGCAGTTTGCTCATCAGATGGAAATGGGATGACGTCTTTTTCAGGAGCAACCCAGTTGGTGGCGTCAGGATCTGCGTATGATGCAGCTCTCCAAGAGAATATGTCTTGAACTACGTCAACTAGAATATCAGGCTCATCCTTGTTGCCCACATCAATGCGGATGATCCTCATAGCTAGATCAGTGATTGTGATACTACCTATGGTGTAATTAAATAGAACCACCTCACCCTCATAGGCGTCCCAATATTCTCGATTGACTTTAAATCGGCCCTTGGATAGAGGATATGATTGAGATCTCAACTCACGCCAGGCAATTTTGTTTGCTAAGGTGTCATCTTTCACTCCCTCAAAAGTTAAACTTATCGGCACAACTCGGTTTTGGATACGCACATTTGCACCATCTTGAGCAGGGGCATAACTGGCGCTGTAGTAATTTGCCCGTCGTCTGTAGCTGATTCGCACGTCGTTGACTGTTTGATCCCAAGCTGCTCTTGAAAAATCAATGACCTCTAGGATGCTGTCTTGATCTAAAGCCCTGAGCCCTGGGATTGAATAGCCGTCCCGCATAAGGACTACGCGCCATTGACCAGTTTGTGGATCGATCCTAAACCGACACTCACATTGATTCTCAAGCAACTTGATCAATCCTGTGATCTTTTTCTTCGAGTACAGTGTAAAGGAAATTCCATTACCTTCAGTATATAGAGTCTCACCAGCAGTTCTGAGTTCTGTTAGATTGATGTCAGCGTCGGAATAGCCATAGCCCTGGTCAGTCCTGGTTAGCAACTCATACATCATTTCCATAGGGTTACAGTCAAGAGAATTGACAATGGGATGAGCTGTGCCCAGGCCTGTTGGTATTCGCGTCATTTCAAAAGCCCAGGGCTTTGGTTGTGAGGTTTCCCCGACGTAGCCGCCAGTCCAGACACCATGACACAAGCCCCGATAGGCGGGCGCCAATGATTGATGTATGTCCAAATAGGGATCGATAGCCTGAGTCTTTGAGCCAGTGTAGAATGTGAATGTGCCTTTAGTATTTGCGTGATTAATGGCGATATCACCATCAGTGGTTTGATTCCCAGACCACACCAACTCATCACCAATCCAAATCTTTCTGAGTGCAGATGGTCCAATACAGATGCCTACCTGAAAGCCGACGTAATACCGGTGGCCAATAATTTGTCGCTTGCTGTTGAACATACCAGATTTGACCTTTTTGACGATTGGAATTGCCCTATAGTCCCCATACCACAACACATTGGGTCCAGCTACCTTATCCGTGCCCCAGCCCAAAGGTTGCATACGGCCTTCAGTGGCTGTGGGAAAGTCGAACTCATCTAAACCAGCTGCTTTAGCATTCTCTACCTTTGTCTTGGGCCGTGAGGCTATTGAGATAGCAAAAGTGGCTACCCACATCAAAAGTAGTAAGGTAAAAGGTTCCATTAAAGCCCCGTTTTGAAAATATTCTTGGTTGGTACGTATGGGCACCCACCAAAATTGATACGGTTACCAAACTTGCTATCACAAATACCAATGGTACGGCTACACCCAGCAAATACATCAAGAGTTTCACCGGTCATATCGGCATAAAACGGCAGATTAAGAGTACAATCGTCTCCACTCTGTGTTAATATGAGCCGATAGTCCAAAACACCAAAAGCTGCATAACCGCTGGTAGCCCACCCATCGCCCTTGGTACTGAGTAGATTTTGAACTGTGACGACGTTTCCAGCAACAGCTGTAATTAGACCACTGTGTTTAAAAGAACTGGACGACACCTTACAATCATCATCAAATAGGATATTGTTGCAGCTCGATTGGTATGTCCGGTTGGGTATCTCCTTGTCAAAGGCCTCACTTATTGGCACAACGGACAGCATTGATTTTGACATATCATGGGTAAATGCCACAGACCGAACCACGCCTTTATAGACCACTCGCTTGTCAGCGGTATCGGCGAGGTGAAATGCCCAAATCGTGAGTGTTCCGAGTTGCCCAGGGGCGATAGTAGTGAACTGTCTTGAGAAGTCGTGGTCACCTGGGAGACTGATGGTTAGGTGTTCTTGGCCAGTTGCGATCCTGCCCCGGCTTATTGATGTTTTGTGGTACAAGTAACCATCATAAGAGTATCGTGCATTCGTGCCATCATGCATTCGATAGATATCGTTACCTATGGACAGGCTATACAGCTCAATTCTGCCGCCGGCCTCTTGGGATGTCTCTTGAGCCTCAAACGTCATCGTCCGTCACCTCAACAGTTGGTACTACACATTTAGCCCAACCGAGTGCATTATCGTGTATAATCGTTATATCATCCGTAGCAAATCTTATTTTTGTTAAAAACTCGATACGCTCTATATCATTTGGCTCTATATTATAGGGCCAAACTATGTCAACTATCAACTGCTCTACCGATGTGCTGGTTTTTGAACTGCTCAAAATAGTGCGTATTAATATAGTACCATCCTTGAGGTGCATACGAAAAACTTGCTTTGGCCATCTTTCATCCACGTTGAGAAAATAACCGATATTAGCCATATCGAAAGTGTCAGTGTCGTATATCAGTATGGAAATTGGCTCTAAATCCTTAGTAAAAGTTGGAATGTAAAATGAGACCTGTTGGCCTTTGAGGAAATGCAGCAATTGCCTCAATTCCCAAAGCTCTTTTCGTGTGTTTGTCTTGAAACCTTTGCCACTATTTCTCACAGATCGTTGCCACAGAGAAAATTGGCTACGATCTCCGGTACTATTATCAAGCACATAAACCTTTGTTCTAAGTGCCTCTTGTAGTTGTTTGTCAGGCAAATAATTGGGATCATCTAAGAACACCTTGCTGTTGTAGGTACTGAAGGCAGAAGCATCAGCAATATCAACAAGACTCGTTGGCGTGGCGGGCACACTAAGTTTGAGGCTGATAGTTTCATCATTATAGACGGCCTTGCTTATAGGTGTGGTGACCTCTGCCCATGCCAACATAAGAGGCATCACCTGAGTGTTGGAGTCAAATGCTACTGTGAGACCTGTTATAAATGTGATACTGGTACTAGTCAATGAGAGAATCTGGAGTGTGTCAAAAGTATGAATGTCCTGGAATATTACAGCATATCCGTATGCATACAAATTACTATATCGAGTCTCATCAACACTAATAGTCAGGTCATCAATAGCCGCAGATGAAGTCAAGAAAGATGGCTCATGCCAGGCCGGAACAGCTAACATCTTCGATTGTCGATCAAACAAGATTATCTCAGCTTGCTGGATACCATCCTTAATGGTGAATTCAAACTCCCCTCTGGGTGTTTCTCTGTTTGCAATCCGTTGTTCACCACCAACAACTGTAGTCAATATCTTAGTTTCCCAGATGAGGTGCTCACGCAATGGGGCTTCCGGTCGAATGGGGAAAAGAACTATGCGAGAACCTGTTATATAGAAAGTGTAGTCTTCTCCATCTGAACAATGGAATGTGTAGTCCGCATCTATAGTGAAGGGGCCATCCGCCAATACTGTTACAACGGCTGTAATACTTCTATGACTCTTCACTGTGAAGGGGGTAGCTGGAATACCAACAATGGTTGCATTAGGGTTCAAATTATTTGTTATGCTGTTAACTTGAATGTCGTTTATCCTGTCAGCATTATGCAGTTCAATATCAAAGGTTTCATCTGATAATAGATTAACAAAGTCTTGTACCAACCTAGGTAGTAAATGGATGTGCTCATACCAAAAGTCATGCACAGGGGCCTTTATCTGTCCATTAACCTCTTGCCTAGGTAGCGGTGGAACATTCATAGGAGTACTACCACCACCTAAGAGATCTGGCATCACTACAGGAGTTGATACACTGTAGCGGGGATCGGTGCCAATATGGTCCCCAACCCGCCACCCTATCGCGTGTGTACCCCCAGGGAGATCCATTAACTTCCCATGGTCCACATTACTTGTCACGGTGGGAATGACGGAAAAACCACCCGTTCCAGGGAGTTCTCCCTCACGTTCGTGCTCAACTTCCACGGTTTCCACCCATGGTGGGAGAATATTTGATCCAGGGTGTATCATAGGAGCGTGGCCATAATTAGGTAAGGCAGAGCCAGTATTAGTCAGGCCATACCCACCAACAGGATCGTGCAGTGCTGAAAATAGAGGATAATAAGATATCAAGGCCTGGGGCCGAATAAGCAAGGGAGAATATCCGGCTGCCAGCGTTGCAACTTCCGACACAGTTAGTGCCACATTCCATAATGCAGCCCCCGCTAATTGCCCTGTAAAAGGTAAACTGTAACCAGACGCTATCTTTCTTCTACCCATAGTGAAGTTATCAATCAGCCCATCGAAAGCCACATTGGTTGTGTTGGGTGTCCCTCCTATGCCGCCTAAATAGACTAACCTATTTGTAGCACTAGACGTTACCATACAGGCATGATTCCATGCTCCTACATTGTATGTAGTTGCACTGTCAGCCGCCCCTGTCGCGAGGGTACTATCTTTTACAATGCCTCTTAGAACCTGTCCAGAGCCGGTAGGTCTTAACCACATCTGCTGATAGCTGACACTATCGGTGTCTCCCATTCCCATCAGTTGTTGAAAACCAGTTGCACTATCTGGATTGAACCAAACAACCATGGTATAGGGGTACCCTGTCACCCCTCCTGTGTCCAAGCGTTCTAAATCGTCAGCACCTGTGAGTCTGTAGGCCACGATTATGTCTCCCGGATTTCAATCATATGAAGTTCCGCATCACCTGCCCCAGTATCCGATACGGCATCTCGTGTCACCCTAATTCGAAACAGCTCTCCTATCGCTATGTTGTCCATTTGAGCACCATTTGTAAAGGCTATCGACACTATATCAACATAGCCCGAGGTTCCAGGCACTGTGACATTGTCTATGCTTTGTACCCCGGCAAAATTGTCGGAGTCAATATCCAACTGTTGATCCCCAATTCTTTCAAAAGAAACGTCCCAATCAATATCTCCAGAGGTGGCGGTGGTCATAGAATAATGTATATACACTGTGATGCCAGTGGCCGCAGAATATTGCTGCGACATGATTGCGGTGAATATTGCTGACTCATTAGTACCGGGATCAAAGTCTAAGACTAGATGTTGATTCCTAGTATCAAGTGTAGCGTAGTTAAATACAGGGGGTACGTTGTTGTTAGGGGTAAGTAATAATAGTGTATCACCAGTAGCCATTATAATCTCCTCAGTCCAAAGTAACTTTACATGTTCCAGCGAGAAACTTTATAATTGTACCGGTGATGGCTGAAACATTAGATTCACCCAGGGCGGCAAACGATACTGAGCCCAGGAAGTTGCCTGCTGTCAAGGCGTCATAAAAATACACATGCGTTATTGTGCCTTGGTTGGACGTTGCGGGGTCATGTTCAATATCATTATCATTCTCTGCATAATAGTCATCTCCGTCATTGGTAACAGTGTATGCTCCAAATAGCTCACGAGCATATCCCGTTCCACCGGCGGGTTCTGCTGCGGCACTGCCATCCTCTCCTGGATCGGCTGTTCCATAGCCCACGTACACAGTATAGTTGCCCATCATCCATGTCAGTGCAGCGTTTTCTAAAAAATTAGACCAGCTCATAGCTCTCCCTACTTCTTGTAGATCATACCCATATTCCTGGTTTCTTGGATATTACTAACTGTGTACGATTTTCTGACAACAGGAAAGGCCATCCAGTCATCCCCTCCAACTATCACTACCTGTTGGGGACTAATACCGTTTAGAGACACATGGCCACAGTGACCAAGTTTGCCTAAGTAGTATTCGTCAAAGCTGAGTCCAGCGTCATAAAAATAAAATAGTTCAATGGGGATTATAGGGATATATCCAGCGTTAAGGTTGGGCAGTAGATATCCAAACTGCTGCACGCCCCGACCATCCCTACATCCTCCGTATATCATGGACCTTTCGTTACCGTCCCGCCCCTCAGTGTGAATAGGGTCAGTCACCGCCAGAGGATCTACAACTATCCCCCAATGGTCATTTTCTGAATTTTGGTTAGGCATATTTTCTATATGCATAGTGGCTGTAGCTCTTAGAGCCATGGGGTACGACACTGCCCTGGCCCTATTACGACCATCCATCAGAAAACTATGATAAACACTGGTTGGATCATCTATGAGACCAGAATCGCTCACTTCCCAATGATGTCCCGCAACAAATTCTCCACCTGTCCATGTACCCACTTTCTCAATATTGCCTAAAGCAAAATGACGGTACAGCCCTGGAGAAAATTCAAGAATGCAGTAGACGACATCTGGATCTGTATGCCCAAATAAGTGTAAGGATGTGTAGGGTCCATCGCCTATAAACTTAATCCCACGGCCTTTCGCCAGGTCTGTAGAATTTTTACCATTTTGTGAATCAGTAGTGTGTGCCCACTGACTAGTTCCGGAACCTATATAACCTAGAGATTGATACATGGCAATACTAGTTCCATATGTCCCACCATCACCGCCTTGATCGTCCCAATAGAAGTGTGAATAGCAACTACCTTTATGTAAGGACAGCTTTTTGGTTCCAGTAGAGTAGTTGTCCTCCGTCCACCCGCGTGCTTGAGCAAACGTGGATACTTGTAACATTAAATCGTCTTGATCTGCTATGGATAGGGATGTGTCATAGGACATGATTAACCTTCCAAAATAGCAAAGTAATTATTCTTGTTGCTGAGAGCACAATTTTTGAATACCCGGTACGCCGTAGCCCCCACCCAGATTCGGTCCCCAGACAACAAATTTGCTTCATGATTATCAAACCAGAATACCCCGGTCATTGTTCCTAAAAGCCGGGAGTTATCAACATCACTGACAATACAGGGTATTAGAATATAGTCATCATTTAATCTTTTAATATCATCCTGATCGCTATCGTCTATGTTGCTGGCACGAACTACTTTATTCCATGACCTGTCGGCGTCTGCATCATACCAGGCATTGGCTCCTCCACTAGGAGTAGTGTATTGATGCCCTATGGGCTGTACCGATGGACCTGCATTACGTATTGAAGGTGTTGATGTGCCTGTCCAGTTTCGCAAAACATCCATACTGCCGTCTGGCATTCTCATACGCCCCGGACCATTGTCGCCCACTTCCTGACTTCCGGGATTATGCATTCCACCGTATATGGCTGAGTATGTGTACTTCTGTTTTGCTGAAATACACCCCATAGTTAGTTGGGGGTATGGGTATTCATCGGCTGTCATAAATGGGTCTAAAAGCCCCGCATAGAAATTAGGCCATGTAGTTCCACTACCTACATTAAATACCGCAGTAATTCGTCTATTCACCATACTCACATAATATGAAAAAGTTGAATCATGTAAAGGGACATAACATTCCGATACCTCAGTTCCAGGCTGATCGGAATATCTAAGACTTGAATTATAACCTGTATGCCCATCCAAGTCCAGAATATCTGCATCCGTCGTACTATACCACCAGGCCGCAAATCCTTGGTATACATCCTCCACAGTGTTATGCAATATCAAAAATTGTACCAGTATACTAAAACTGCTCCACGTCCCCGTAAGTGTGCATCCTGATCCCCCTCCCGCAGTAGATGTGTCCACAGGATTACCAGGAACTACTTCATAATAACCGCTATCTTCTACTGTAACCGTAAGTACCGCAGTGCCAGATACCGTAGCAACCTTCACTACAGCATGATCTATCGCCGTACCGGCCCCCTCAACTACTGTCAAAAGGTCATCCACAGCATATCCTGTCCCACCGGCTGCAACCACTGCGGAAGACAATATCTGTGGCTCGACATTCATCAAAGTTTCCCAAGCAGTTTCTGTCCAAGTCAGATTGGCCTTAAATCCTGTCCCCGAGTCGCTGGCCGTGAAAGATATGGGGTCTGTGGGTGTACTAGTTGAGGCACCTGCGTCTGAGATGAATACAACTATCGCAATACCTGTTACAGAAGTGTTCCAAGTCACCGTAACAGTTAGATCATCATTACCGCTTCCAGTGATTTTAGTAGTGGTCAACGTTCCAGCAGGCTGTACAGAATATATGCCAGGATTATTTATTTGCAACCCAGTGACTGCTCCTCCGGATTCGGATGTCACTTCCAATATCCCTTGCACTAAATAAGTACCGTCATCGACATAGAGCGTGTCCCCCACAGCGTACCCTGTGCCTCCTGCAACAATAGATGCCACAGTCGCCAAGGTGTCCCCTCCTGATGTGGAGGTGACTTCAAGTTCCGGACTATGATCATATGATCCTGTGGTTGGGGTTAATGTTTCTCCGACTATATACCCTGAGCCCCCGTCATATATCTCCGTAGCACTTATGTGTTCTCCACTACCGAGTTGTGAGAGCTGATCTAAAAAATCCCACTGGTCAGTTGCTGTCCCGTAGAACCATGCCATTACACTGCCGCCCTCTCTATCTCACCCATGATGTTAATAATTATGCGTTTGCCCTCAGTGCTGCCTATGGCCGCCAAAGTCTCTTCACGACTGCTCACGTTGATGATAACGACACCACCATCGCTACCACCCTCAGAGGACACCGCCTGGGCCACCTTCTCGTTGGAGACAATCTGCCCAGGGACTGATGGCGCGAATAGCTCAGTGCCTCGCTCACCAACCTTATAGAATTTGCCTGGCTCAACATCTCCACCACTGGCCTTTTTACCGCCAAAAGCGGTAAACGCAGCCCCCAGCAGTCCACCACTAGTAGCACCACCGGCCCCCTCAATAGCCTTCAAAATAAGCAAACGAGCAATTAGCCGCGTGAGATCCGCCAAAATGGAGTTGACCATACTTCTAAAATCAACCTTACCGGTCGTGACGAAGTCGACCAAAGCATCCTCGGCAGAGTTGAAGGCATTAACCATGGTGGTCTCAACTTGCGTGGCCAAGTCAGTAACTGTAGTACCAATCTCATTAAGGCCCCGTTGCCATCCAGCTGCGATAGTAGTCTGAGTCTCCAGAGCCTGGTCCTGGAGTAACCTGTATGCTTCAGTGGCTTGCTGTAGTGAGACATTGCCGGCGTCAACCTGCCTGTTTAGCTCTGCCTGAGCCGCTGCTAGATTGATCTCACTGCCTCGTACCTGATCCAGCACCCCAGACACTTGCTGAGCTAACTGTAATCGTTCAAGTTCTACACCTAACTGGTCTCGCTGACTCTCAGTGAGCATGATGCCTTTCTTGGACAAGTTAATTTCTTGTTTACGTAATTCTATTTCAACTTGTCGAGCTGAAGCACTCAAATGCAACAAGTCTATTTGTTCTTGAATCAGACTAAGTGAGACTTCAAAAGCACGGGATTGGCCCTGTGCTGTGGGAGCGTCAGCACCGGTGGGAGCCGTTGGGCCACCCGCGTCTTCTGTGGTCAAATTGGCCAACCGTTCTTTAGCTATGACCTCAGCTCTGTTAAATATGCTATTGATTGAGTCTTCAAAGGCAGTAGACCCTTCCATTCCTTCGGCCAGTCCCTTTTGAATTTCCTCACCTAGATCCTGGGCACTCCCTACTGCTATGTTCTTGATCCTACCAAGACTGATGCTTTCAGTGAGGCCCTCAAAGGCTGCTCCAAATCGCCCAGGGAGTTTCGCGGCTAAATTGGCGAAAGCGATCAAAATATGATTGATCCCGGTCTCAACTTTCGTGATAATTTTGTTCATGAAAGTTGAGACCGTATCAAGCAAAGCTGGTCCCAGACCCTCCCATATAGCTTTAATGGCGTTAACTGCACCAATCCACAAGCCAATTTGCTGATCCATTACACGTGCCACACCCTTGAGAAAGCCCTCAAAGCTCACATCTAAGTCGCCAAAGAATGATGTCCAAAGGACAGAAATGTCTGGGAGTGCGGATCTGAGTAGGTCAAACAATTTGGTTGCCCCTGCACTGATCCGCTCCCAGGATGCGGTAGCGAAATCGCCTAAAGATACAATACCGTCTTCTGATAATTTAATCTCATCCCGAAAACTGATCAATGCCCCAATGGCCGCTCCAATGGCAACAATAGCAAAGCCCCCACTGAGTGCCGCTAGAGCTATAATGAGTTTTGGTATGGCCGTTGCGGCAAGGGCTATAAAGGCACCCTCAATAATTGCAATATGATCGGCCAAAAATCGCAACGCGCCAGCAATAGCCTCAGCTGCTTGACGTAGGGTAGAGCTGCCCCCTTGCTCACCAAAAGACAATTGAACAGCCTCCCAAGCTGACTTCACCCGCAGCAGGGCCCCGTTAAGATTGTCATCCATTATATCTGCAACACGCTGTGATGTGCCTGCGGATTCAAGGAGTGCGGCCCTGGCGGCCTTGATCTTAGGAATCGAGTTATGCAGAACCTCAAAAGCCGGTCCACCACGCCTTCCAAAAATCTGAAGAGCCAATCCAGCCCCAACTCCAGCCTTGTGTAAACGCTCCAGAGCCGCAGTCAAACCCACAGTTGTGATGCGCACTTCATCAACCTCAACACCAAGATCCTTCATGAGCTTGCGTGTTTTTTCTGATGGAGACTCTAACTCAGACATTACTTGACGCAATCCGGTGCCACCCATTGCACCTTTTAATTGGGCATCGGCTAAAGCCTGTAATGCTGCTATAGTCTCTTCAAGCGAGACGTTCATACCTGCTGCAATTGGGGCTACAAACTTCATAGCCTCACCTAATTGATTCACGTCGGTGGCGGCACTATTGGCGGCTAAAGCTAATACATCAGTCACCCGATTAGCTTGGTCCACCTCTAAACGAAAACCACGTAGGGTGCCGGAAGTAATCTCAGCCGCCCGACCCAAATCTAAAGCCCCAGCTTGAGCAAGCTGCAATGTTTGTTTAATTGCCCCCAACTGCTCATTAACCGTGAAACCTGCACGAGCCAACTCAACTAGACCCTCTGCGGCTTGAGTAGCTGTAAACCGAGTCGTGGCACCAAGTTCACGCGCTATATTGGTAAGACTCATCCACTGCTTTTCAGTAGCCCCTGAGACAGCCTTGACCGTTGACATAGCCTGTTCAAAATTCGCCAATGTCCTTACAGCCTGGGTAAGTACCAAAGCCCCGCCAATGCCAATCAAGGCTGATTTCAGAAGTTGCACACCAGTCGCCGATTTTACAGCAGCAGTACCAATTCCACCCACCCGCCTTTTGACGACTCTGGAACCACGCTCAGTGACAATAATATTTATTCTCTCGGTCGACATTACCGGCGTTTTCCTGTATCGATTTTAGTCCTATTGACCGCCTTTACGCCAGCGTCCACTGCCTCTTCGACAAAAGCCGCAGGAGCTTGAGCCGACGAGCCTTCATTTAGATCTACGATGTAGTCCAGATTGTTTGTAATGTGGATGTCTTGCTCAGGCATAGCCCTCGCAATGACATCACGTCCCTGGGCCATAGCTGCCGCAGCATTGCTGCCCTCCCCCATATCACCACCTACCAAGGGAGCATAGGCCTCAAGCTCATCTTGGATTTGCGCATCACCTCCCTTTTCAATGCGCAACATTTCATGAATTTGCCACCATAGTGTCTCGTCGCACGCTGTGCACTTCATATCTACCCCTCCCAAGCCGGCGTCAGCCCCACCTTCAGGAACCAGAGGATGGCTTCCTCCGGGGTGAGCTGGACCTGGGCCGGGGTCTTGAATCCCAGCTCGTCATCGATCACGACATCCCAGGGCGTCACCAGCTTCGGGTCCTTGGACCGCGTGATGTAGCTGCCCTCGATCTTGGCGTCGCGGGCTCGCAGCCCTGCGTAGTCACCGCTGAGGGCGCCGCCCCCACCACCGCCCGACCAGACCGTCACGCCGTTGGGGTACATCTCCAGGTACCAGTTGATGCACCAGACGAGGTGGACATTGGGCTCCCAGTCCTCGGCGCCGGCGGCGTTGAAGGTGCCCTTGTAGAGGATCAGGGTGCTGTCGCAGTCGACGTAGATCATGAGGACTCGTCCTCCGTGAACTCAATCTCTAGGGACGCGTCCACCTCGTGGATCGTAGGCACCCCCGCGTCCAGGCGTGCGCGCGTCTCTGTGTTGAGCTTGGCCGAGTAGTAGGCGCGGTGCCCGGGGCCGAAGGAGCGGGCGGGCTCAGCATACGTGTACTCGAAGCCGCAGGAGTCGCAGAACGCGTCATTCACTGGTAGTACGGGTCCTCCCGCTGGGCGTTGGGCTCGTGGTTGGTGGGATGGTACACGGGTGGTGGATCGAGGGGCCGCTGGCGTACCCAGCGCTCGCCGTCGTACACCTCGTCTGCGAGGCAGGGCTGGGGCTTACCAGAGGTGGTGGGCCGGTTCCGCATGCAGATGCGCCAGTCACCTCGCCTGACGGGACGGTACTCCGAGAGCCCCCACCATATATGGAGGCCTAGCCTGCACAGGACGGCCTGCCAGTTGGTCTTCATGACCGCAGCCGCGCCCCGGCGGGGGGGTTCTCACCCTCCCAGACGACGTCGCTTTCCTGACTAGGGATACGATCGGCCCTTACCAATCCTTATTTGCCGACGATCTTGTATCAAGCCCCTATGTTCTGCCCTC
>SDBT01011112.1_pt1 | contig 14508 bp, 10 predicted proteins | sample 2277101 | NCBI WGS metagenome assembly SDBT01 (sample SAMN10404973, study PRJNA504765) | marine sediment metagenome | isolation source: marine sediment core GS10_PC15, 103 cmbsf | place: Arctic Ocean: Southern Knipovich Ridge | collected 2010
ACGAGTACAACCAGCCGCTGCCCAATCCGTTGCCCCCGGGGCTGACGCATCTTACACTCGGGCACGACTACAACCAGCCGCTGCCCGATCCGTTGCCCCAGGGGCTGACGAATCTCACGCTCGGGTGGAAATACAACCAGCCGCTGCCACCGTTGCCTGGGACGTTGACGCATCTCACGGTTGGGCCTGGCCCGCGGCTACCGCCATTGCGCCCGGGGGTAACGCTCGTCGTACGCCAATGAACGGGCTGGGTAGCACACTGCAAGTAAACTAGACGTCGCCAGCATGTGCCACGCCGAAAGGCTAAAATGTGCGATATTCGTAGGCGACTTTCAAATTTCAAAACTTCCCATTTCAACTTAAGTGGTCAAGGGGTCTGTTTATTTTATTCTCGTCGCAGTCATGCTCAATCGGCGAATGGGCAATTTGCAATTGGCCAGCGGCTGCCCACCCACTGAGTACCGCCGACCCAGCGGGACCCCAATGGGCCTTCTCAGCAAAGACCTGTTTGGGTACATTAACAGGTTCCTGTCGCTCGCGGACCAAAAAAGCTTCGCGCTGACGAATGCCTGGATCCGCGCAAGGATCCTTCAAGGCTGGGCGCAGAATGTGACGTGGCTAGTGAATGGCCTCCCGCGGTTTAAAGTTTACTGCCGTCGCGTTGGGCTGCGGCATCGGTGCGTCAAGATCAACTACAGGGGCGACCAGGGCGAACCGCCGGAGAGCGTGCGGTACCTCTCAATGTCGAACAAGTACAACACGATATTCCAGACGCTCCCCGCGGGGCTGACGCATCTCACGCTCGGAGACGACTACAACCAGCCGCTGCCCAGTCCGTTTCCCCAGGGGCTGACGCATCTTACACTCGGGCGCAACTACAACCAGCCGCTGCCCAATCCATTGCCCCAGGGACTGACGCATCTCACGCTCGGGTACATCTACATCCGGCCGCTGCCCGATCCATTGCCCCGGGGGCTGACGCATCTCACGCTCGGGGCCCGCTACAGCCAGCCGTTGCCCGATCTATTACCCCAGGGGCTGACGCATCTCACGCTCGGGCCCCACTACACTCGGCCGCTGCCTGATCCATTGCCTCAGTGGTTGACGCATCTCACGATCGGGTACTACTACAACCAGTCGCTGCCCGATCCATTGCCCCGGGGGCTGACGCATCTCACGCTTGGGCACAAATACACCAAGCCGCTGCCCGACCCATTTCCCCAGGGGTTGACACATCTCACCCTCGGGCCCAACTACAACCAGCCGCTGCCCGCTTCGCCGGGCCCGGGTGCGACGCTCGTCGTACGCCGATGAACAGGCCGGGGCGCGACACTGCAAGTAAACTAGACGCTGTTGATATGTCAAAACGACTAACCCGCCCTCGGCGTGTATCGCGGCGGCTTTCAGATTTCAAAACTCCCCATTCCAACTTGTGTGGTCAAGGGGTCTGTTTATTTTATTCTCATCGCAGTCATGCTCTGTCAGCGAATGGGTGATTTGCAATTGGCCAAAGGCGACCCGCCCACCGAGTATCACCGACCCAGCGGGACCCCAGTGTGCCTTCTGGTGACGCTACACCCGCTCCGCTGGGCCCGGATGTGGCGACGGACACCAGTATGTGTGTTAAATCACGACTTTTAGTGAAAACGTGCCGCGTCTGTTGTGTGTGCCGTAGGTGCCCGTGGTAGCGGCGTCCCTGTTTGTCACCGCCATGGCCAGGAGGATGCCGCCGGTGGCCGCGTCCACCATGGTGAGTGTATCCCCGACCCGCAAGCCGGTGGTGTTGAATGGCACGATCCCGCGCGCAATCAGCCGCCGGGGCACACCGGCGCTCAGGCGCCCCGTGCTGGGGTGGACGTAAAACGGCGCGCCGGATGGGTTGTGCACATGCAGTGCGTACTTTGTGTTTGGCAGTACGGTGATCTGCCCGCCGGCTCTCTTTAGATTGACGACGGCCGCGTTGCCGTTGCCGTCCAGTGTGACCTCAAAGGGGTACTGCGACACGGCGCTGTAGCCCGGCGCGGCGGCCCCGTGCACGCGCGCCAGGTAACGCGCCGTGTACTCGACACTGTCGACGCCGCCGCTGACGTATGTGGTGTAAACGACGTCGTCGCGCGCGTCGAACCAGTCGTGGTGGTGTCTCGGGTGGTGCTGGTGCCCGCACCAGCAGAGGCACAGCAACGCGCCGAGTACCGCGAGCATCGCCAGCCACCACAGCGTGTAGTTTACCACCACGAGAACGGGCGCGGTTGTCGCGGGCGGCGCGGTCGTCGTCGCGGGTGGCGCGGTCGTCGTCGCGTTTTCAAACGCCTCCATGAGAATAAAGACGCTCGCGTTTGCGCATTTGTCTGGAAATGGCTCCACGCAGATGTTGCATATCGTGTAAGAGTACACGTCGAGCGCGGTAAAGGCCGGATCCGGCGTGTAGGTGGTGACACCGGTCGCGTTGACTGATGAGTCCCCGTCTTCCGGCGGGAGAGTGATATTTACAAAGAAGAGCAGGCATGTTGCGTTGACGCCGGTGCCGTAATTCGGGTCATCGGCGTTGGCGTCAACAAGGTCGGTGCTGACTGACGTACCAACGGCAGCAAACAGTAGGATGTTGACGAGGTCTGACAATGGGGGCTGCGTCAGGATAGCAACTGTGGCGTTTCCACATATAAGCTCCGGGTTGCATAAATAGCACATCGTGTACGGGTAAAAGTCAATGCCGCTAAACCCATTGTCCGGGACGTAGACAGCGATGCCTGTAGCGTTCACTGTCACATTGCCATTGGCCGGGGAATCGTCGTCGCCCACAAAGTATACGAAACACGAGTCGTTGACGGGCGGGCCAAAGACTTCTACAGTGTTGAGGTCAAGAAGATCTACATCCACGGGCGTTTCAAACGGCGTAATTGCTGCACCGTCGCTTAGGCTAGCATTGGCTGCCGGCGTGGTCGGCGGCGCGGTGGTCGGCGGCGCGGTGGTCGGTGGCGCGGTGGTTGTCGGTGCGGTGGTCGTCGGCGCGGTGGTCGGCGGCGCGGTGGTCGGTGGCGCGGTGGTTGTCGGTGCGGTGGTCGTCGGCGCGGTGGTCGTTGGCGGTAGTCCTACTGTGATATACACGGTTGCGTTGCCGCAGCTATGCGTGCCACAATTGTTGCATACAAAGTACACAAACGTGTCGTTGCCACTGAACCCTGCATTCGGTGTGTATGTGATTGTTCCATTGCCGTGCACCACAGTGGTGCCGTTCGTAGCATTCGTAATGACCACAAGGCTATCGTAATCCGGGCCATACACTGGAAAGTCGTCACCGGCGAGCACATCAATCAACACGGGGGTCTCGTACTCTGTGTCTGCCCACACATCATTGATGGTGACGTTGGCCAGGCACACGATGGACGTCATGTTGAAGATGTCAAAGCGACAGCGCTGTTTCCTGGTCGGGCCCGCCTGGTCCGGACCGAGGCAGTATGGCCGCGTTCCGCCGTTGGGCGCGGCATTCTCCCATCCGACGCCGCCGCTGATATCTGCAAAGCCGTCGGTATTCTCGTCCTTGCAGAGAAAGGTGACGTTGCCAAGATCGACGGTGGTGATGCCATCGCTGCTCCTCATGTCCCCGCACACGTCTATGGTTCCGGTTGGCTCATTCCTAAAGGGCCCAACGCCGCCGGTCAGATTCAGGTCCAGGTTGGTCGCACTCACCGGTGCCAGATCCCAGTTGGAACAGGTGCCCGTGAACCCGGCACCGCCGTCCAGCGCCACCACAATGGCAATGCCGAAGCGTATGGACGGCTGGCACAGCAAGTCCGCTGCCATGTGCAGAGTGGTCGTCTCCCCGAGCTGGCAAGTGGCGGGGGCACCCATTACGTGAATGTCCACAATGTTTACATTGAACTGTATGCAGGTTGCATTGCCCCCGAACAAATCATCCATGCACAGGCCGGACCCCTTGTCGCCCGAGATCGGCCGGACGCACACCAGCACGGCAACAACCACGACGGACAGAGATCGCAATGCGCTCATCTGGGTGTCCGCTGCGAGCATCAATTGTTTATAAAGTAGATGTGTTCATTTGTCCCTCGTCGCTATAAGGCGTATCCTGCGCGCGCGCCTGGGTATGGCATTTGAATTGATCGACGTTTTGGTGTGGTATGCGATGGGGCAGTTCTTCTATTGGCGCGTCGCGCATGCCACGCCGTGGGGACGCTGGACGCCGGCGCAGCGGCGATGGTACGAGCGCGTCCGGTCCTCGGTGGGCGCAATCAACGGGCCCAGCGAGGCCGGGTGGGGGACCATTTGGATATTCTCGCATGGCCTCCAGGTGATTGGGGCAGGACTTTATTTCAGATACATCAGCGCGGCCGCTGGATGCTCGGAGGGCCTGTACATTGCCGTGGCCGTGCTGGCGGCCGTCAATGGCATTTCAGACAAGATATGGGAGGCCCTGTTCTTTGACACGCGGAACTTCAGGGGCGCCTTGATCCTGGCCTACATGGCGGCGGCGAGCAGTGTCGCCGTGAGCGTTCTCGTCGCAGTCGCCGTGTCGGGGTGCCCGGCAGCATCGCCCGCGGTGGGATGGGTCGCCTTTTCCGCGTGGGCCCTGCACAGCCTGTGGTGGGTGTACCTGTTGGTTGTGAATCATGTATACGCGGCGCGGTTCGGCGCACCACTGGACCTGGAGACATCAAAGCGGCTGATGGACAACCGCAATCCCTTTGGGTGGGCCCCTGTGGCCTCTCAGACTAAAAAGTAAAGTGACACGGGTGTGTTCATTTGCGCCTCGTTGCCTTTGAACTCGCCACAAAGCCGTGGCTGTACAGGTTCTTTGCCATCATGCTGATGGCGCCCTGGCTCCTGGTGCGCGGGTTGACGTGCGCGCCATTTGAAAACCCGGCCTGCTTCTTTGGATCTGCGCGACTGCACACCTGGTAGGCCTTGCCGAGCTCAATGTACAGGCGCGTCTGTTGGACATTCAGTCGCTCCACCCCGGTCACCTCGTTGCGCTCGGTGCTTGCCTCTGCGGCGGTGCGCATCATTTCCTTGAGGCGGCGGCACTCTAGCACCCTGTGCAGCTCCGGGTCGCCGGTGTGATTCCAGATGTGATCGCGTATCGTCGCCGTGCTCCACTCGGGCCACGCTTCGTCCTCGTCGAGGCGGTCGCTGTTTACCTTTTCGCGCAGCCGGTTGTATTCGAGCTGTACCCCTCGACACAGCTCCACCTGGTTCATGTTGAGTATGTTGTCAGAGATGAAGCTGCTAAGCAGCCGGAACGACTCCTCGGGCATGGCCGCCATGTTGCCCTCGAGCTTGGTGCGACACCCGATGCACGTGCCGCTGTCGATGGGCAGACCAAATGCAGCGTTTGCTTCTCGGGTGCTTCGCAAGCCGACGGCGCTGAAGCGATCGGGATCGTCGGTGTCGCATCGCTGGCGCTTGTTGGCTCGATCTGTACTGTCGCTTTCCTCGTCGACGTTGTCGTTTGCTTCCCCGCCGCTCGGGGCATAGGCAGACAGCACGAGCCCTGCGTTGTTGCCCGTGTACAGCACCGCGCCCGTCGTGGTGTCGCCATGCAAAACATCAGCCTGCATAGACATTCCTTTTTTTTCTATGCGCGCAGTCGATGTTTACGGCAGCGAGACCCGGTCGGCGGCGCAGCAAATGGCGCGACTGTCACGCAAGATCTCCGTGTACGCAGACAGCACCACACGTATACTGCGTCGACTGGCAGCGTTTCTTGAACTTGACGGCCTACCGCGCACAACAGAGCAACATAGCATCGGGGTGCTGATGACGGGCGTGGCGGCCACCTACAAGGGATGGATGTGCATCTTTATCGAGGACCACTTTATGTACGGCGAGCTTGCGCAGCTTGGTCGCACAGAGTGCAGCGAAGAGCGCGCGACATTTGTTTCCTCCCCGAGTCTCCAGATTTACGTGGAGCTGAGCCGCGCCTTTTTCGCGATGCGGTTCACGCGCATCATGGATGAAAAGGCCGCCCTGGTGAGCGCGCCCAGGCCCAGCGACGAGGTGGCGCGCGGCACCCTGATGCTGTGGTCCCTGAGCATGTACCCTGGAAAACAGGCGTCGTTTGCAACGCCGGGCCTCGACGCGGCATGGAGCAAGCCGCTGCTGCAGTTCACGCAGCGCGAAGTGATCGACGCCGTGTACTGGATCAGCGGGGAGCTCAGCGTAATGTCAAACGACGCGCACGCGATGGCAGAGTACAAGCACATTGTGGAGCTGCTGCACACGCGCATCGGGACCTTTAATGCGTGCTACCACACGGCAGACGTGCTGAACGGCGTGTCGATGGCCGTGGAGGTGCCGGGGTCGGGGTGGGTGTGCAGCCGCGACTTTCACGTCTTTTGCTCCATCTACATGAACACCCTGCTGCGCCGCGTCGAATACCGCGAGCGCTACCTGCTCGGCGGCGACAACCTTCTCGGCGTGGACATGTATGACGTCGAGGCGACCACGGAAAACATGCGCGCCTGGATGGAGGAGGGCGACGGTCTCGCCTTTCTCGGCGGCGAGGGCTCGGACGCGTACCGCGACGTCTTTGACGCCACGCTGCAGATGAGCTACGAGTGGAGCTACGACGATGCCTGGTTCCGCCACCTGCAGCCCAACAACAAAATCACCACCCGCACCCGCGGCTCTGTGGTTGACGTGGTGCGCCCGTGCCTCTCCAAGCGCTTTCACTCTGATGGCGCCATCGGCGTCGACGTGCTGTTGCCCAGCGTGCACCTGTGCACATTCACTGGCCGGCTGGCGCGCAACTTTGTCATGCAGACGTTCAACTTTCACATGCGCACCATGTGCGACTTTGACTGGCTTCGCGTGTGCTGCGTGCGCAACGACCAGATCGAGCAACAGAGCGTCAAGATGCGGAAAAGGCAATGGGGCCCGCTGCTGGTGCAGGTCGTGGGCCGCTACTGGGTTTACAATCGCGGCCGGGTACATATGACAGACGACATCTACGAGACCATTGCAGTGTGGTGTGAGATTGCGTACAATGATTACGACGGACACGTATTCGACACCGACCTCCGCGTGATGCTCCGCCCTCTGGTTCGACACGCTCAACACCGCCAACGCCAGCAAAGGGGCGCCGCACGCTTTCTTCTCTGATGGACCCCATGCCGCACCAGCGCGTCGGCATCGAGCGCATCGTGGCCGGCCTGTGCAGCGAGCGCGCCGCGTTTCTGCTCGCAGACGAGATGGGCATCGGCAAGACCCTGCAGGCGGTGCACGCCGCGCGCGTGCTGGCGGCCCGCGGCGTGCTGGTCAACGACATACTGGTGTGCTGCCCGGCCTCGATCGTGGCCATGTGGACCCGCGAGATGACGCAGGTGCAGTGCCGCGTGGTCGTGGTGAGCCACACGCGCTTTCGCGACATGTACACCCGCTACATATCCGAGGTGATGGACAGCAGCGCCATTACCAACGAGGAGATGGCGCGCTTCATCACGGGCCGCGGCGCGCATGTGCCCCGGCGCCACGACGGCGAGCTCATGCACGCGCGCAGCGTGCTCCTGTCTGCGTGCGCCCGCTTTCACACCCCGCCGTCCCGCAAGCGCCGCCGGGCCGACAACCTCGAGGCCGCAAAGGGCATATTCGCCCGTCGCTGGGGACTCTTTGTGCTGGACGAGGCGCACGCGGTGTGCTCTGCAAACAGCAAGCTGGCGGCGGCGACGGCCTTTCTGCAGACGGCGCGGCGGCTGGCGCTGTCGGCGACGCCCGTGCTCAACGGCAGCTACGAAATCATCCCGCTGCTGCGAAACGCGCTGGGCGCATTCCACATCCACCCGGGCGCCACGGCGCGCGACGTCAGATCGTACCTCGCCCCGATATGGCTGCGGCGCACAAAGCACGACATTAAGGACAGACGCGACGCGCCGCGCCAGGACACCGTCGAGGTCATCGAGTGGGGCAAGGGCGCCTGCGACTCGGACGCCGCGCGGATGTACGCTCACCTCCAGAGCATCACCCGCCACTCGTACGCGGTGGCGTCGCAAACGACGAGGGCACCCAGCACCAGCCGCGCCGAGTGGCGGAAGCAGGGCACCATGGTGGTGCACAACTTCTTTGCGCACATACACCGCCTGCGTCAGATATGCATCCACCCCCGGTTGCCCGAGTTCATAGGCCGGCCCGAGGGCGTCCAGGCCGTCGACCACGTGCATCTCCTCATGATGGCGCTGCGCCGTGCCTGCCCGGCGCTCTACGGCGTGCCGGAGCTGCGCGCCAAGATTCTGCGCGCGTGCACGCCCATCCTACCGAGCGCCAAGATGCGCGCCTTTTGGAGGATGTTTTGCGCCCAGCCGCGCGACACCAAGTTCATCGTGGTGTGCAGCTTCCGCGGGTTTTTTTACCACATCATGGCGCCCTGGCTGAGCGGCCTCGGCGTGCGCCACCGCACGCTCTGCGGCGAGACGCGCGCGCGCCAGAACCGGGCGCTCGCCGAGTTCCGAACCCCGGCGCTCGGCGTCCGCGTGCTCCTGGTCGTCAAGAGCACCGGCGCCTTTGGCCTCAACCTGCAGGACGCCGCCAGCGTGTGCGTCGTTATGGACCCGCACTTTAACGCCGCCGTGGACGACCAGGCGACCCACCGCATCGACCGCATCGGCCAGCTCCGGCCCGTCGTGATCCAGCGCTACCTCATGGCCGACAGCATCGACGTGGCAATCCGAGACATACAGGTCTCCAAGCAGACAGACATCGACGCGCTGTTTGCTCTCGTGGACGGCGCCGCCGACGCAGCGAGCATGACGATAGAGGGGAAACGCCCAGCCGCGTCTCATGTGCGCGCCGCGCACATGAGACACATCGGGGGATTTCTCGGCGCACACGATGCACGCACAAAGTAAAGGCGCGCTGAGGGGCACGATGCGCAAACGGCGCACCAGACACAAGAAAAAAAGTAAAAACGAATGGCAGCATTTTTCAGACCAGGCGGACACGCTCGCGCGAGACGCGACGCCGCGCCACTGCGAGGCCTCCATACGAAAGTTCATACGCGCGCGGCTCCGCAAAATGGGGTTCGCGCGCAAGAGCAAAAGTTACATTGTGCCGCTGCCGTACTATGGGCGGCCCATGTATCGCGACCGGCCCAGCCACCCCACCGACTACATGTACATGATGTGCGCCAGCTGCGGCACGCCCCTCCGACTGACGCAGCGCGCCGTGTTCCGCTACGCCCTCAAGTTCACCATTGCGATCGACCCGCGCACAGGCGACGCCGCGCTGGACTGGCGCATCCGTTTGGTGTGCGCGTGCACGGCGCGCTCCATTGACAATTGCTCGCTGCACCCCTCCGTGCGGGGCGCCAGCGACGACGCGGCGGAAGCAATCGCGCGAGCGTGGACCCGATTTTTGGCGCTGTACTCTTTCCGTCGGTGCCGCGCGTGCAGCGCCGCCGCGTGCGCGTCGCGCGAGTGCAGCGACGTCATCGCGTCCGGCGTGCTGGGCCCGGTCGACACGGACGCCGACTTTGCGCATGCCTTTTTTTATTCCTTGGCGCGCGGCGGCGAGGGATCCGGAATCGTCGGCGCACTGCAGGCGCTGCGCGTGTGCCACATGCCGGGCTGCAGTGCGCACAGCGACGCGGTGACGTGCGCCGCGGGCTGCGAGCGCGTGGTCTACTGCAGCGCCGCGTGCTGCGCCGAGGCACTCGAGGCGGGCCTGCACGAATGCGCGCCGGCGTGCGACACGTGGGCGTGGACTAAAGTTGTGTTTTGTTATTCGCCTCGGATGCAATCGAGGGACCATGCGAGGGTGCGCCGCTCGACGGGCATGGCGTCGACGCGCCGCTTGCGCTTCAGGCGGTTGTCGCGCGCGCGCTCCCGGCTGGCCAGAAAGTTCATCGCGTACACCTCGTCCTGTGGCTTGGCGGCGCTGACGCGCTTCGAGAGCATGACGCGGTTGGTCGTGGGGCACACCTCAAAGCCATAGTAGGAGCCGCCCTCGTAGACCTCAAGCGGGTCCGGGAAGATGTTGCGAAACGCGTTGACCCAGTACGCGAGGTTCCACTGGATGTTCCGGCACTGGACCATGACGTGGTCACGGGACGGAAAGTGGTAGGCGGGGTTCTTGAGCGTCTTGGTGTAGCGCGTCACCAGCGCCGCGGTCGCGGGCGCGTCGACCTTGTATCGCTTGATGGCGCGGGCGCCGTACTTGGCGACGTAGCAAAACTCAATGAAGCGGCAGAACGCGTCCTCGTCCACGACAATGGTGCGCGCCTTGTACTCGCTCTTGATCATGGCGTCGATGTTCCACTGCACCATGTGGGAAAAGAAGCTCAGGTTGTCAAAAAAGACATCCCACACGCCCTGTGTCTGGCGCTTGCGCTTCTTCTCGTCGTCGCTCCACGCGGTCTTTTTGCCCACGCCGTGGCACACCCCGCGAAAAAAGTCCGTGCCGCACGCCACAATCAAAAAGACCACACTGGCCACGGGATTGCTGACGTTGGCGTGGGTGAACCGCGGGTCGTTGCTGATGTTGTGGTAGAGCAGATTGAGGTTGACGTATTCGAACTTGTTGAAGCTGCACTTGCGCTTGTCGGGCAGACGCACGCAGTGGTGGCGCCTCGGCGGCTGGTTGCCCGCGTCGCAGCGGATCTCCGCCGTGTACAGCAGGCCGATGGGGATGGCGTCGCCGTCGTTGATTATCGTCATGTGGTTGAGGTTCGGCTTGACGCGCGGAAAATGAAACACGCTGTTGTCCGCCTCGTGGATGTGGTTGAGCAGCGTCGGGTCTTCGTAGCGGCGCACCATTCCGCGCGGCCACTCGGCGCAGGGCGGCACACCCTCAATCACAAAGACGCGCGCAAACAGGTCCGGGTCCGACGCGCGGTGGCCCCGCGCGCCGAGCGGCAGATCCTTGGCGATGCTCCACGGCGTGAGGATGCGCCGCGCGGTTCCGCACGCGAGCGCCGTCTTGCTGGCGCTCGCCCACAGGGAGTGGCTCTCGGTGACGTTGACGCCGTGGCAGGGCAGACCGTACAGGTAAACCTGCTGCCCGGGCCCCGGGACAAACTCCAGCAGCGCATTCACGAGGCGCGGGTACAGCTCGTCGGAGAGGTTGCGCGAGTCCGAGGCAAAGCGGATCCAGTCGTCGGTCTCCCACGCGAACGGCCGATCCAAATCATCGGGGAGGTGGGGACCATCGCCGTGCGCCAGACGTCGGCGGCCGGTGCAGTTCCTGACACAGTCGTCGCTGAAGCGCGTCGCGGGCACGCCCGGGTGTTCCTTTTTGCACACGCCGCAGCGCAGGTCGTGGCGCGTCACATGCGCCACCGCGGACTTTGGCCCGAGGCCGCCGACGTCAAAGTGCATGCTGACGACCATGTGCCTGTCTAGCAGGCTGCGCAGGATGCGCGTCAGATACGCAATGACCTTGCGCGTGGTGTTGCATCCGTGCATGGGCTGCTTGAGATACTGCATCATGTCGACGCTGACGGCGTGGTACACAATGTTCTCGGGGGCCTTGTGCGTAAAGCACGTGGGGTACATGGCGCGAAGGGCGTTGCGCAGCCAGGTGGGCATTGTCATGGTGAACGTCAAGTTGCTTTTCTCTGTGTACAAATTAAATCAGCGCTATGCATCACAGCATTGACGGGCCTCCGAATGTTCAACGGACCGCGCGGGAAACAGGTCAGGCGCGACAAACCACCAGAATGGGCACGGGCGTGGATCCTTGACATACGCAACGTCAAGGCCAGCTTCAACTGCATCAACGCCGCCGTGGCCACGGGCGTCATTGCTGCCGTGATTGCGGTCGCGGCCATCATAGTCGGAGGCATCGCGCTGGGCCATTACGACAGCCTCACGGGCGTAAAGGCGTACGTGGGCAGCGGGCGCATGCTGTCCTCGCCATTTAGCGCATCGCTGGACGCCGCCGGTGCCCCCCTCACCCTCACCCTCACCAATGCTCTGATCACCGGCGGCGGCTACGCGCGGGGCGTGGACTATGCCATCTACTCCACGACGGCGCAGCCCCACGTCGTCAGCATCGACCTGGGCGCACTGGGCACCACATGGGACGGCACAAACCGCATCGCCACCCTCGGGGGCGCGCCCGGCGACGGGTTTACCTTTCGGGTGCTGGGCGACTCGCTCATCAGCTTGGGCAGCGTCAACAACGTGGCGTTTAGCTGAGAGTTGAAAATTAAATCGGAAATTCTATATTACCCGCTTCTCTTGGCGTTAAAATCAGAACTCAGTGAGAATGGAGAACAGCCTGAGAACGCCCCTCATCGGGGCCGCCCCCGTGTATGACATGGCCACCGGGAAAGGGCCCGTGCCCTGGGACTGGAGCTACTTTCGATCCGACGACGGTGTCTTTGAGGGCGGGCGCTTTTTTAAGTACGCCATGCTGCACCCCTTTGACGGGCTCGACTGGGGCAAGATCGCCAGTAGCTGCCTCAAGACCTTTTTGCTGTGCATGTTTTACGGCGTGATTGTGTTTGGTACCTTTCACCAGCTGGTCGTGAGTGGTGTAAGCACATCCCTGAGCGGCATCATCCTCGGCATAGTGGTAGGGTCCTTCTACTATGCCACCAGCGTGTTTACCAACACCGAACACATCCCCGTTCTGGTGGATCCCGCCTCGACCTTTGCCTACATGGCCACCATGAAGCTCATGGTTGTGCCCGCCGCGGTTCTGATCGGCCTGCAGCTCCTCGGATTTGTCGTCGCCGGGTGGATCACCAACGCCCTCGGCTGGGGCAGCGTCCTCGTCGCCACCTACCCCAACTGCTGGCCAGGATTCAACCCCTTGACCTGCACCCTCGTGGACACGCCCCAGATCATCAACGGCCATGGCGATGCCGCCATCTGGATGACCTTTTTTGTAATGACCTTTGCAGCCCTTGCCCGCATCTACAATGACAACTGGGAAATGTTCGGAGAGAAGGAGGTGAACAACCGCGCCCGCTCCGCCGTCATTGCCGCCATCTTTTATGGCGCGTCCATCGTCGGCCTGCATGGCCTCGGCATCAACTACATCAACTCCGGTCTCTTTTTGGGCGCCGGTGTCGCCAACAACGGCGGAGGCGCAAACGCGTGGAGCCCCCCTCCCGCCACCATCACCGCCACCACCGGAGACCCCGCCGCCTGGCTGGGAACCATGTTTGTGGTGGCGGGCCTCGCCGCGATTGTACTGTACACCGTCTTTAGTGCAATCAACGCATTCGCCTCGCGCTGGGGCGGAAACGGACTGAGCAGAAACGGTCGCCCCTCCAACTACAACAACCAGCAGGGAGAGCGCAGCGCCCTCGCGGCCAGCCTCAACACTGGCGCGCGCCAGCGCAAAGGTGGCGCCTCCAGCAGAGCGCAGGCGTCAGCGAAAAAGACGTTCGACGTGAATTTTTAATGAAGTGCATTTTGATTCTCGTTTTGGTTTTTTTGCGCCGCGTCAACTTTTCAACTCGGGGGGGCGGAAGACAAAAATACCAAATCATGTCAGCGGATCCCATTGACACCGACACCCTCGTTGAGACCATCAATGCACGATACACCACCACCATCGCCGCCATCACCGCGCAGCGCATTCGCATGTGCCTGCACCAGGACACGGCCGATGCCGACCTGGACTCGTTCCAGCGATTCGTCATCAGGAAGCACATTGGGTCCATCGAAACGGCCAACTCGTACTGCCAGGACCAGCGCACAAAGCTCGCCGCCATTGTCACCAAGGGCGCCACCAATGCCACGTACGCCAAGATCGCCGGCGTGTTTAACCGCGCGGTGACCAGGCTCGCCGCGTCGGTGAAAACGCTCACCGAAGTCGCCACGGTGTACGGTGCGTACCGCGCCGCCGTAAAGTCAATCAAGCAGACGGTGCTGCCCGAAAAGCTGCCCGCCCGCATCCGCAAGACATACGACACTCTGGTCAGAAACCTCGGGGACATCCGCGGCCTGCCAGCCGCCAAAAAGATCATCGAGCGCGTGCCCTCGGTGCTCGCCCTCGTCAAGGAACACCCCGCCGCGCCGACCGCCGGCACGCCGCGCAAGCGCAAGCGCAAGCGCAAGCCGACGCCCGCGTCCACCCCCAAAAAATCCAAAGGCAGCGCCGACGCCGACGTGGACGCGTGCGTGTGCGCGCCCGGCGAGATATTTTTCGACGCGCTTGGCGCCTGCAAGGGCTGCACAATCACAGCCATGGATGCCGAGTGTGAAAAGATCTACCAACAGATTGATCAGTACAGGTCAAAGTTCCAACCGGCGGACGCGCCCACTGTCAACCAGACGGTCAAGCCCCTGATGAAGCAGCTGTCCCACGCGTCCGCCGCGCTGTCCGCCGTGGGGTCCGGCGTCGGGGACGCCAAGATGCGCCAACAGGCGATTCGAGATGCCACCCGGGAGCTCGCCGGCGCCTTTGCCGCGCTGGAGTGGGAGTCGGAGTCGATCAGCGAGTCGGACGCCGTTGACGAAAACATGGCCACCGACGAGAGCGACGGCGACAGCGAGTGCGACAGCGCCGACCGTTCATCGGTCGTGCCTGACTCGGAGGAAGAGATTG
>SDBT01011113.1_pt1 | contig 14507 bp, 10 predicted proteins | sample 2277101 | NCBI WGS metagenome assembly SDBT01 (sample SAMN10404973, study PRJNA504765) | marine sediment metagenome | isolation source: marine sediment core GS10_PC15, 103 cmbsf | place: Arctic Ocean: Southern Knipovich Ridge | collected 2010
CTGGTACCCGAGATAATATTCGTCAGCCCGAGGGCGTTGCTACGGATGCAGAAGGAGGCCCATCCGGAACAGTTCCGTTCCACGCCGCTGGTACAGCACGATCCGGACGAAGACTCCGACCCGGACCTCCTGCGGCCGATTATCATTCACCACAAAGCGGAAAAGGAGGTTCGGATAACGAGTCTCGGCGTGCATGAGGCGTTCTCTATCTGGATCAAGGCGGCCGTCGTCATGGGGATCCTGCTGGCCAGCCCTTGGATCTTCTATCAGATTTGGGCGTTCGTGGCCGCCGGATTGTATCCGCACGAGAGGAAGTACATCCATGTCTTCCTGCCGTTTAGCTTGGGACTCTTCTTCGCGGGAGCCTCCTTGGCCTTCTTCTTCGTCTTTGGGCCCGTCTTGAAGTTCCTGTTCATGTTCAACGACATGATGAAGATCGCGCCGGACATGCGAATCACCGACTGGCTCAGTTTCGTGCTGATTCTTCCGTTGGGTTTCGGAGTGAGTTTCCAACTGCCGCTGGTGATGTTGTTTCTCGAGCGGATCGGCATCTTCGACGTGCATGCCTACTTGACGAAATGGCGCATGGCCATCTTGGTCATTGCAGTCACCTCGATGATGCTCACGCCGGCCGATCCCACCAGTATGATGATGATGGCCGTACCGCTGACGTTCCTTTACTTCCTCGGCATCCTGCTGTGTAAGTGGATGCCCAAGAATCGCAGCCCGTTCGACGACAAACTGGACGACGCCAAGCAAGACGAGAAGAAGGAGCTTAGCGACGAGGCCCGGCGCGAACGCTTCTGGCTGATCATGCGTTTGATTCTGGTGGCGATTCTGGTCGTCGTGTTCTTCGCTTGGGGGCCCATCCAGGAAGCCCGGCAACAGAAGGCGGCCGTCGCCGAGATCGGGCGACTGGGCGGCAAGGTCGTCTATCGCTATCAGTTGGACGACTCGGGCAAACTGACCAAGAAGACCGTGCCGCCGGGTTGGGGGCCCTTGCACAAACTCCTGGGTAAGGACATGTTCATCAAGGTGGTCCAGGTCGATCTGTCCGGCACCAAGGCGACCAATGACACACTCGAGACACTCCAAGAGCTGCCAGGACTGAAGCGGCTGAACGTCAAGGGGACCAAGGTCACCGCCGACGGCGTGAAGCAATTCCGCAAGGCGTTGACGAAGTGCAAAGTGGTCGGGCCGTAGTCGTCTAGCAGCCCGTTGAAAAAGTCGTGCGCCACTGCTTGCCGGGTGCCATGCTCCACGCTGCGTAGGGAGCGGCCGATAGACAACTTCCTGGTTTCGACCGTGGGTGGCTGGTGGCATAGCGCAGCGGTGCCCCAGTTTGTGGCGACCTGGGGCACCGCTGTGCTATGCCGCCAGCCACCCCGAATACTGAAGTTGTTTATCGGCCCCCCTAAGCATGCCCACGCAAGCGTGGAGCATGGCACCCGCACCCCATTAGATCGCTTCGCCGCCGCGTTGGCCGGTGCGGATGCGGATACAATCCTCCAGCGGGAGGACGAAAATCTTGCCGTCGCCGATCTCGCCTTCGCCGGTCCGGCTGCCCTCGATGACGGCGTCGATGGTCGGCTCGAGGAACTCCTCGTTCACGGCGATCATCAGTTGGACCTTCCGCAACAGATTGACCTGGAACTCGTGCCCCCGATAGACCTCGGTCTGGCCACGCTGTCGGCCGAATCCCTGGACGTCCATGACGGTCAGCCGGAAGACCTCGACCTTGGCCAGAGTCGCCTTCACGGCTTCCAGACGGTCGGGCTTGATGACGGCGATGATCAGTTTCATGGGTCGTCTCTCTTTCTCTTCCTCGGCATCAGGTCATTGAGAGACATCGTATCGCAAGGGACCAGATTGCTCAAGGCCAGCGGCCTGCCCCCGAGCGTCTCGTCGGCGTTTCGCGAGGAATCACCGGCGAGACCCTCATTTGCCCCTGCCACTTTCTTTAAGCATCGTTCGAGAAATGAGTGAGCGGAAAGGCGTTACCCACCGGCATCGTCGGGCGAACACTGCCCCTGAAATACCGGCGGCCGGCGCCTTGCCGCTCACTTGTTACCTCGATACTAAGCATGGTTCGGCGCCGTCTGGGAGCTGAGCACTTCTTTGCCGTGAGCATCTTCGGGCGACCATGGCACACCGGCCACGAACTCGGGCGGATAGGCATAGAGGCCATGTTCGGCCACATCCAGTCCGTCTAGTTCCACTTCCTCACTGACACGCAGGCCCACGGTGAGGCGGATCAATTGGAAGATCCCGTAGCTGACGAGAAAGGCCCAAAGGAACGCTGCCCCGACGCCGATGGCTTGGATGCCCAGTTGCACGGCGCTTCCGGAGGCCACGAGTCCGACATCCTTGGCGAACAGGCCCACGGCCAAGGTCCCCCAGGCACCGCAGACCCCATGCACCGAGATTGCGCCGACGGGATCGTCGATGTGGATTCGATCGAAGAAGACACAGGCCCCGACCACCATCACTCCGGCGATCAGCCCGACCAGTGCGGCGAAGTGGACGGGAATCACGTCACAGCCGGCGGTAATCGCGACCAGGCCGGCCAGGGCTCCATTCAAGGCGAAGGACGTATCCGGCTTCTTGAACACGATCCATGAGGTGAACAGCCCGCCGATGGCTCCGGCCGCCGCCGAGAGGTTGGTGGTCACGGCGATGAATGCGAAGCTTCCGTTGCCCACGGCGGTCGTGCTGCCGGGGTTGAATCCGAACCAACCGAGCCAGAGGATAAACACCCCCAAGGCGGCCAGGGGGATGTTGTGGCCGGGAATCGGCGTCATGGTCTTGCCCTTATACTTCCCGATGCGCGGTCCCAGGACGATAGCCCCGGCCAGTGCGGCCCAGCCACCGACCGAATGGACGACTGTCGAGCCGGCGAAATCGAGGAAGCCGATCTTCTCGAGCCATCCATTGCCGTCCATCAGCCCCCCCCAGGCCCAACTACCGAAGATCGGGTAAACGAACACGGTGATAACGACCGTGTAGATCAGGTAGCTGGAGAACTTAGTTCGCTCGGCCATGGCCCCGCTAACGATGGTGGCCGCGGTCGCGCAGAAGACCGTTTGAAAGATCAGAAATGCCCAGCCGAAGTTATTGTCTCCGGCGTCGTACAGGAAGTTGGTCGTTCCGAACAGGCCCGTGCTGCTGGCCCCGAACATCAACCCGAAGCCGACCAACCAGAACGTCAGGCTGCCGATGGAGAAGTCCATGAGGTTTTTGGTAATGATATTGCAGGCATTTTTTGCTCGGGTGAACCCGGTCTCGACCAGGGCGAATCCGGCCTGCATGAAGAAGACGAGGAATGCGGCCAGGCAAGTCCAGAGGATGTCCATGTCGGAGTAGATGTTGCCCGAGGCGATCTGGCCGTCGTCGTCGAGTTGTAGAGCCGATGTACGAAGGGTTTCCAGTTTTTGGGCATCGGACATCTCTTCCCACGTCGTGGGCATTGTTTGGCCGACGGACTCCTCGGCCTGTGCTCGTGCCGGCGCGGCCGATGCCGCCAGGGCAAAAAGAAATGCTAAACCCATGAAAAAACGCACTGCTCGACTCATAATTCCCGACACTACCATGACTCCGTAGACCGTCCTTTCTCGACACACCGTCGTAGCTACGTTCGCCAGAACGTGGTCGTGACTCTCCGGCACGCCCCACGTTCTGGCGAACGTAGCTACATCCAGGCACACCCTGGGTGATTTAGATGCAACATTGCACTCGCAAACATCGTGCCAAGCCTTGGCAGGTCGCTTGGATGGAGCCCGGCTCACCGCGTCCAATGCTCTACACGGAAAAGACTTGCGCGAAGCGGTCCGCCGGTCGAGATTGCGCCATCGACGAACGGGCGACAATCGGCATGCCTAACAATTGAGCATGATTGCAAGAATGGACAGCAGGTCCGGCAATAAGAAAGGGCCACCCGCGACACGATGTCACGGACGGCCCTTGGAATCTCTCGATGCGGTCTTCCGGCGTTCGTTCCTAGAAGGTGAAGATGAAATCGAAGCCGCCGGAGAACTGATCGGTGGCGTTGCCGCCGTCGAACGGCAGGCTGCCGACAGCGCCCGTTCCGTTGTACGAATCGTAACGGAGTTCGGGACGGAAGATCACGTTGGCATGGGGCCGCCAGTTCAGCCCGGCGGTCAGGCCGTAGTAGTTGCCGGCCACGGTCGGATCGCCGGAAACTCGGGCCCCGTCGTCGTCGCGGAACCACTCGAACCGAAGTCCGGCCGCCCAGCAGTCGTTCATTTGGTATTGCAGGTACTGATTGATTCCATACCACTCGTTGTCACTGGCCCCGAGGTTATTGTTGTTGCCCAGGTCGTGCTGGAGGATATAGGTCAGTTTCTCGGTCAACAGGTATTCGAGGACGAGGCTGTTCATGTAGACATCACCTTGGGGTACCTCCGCGATATGGCCCCAGTCGCCGAAGGTCACTGCCCAGGTCAGGGTGGCCCGATCCGACACGGTCCAGCCTATACCGCCGAGGAAAGTGCTCGCATCGTTGTTGTTCTCCCAACCGCTGTCCCAGCCCGCGGTCCAACCACCGCTAACCGACACGTTGTCGCTCAAGGCATAGGAGGCCAGGACTCCGGTGTGCGTGAACGGCTCGGCGTAATACATCGTGTAGGCGTGGGAGTAGAAGAAGTTGTCCGGAGCGGGGACGACTTCCCAACCGATATTCGTGTAGAAGTGACCGAACTTGATGCTTAAGTCATTGATTGCAAATTCGGCATAGAGTTGGGGGATGGCCGAGCCGTAGTCTCGAGCGCTATTCCATCCGGAATCCCAGCCGCCGTCTCCGAAGGATTGTGTGTCAGGGCCATCGGCACCAAACACATAGTCGGCTCGAAATCCCCAATCGGTGCCACAGCCGCCCGTGTTGGCCACCTTCTCGGCATAGAACCAAAGCTGGTTCATGGTGAACCCGTCGCCGACGTCGTTGAATCCCAAGGGACCGTTCCCGGCGTTTCCATAGGCATTGCCGTAGATGCCGGCGGAAAGCCAACCGCCGACGTTGATACCACGGCAGCTAAGGAACCGCGGCTGAGGCAACGTCCAGGGATCGCCAAGTGAACAGCCACGGCGACATTTCCCACCGCATGGGTCACACTCGTCGCACGTCGGTTCTCCACAGCCGTCGAACACGACCGCCAGCGGCTCCTCGAGCGGGGCCGGCGTATCGCTGGGAGACTCGCTCGCCGGTGCGTCCTCCTGAGCGAAATAGGCATAGCTATCTCGCTCGAATGCCGTCTGCCGCACCGACAAGGGTTGACGAAGGCTTGTCCCGGCGCCATAGCCTTCGGCCCGGGCCGGGCCGGCCGACAAAACGCCCAACAGCCCGGCCATTACGGCGAAATTTACGATCCTCATGTTCCTGTACTCCTGCTTGCGATAGGGAATGCCCCGCGCAGAGGCTGGACTCATGCTTCAGCGGCGGGCGCAACCGAGCGCGCGACGGGGCATATTGCCGCACGCTGCCTCTTACCGATCTTGGATCTCGGCAAGAATGGTATCGGACGCATGAATAACCCAGATTAACATTAAAATGCACAATCCGGGCGCCTTCGGAAAGATAAGGGCTTGGGATGCGAAACCATGCCGGTTGTCGAAACCTTGCCTACTCGAACAGCCGCTTCTGGCCGCCAACATCCGGCTCTTCCGGGGTAGTGAGGCCTAGATGATCGAATGCCAGCGGGGTCATTCGCCGTCCTCGTGGGGTCCGCACGACCAGTTCGCTACGGAGCAGGAAGGGCTCGACCTCGTCGATCAGGGTGTCCGGCGCCAGGTTCATCGTATGGGCCACCGCCTCGACGCCGACCGGCCCGCCGCCGAACACCCGAGCGACCGTCTTCAGATACTTGCGGTCTTGGGGATCGAGGCCCATGGTATCGATGCCCTGCATTTCGAGGGCGGCTCGAGCTATCTTGAGCGTGATCCGGCCGTCGGCCTTGCTCATAGCATAGTCGCGGACCCAGCGGAGCCGATTATTGGCCAGCCGGGGCGTGCTCCGACTTCGGCCGGCGATTTCCTGGGCCGAGGCCGCGTCGATCTCGACACCCAGCTTGCCCGCGCTTCGCAATACGATCTGGGCCAACTCGTCGACCGTGTAGAAATCGAGGTGCTCGCGCATCTGAAACCGATCGCGCAAGGGGGGCGAGATCAGCCCGGTCCGCGTGGTTGCCCCGATGAGCGTGAACGGCTTGAGTTGCATATTGATCGTTCGGGCGTTCACTCCCTCGCCCAGCGTCAGATCGATCCGAAAGTCCTCCATCGCCGGATAGAGAAACTCCTCGACCGCCCTGGCCATCCGGTGGATCTCGTCGATAAACAACACCGAACGTTCCTCGGCGTTGGTCAGATAGGGGATCAGATCCTTCGGTGCCGCGAGCGTCGCTCCACTGGCAATCTGAAACGGAACGCCCAGATCGCGTGGGATGCATGTGGCGAAGGTCGTCTTCCCCAAACCGGGCGGCCCGTCGAACAGGATATGCCCGAGCGGCTCGTCGCGTTTACCCGCCGCATCGACCGCAATCTCGACCCGGGCGTAGACCTCGCGTTGGCCGACCATATCCCGCATCCGCTTCGGGCGGAGTTCCCGATCGGCGTCGTCGGAGGAGCCGGGTTGCTGTAGGATTGGTTCGCGGGCCATCGGCTTAGAAGATATATCGGTTAACCACGTTTTCGAACAACTCTTGTCCACCGCTGGTACAGGGCGTTACATCACCCTTCTCGAGCATGTACTTCTCGAGGGACTTGAAATCGTGGCTTCCGCCCTCGATTTCGGCCCCGATGCCCGAGTCCCAGGAGGCGTAGCGATCGGTCACCATGCCGTCGAGCACACCGTCGGCACGCATGGCGGCGGCGATTTTCAGGCCCATGGCAAAGGTATCCATGCCGCCGATATGCGAGTAGAACAGATCGATCGGGTCGAAACTCTCGCGACGGACCTTCGCGTCGAAGTTTACCCCCCCCGGCTCCAGCCCACCCTTGTGCTTCAAGAAGGCTAGCATGATCTTGGTGGTCGAGTAGACGTCGGTGGGGAATTGGTCGGTGTCCCAACCCAAGAGCAGATCGCCCGTATTGGCGTCGACCGAGCCCAAGAAGCCTTGATGGCCGGCGTATTCGAGCTCGTGCTCGACGGTGTGGCCGGCCAACGTGGCGTGGTTGGTCTCGATGTTCAGCTTCACATGGTCTTCCAGGCCGTAGGCGCGAAGGAAGTTGATACAGGCGGCCGAGTCGAAATCGTATTGATGCTTGGTCGGTTCCTTCGGCTTCGGCTCGAAGTAGAACTGGCCGGTGAACCCGATCTCCTTGGCGTAATCGACGGCCATGTGCATGAAGGCGGCCAGATGGTCCAGCTCACGCTTCATGTCGGTGTTCCAGAGGTTCTGATATCCCTCGCGCCCGCCCCAGAACGTATAGCCGTCGCCACCCAGTTCGTGGGTCACCTCCAGGGCCTTCTTCACTTGGGCCGAGGCATGGGCGAAACTGTCGGCATTGCAACTGGTGGCCGCGCCATGGACGTAGCGGGGGTTGCTGAACAGGTTGGCCGTGCCCCAGAGCAATCGGATGCCGGTCCGCTGCTGTTCTTCCTTGAGTGCCTTGACCACGGCGTCGAAGTTCTTGTTCGTCTCGGCCAGATTGTCGCCCTCGGGCGCTACGTCGCGGTCGTGGAAGCAATAGAACCCGGCACCGAGCTTCTCCATGAACTCGAAGGCGACCTTCACCCGATTCAGGGCATTTTCGAGGTTATCCTCGGGCCCTTCCCACGGCCGCAGCATGGTGCCCGGCCCAAACGGATCGGCCCCGGTCCCTCGCATCGTGTGCCAGTAGGCCACGCTGAACCGCAGGATTTCCTTCATCGACCGGCCTTCGACCAGTTCGTCGGCGTTGTAATGCCGAAACGCGAGCGGATTGGTCGAGTCGGGTCCTTCGTATTGGATCTTGTCGATATCGGGAAAGCCGGGCATGTGCTGATCTCCGTGTTTGGCCGGGGTCTTCTTCGCTGAGTCGGTATACAAAGTCCATCGATTCTCGCAAACGGGCACCGTTTGGACAAGGGGCCCCGGGCTGCAAGGGCGTGTAGCGTGGGCACTGCCCACCAAGAAGCAGGAGGAACGCATCCATAGTTCTGGTGGGCAGTGCCCACCCTACGACGCATTGGGCACCCCCACTACGTCTCCCGAAGAATGATCCAATCACCCAAACGGGGGAATAGCTGGGCCAATGCGAAGAAATATCGGGCCAGCCCGGGCATGATTAGCTCGGGACGACGACGCTCGCATGCCCGCAGAACCGCATTGGCCAGCTTCTGCGGTGGAATGCCGCGCGTCTTCAACCCGGCGCCCGGCTCTCGGGCACGCTCGGGGATGTCTTCCAGCCCTTCCAGGGGGTATAGCCGAGGATTGTCTCGTGCCACCGGGCCGGGGCAGACCAACAGGACGTGCAGGCCCTCGGGGCCCAATTCGAGACGCAATTGCTGGGAGTAGGCCGCCAAGGCGTGCTTTGTGGCCGGATATGCCCCCACCCATCGGGCGGCTGCCTTGGCCGCCAAAGAACCGATGTTGACCACATGACCACGCCGGGCAAGCAGATGCGGCATGGCGGCCCGAGTGCAGCGGACCGCCGCGATCAGGTTCAGCTCCATGAGCTTCTGGAACTGCTCGGGCGTGGTATCCATCACCTTTCCACGCATCGAGCGGCCGGCGTTATTGACCAGGACATCGAGCCGACCGAACCGCTCCAATGCGACCTTGAATAGCCGATCGACGTCGTCTTGCCACGTAATATCGGCCTGAATCCCCAAAACGTCCAGCCCGGCGGTCTTCATCTCGGTGGCGGCCTGCTCGACCGCATCGGCCTCCAGCGCGGCGATAACCAGCTTGGCACCCGCTCGGCCATAGGCCTCGGCAAGAACTCGGCCCAAGCCGCTCGATCCGCCCGTGACCAGCACCACCTTGCCTTCCCAGAAACTCATGGCGATAGGATACCCGGGCCAGGGAGAACCGGCCAGGGGGCGGGGGGGATTTCGAGGGGCGAATTTCGGAGTCGAGAATCTGGGATTTCCGCCCACGGCGGTTATAATGGGACGATTAGCGGCCACTGGGCCACGCTTCGGGGGGAATACAAAACACCATGGATCTGCCCGTGAGTCAACTGCAACGCTGGATACTCTCGATCCTCGCCACCGGGGCGCTCTTGGCGCTCGCCGGCCGGTCGATGGCCCAACCGCCGAGTGTCGACCCGCAACAGCGAATTGCCCGGCTGATCGAGCAGCTTGGCGACGAGGACTATTTTGCCCGGGAAGGGGCCCAGGCCACATTGGCCGAGATGGGATTCGAGGTCTACGACGCCGTCAAGGTGGCGACCACCCACGCGGATCTCGAGATCGCCGCCCGAGCAAAGTTCCTACTGAACCGGATGGCGGTCCATTGGACCGACGCGGACGACCCGGCGGAAGTCGTCAAGTTGTTGAGCGACTACCAGCAGCAGGACATGCCGACGAAGCTCACTCGCATGAGTAGCTTGGCGGCGCTGCCCGATCGCAAGGGCCACGTCGGATTGTGTCGGCTCGTGCGATTCGAGCGATCGGCCGTACTGTCGAAACACGCGGCCTTATTACTGTTGAGCGATCAGGGTCCCGACGCCGAGTCGGCCGCCTTGTTGGCGAAGCATCTGTCGGGCAGTCCACGAACCGCGGCCCGATGGATCGCGGCCTATGCTCGGCTTGGCAAAGATCGGGAAGCAGCCCTGGCCGATTTTACGAAGTTGGTCGATGCGGAGCACGAATTGCTGCGGGAGGAACCCACTCAGTCGAGCCGCCAGCTCGTGACCGAGTTGATACACAAGGAAGTAGCTTGGCTGAAGGCGGCCGGCGAAAACGAGCGGGCCATCGTCGCGATGCGCCGGCTTCTCTCGATTCAGCCGCCCCGCAATGTGAAGGCCCTGGTGGAATTGATCGATTGGCTGATCGAACAAGAGGCATGGCCGGTGATCGAGGAGATGCCACAGGAGTTCGAGGACGAATTCTCGCTCGACCCAAAGCTGGCGTATCGGCTGGCCGAAGCCTATCTCAAACACGACTTACCCGAGGCGGCGGATCGTGCGGCCCAACGGGCGATACGCCACAACCCGGGCACGAGTCCGGCACGGCTCTCGGCCCACTTTCAGACGGCCGAGGAATTGCGGAAACGGGGACTCTGGTCATGGGCCGAGCGCGAGTATCTCCACGTGATCGAGAACGATCCCCAAGCCGAGGCGTCAGGCTCGGCCGCCATGGCAAGGCTGCTCGATGAATACGTTCATCGCAAGGCATGGGCGAAGGTGGACGAGATGGCGGACCGGTTCGCCGCCCAGTTTCCCGATAGCCCGATCCTGCAATACACGCGCGCTCAGGCCGCCGTCGAAAAGGGGCAATCCGAGCAGGCCGAGGAGATTGCCAAGAAGGCCCTGGAACTGAACGCCGGTACGAACACGGACCAAATGAGCGAGCATTTGTCGATCGCCACAATGCTACGTCAGCGAGGGTTGTTCGATTGGGCGCGGCAAGAATATGAACATGTGGCCAAGCAGGGCAAAGCGACCAACTCGCTGATCGTCGCAGCTCGGTACGGCCTATCCGAAATGCTCCACGACCAGGGCCAAGATCTCGAAGCGGCGCAAGTGCGTCAGAAGACGATCGAGGTGATCGAGGAGGCTTCCGGCACCACGGATTCTCCCACGCCATTCACTCTCTCATCGCGTTCGCGAATGAACTACTTCCGTGCCTGCCATTATCGTGACCAGGGCGATCGGGCCAAGCAACGCGAATATCTCGATAAGGCGCTCGATATGGATCCGGCCGATACGGATGCCCTGATCGCATGTTTCCAACTCGAAGATCAGTCCGACGAGTATCGCGCCAAGATTCGATCGCTGGTCGCCAAGGCGGCCGCCGTCTATCGGCGACAGATGGCCCAACCTACCACCTCGTCGACTCCCTACAATCAATTTGCATGGCTGGTGGCCAACACCGAGGGCGATCTGGACGAAGCGTTGCGTTGCTCGAAGAAAGCGATCGAACTGAGCCCCGACAGCAGCGGATTCCTCGACACGCTGGCCCATGTTTATTTCGCCCGAACGGAATATGAAATGGCCTACCAGACCCAAGTCAAGGCCGTTGCGATGGAGCCGAAGTCCGGGCTCATGAACCGGCAACTCGAAGTCTTCCGCAAGAAGTGGGAAGCATCCAAGAAGGAATCGGAGGAGAACGCAAGTGAGTAACCGGGCACTGAAGCGGCGGCACATCGAGGGAATCGAAATGGCCCTGGTCGATCAGGGCGACGGGATTCCGCTGGTCTTGGTGCATGGCTTTCCCTTGGACCATTCGATGTGGAACGCCCAAATCGATCCGCTATCGCAGTCCAGCCGCGTAATCGTTCCCGACCTGCGCGGCTTCGGCCAAAGCAGTGCGTCCGATGAAAAAGTTACGATGGAACGATTCGCCGACGATCTGGCGGCGTTGCTGGATGATCTTGGCGTGACCGAGCCGATCGTGTTCTGTGGGCTGTCGATGGGTGGCTACGTCGCGTTCCAGTTTCAGCGGAAGTACGCGTCGCGATTGCGTGGCCTGATACTCGCCGACACGCGGGCACTCTGCGACACACCGGAGATGGCGGCTGGGCGTCTTCAGATGGCCGACCGGATCATTCAAGAAGGACCCGGGCCGCTTATCGACATGATGATGCCCAATCTGTTCGCCGAGGCCACGGTCAACGAGCGGCCCGAGGTGGTCGAGTCGTTGCGTCGGGTAATGATGGAAAACGATCGCCTGGCAATCGCCGCCGCGGCGCGTGGCATGGCGGAGCGGCCGGACGTGACCCCGATGTTGTCGACGATCGATTGCCCGACGTTGGTGATCGTCGGCGAACTGGACACGATTTCGCCGGTCGAAGAGATGCGGCAGATTGCCGAGTCGATCCCCGACGCGCGACTGATCGAGATCGCCGCGTCGGGCCATATGTCGCCGACGGAGAAACCGGCCGAGTTCAACGCCGCCGTGGTGCGGTTTCTCGCGTCGCTTTGAAGCAAACCACTCGCTATTTGCGGGTGCGGGTGCCATGCTCCACGCTTGCGTGGGCATGTTCTTCACCCCGGACAAGCATGCCCACGCAAACGTGGAGCATGGCACCGGAGAACCGCCTTAGGGCAACTGGAACATCGACTGGCTCTTGACGATCGCGTAATCGTCGGGGAACGTGTGGAAGGCCTGGATCAGGAGGTTGCGGTTGCGAGTTTCCACGTTGATGTAGCTCAGCGCGCCCAGGGCCATTCGGCCGCTGGAGTCGAACTTGTGGAACATCCCCTGGCGCAGTCCGTCCTGGGCCAACTCCTGCTGAAAGGTCCAGAAGACTTCCGGCTCGACCGACTCGAGTTGGAAACTCACCTGATAGCAGGCTCCCCCGCGACACTCGACGCGATCGGTGCGCTGTCCGCGAAGGGGATAGGAGAGGAGTCGCCGTCGCTCGGGCAACGGATGATGAGCAGCGGCCGCCACTTCGGTCAGCGTCAGCCCGGCATAACGCCAGGTGACGACGTGGCCCGCCGTGGTGATATCGATCTTTGCTTCGTATTCACCGCGCTTGACCGTGCGCGAGTGAGAGACTTCAAACAATTCCGGGTGGAGTGGTCGGCCGTAGAGTTGAAAAACCAACTCGGCGACTTTCGGTCGAACAGTCAGCACGGTTGCAGTCCCTCCGTTTATAATAATCCCCGAACGGGGCAGTGATTTTCAATGGGATCTTCCACGATTTCCAAGATCGTGTGGTCATTATACCGTGGTCCCTTTCTTTTCACAAAGGGCGCTTTCCAAAGAACGGCAACTTCTCTGAAATTGGGGGGGGTTGACGGATCGGCCGCTCAGCCAATCCAGCCCGCCATTATGTCGTAAGCGGCGTGTGTACCCGTCGCAATGCCGAAGCCACGGTAAACAAACAAGATAGAGAAGAAGGCACCGGCAAAAAAACGGAACAGAAACGTGAACCAACGAAATTCGTCGCGATAGTCTCCAACGTAATGGGCACCCGAGAAAATCAGGCTCGACAGGATCACCGCGGCCAACATGCAATAGGCCGGATGTAACTTTGCGGCGCGTAGTCCCCACGCTATCACTGATAGCAGGATCAACCGGAAGAGCAACTCTTCGTAGATCCCCGCTCCAATAAATCGCACGGCATCGGCAGCTCGGGCCGAAAGATCCAGCCGAATCGGTCCGGCCACTGTCTGCAACAGCGTGCCCTGCAGGTGGGCCAACAACCACAAGCAGATCGCTAACAACACGCACTCGCCGGCCATCCCTCCCCACAAACCGCGGGAGAGCCGCCACGTCTGGCGTGTCGTGAAATGCCAGCCCAACAGGATGCAAAGGATCAGCGCCGGCAGCAGGAAATACTGACTGAACCCCAACCAGTCGAGAAACTGGCGCAACCAGGCGTCGGCCCCATTTCGGGCAGAGTTCTTCGGCACCCACAATACCCCAACCTCGTAAACCGCCAATAAGGGAAGCACGAAGATTAGGCTGGCCAGCGGCTGACGCGATTGGACCCAATAGTTGTCGGTCGCATCGTTGTCAGTCGCACTGGGCAACGGGCCGTCGGGAGGAGTCGCTTCGCTCATTAAACCACCAGGAGTTGGGAACTCGTGCGTGGAAAAAGGGGACAGGCACCGAGCCGCGGCGTTCCATGGCGAGATTGGTATCTGTCGTGGCTCGGAGCCAGTCCCCTTTTTCCGCTCCTATTCATCTTCGACCACCAGCACACTATAATGTGTGTTTTCCCGCACGAAGGATCGTCTCGCGCTATGCCTGCGGCCTTGATGGACATCTACGATCGCCTATTCGCCGCACTTGGCCCCCAACATTGGTGGCCCGGCCGGTCACCCTTCGAGGTTGTCGTGGGGGCCATTCTCGTACAGAACACGAACTGGCAGAACGTCCGTCGGGCCATCGACAACCTCCGCGAGGCCGATCTGCTCGAGCCCCACGCACTGCACGATGTCCCGGTCGAGCAGCTCGAAGAGTTGATTCGCCCGGCCGGCTATTTCCGAATCAAGGCACGCCGATTGCGAAGTTGTCTGGACTTCCTCGTCGAGCAATACGACGGCTCGCTCCGCCGAATGTTCGCTACGGACATGGCCACGTTGCGCGAGGAGTTGCTCGGCGTCCACGGCATCGGGCCGGAAACGGCCGACTCGATTCTTCTCTATGCGGGCGAGTTACCCAGCTTCGTGGTCGACGCCTACACCCATCGCGTGTTCGGCCGACATGGTTGGATCGACTTCGAGGCCGACTACCACCAGATCCAAGACTATTTCCAAAGCGGGCTCCCGCAAGATGTGGCGATATACAACGAGTATCATGCCCTATTGGTTCGCCTAGGCAAGGACTATTGCCGCAAGAGCAAGCCGAAGTGCGCCGAATGTCCGCTGGCCGAGTTGTTACCCGACGGAGGCCC
>SDBT01011114.1_pt1 | contig 14507 bp, 14 predicted proteins | sample 2277101 | NCBI WGS metagenome assembly SDBT01 (sample SAMN10404973, study PRJNA504765) | marine sediment metagenome | isolation source: marine sediment core GS10_PC15, 103 cmbsf | place: Arctic Ocean: Southern Knipovich Ridge | collected 2010
TTTAATGATAAACCTACACCAAATACTTGTGGATCGTCGAACTCTTTAAGCACAGAGTCTAACCCATTGGGTGATACTTCACAATCATCATCTATAAAAAACACTATTTCACCTAAAGCGGTGTTTACAGCATCATTTCTCGAAGATGCTAACCCTTTTCTTGGTGCTTTAAAAAATTTGATGTCAATTGATTGACTTTTTCCTTTGAATCCCATTACAACCTTTTGTGATAAATCGTCATCACTCGCATCCCAAACTATCACCTCAAAATTTCTGTAGGTCTGTCTCGCAAGAGAACGCAAACTTATATTCTTAAGAGCTTTAGCTCTATTTCTTGTTACTATAATTACACTTATCCTATTTTTACTACTTAATATCATGCATTTGTCGCTCATTTTCCATTCCTTTATTCTTAGTAATTAACTTTCTTTGTAGATACCCATGGGTAAGCCCGTAAGTATCCACAATTGATTCAATGTGCGAAATATTTTTTAAAATCACTATAGGTAGTAATCGGGTAGGAGGTAGATATTAAAGGATTATTTTTTTCTAATCATCTTATCAAGTTTAAGTCTCGTAAAAATTTAGGAATACCCATCTTATAACTTATAATAAAAGTATAAAGCAGTTCTCTTAGAAAAATTAATTTTTTTCCAAAATAGACAAATTTCCGTTTTTTAAATAAATAAAATTAGCTTTTGCAATGGCAGTATAAAGTAACTGGGAATAATATTTTTTATAAGAAATACTATCTTTATTTCTTCTTAGTTTATATAAAAAATCACCTGCAAAACTTATATCATATTTTGTAGATATTCTTAAAAGCAAATCGTAATCCTGAGCAAAAAACATTTCATCGTTATAATTCCCAACGTCCTGGAGTGTTTTTTTTGAAATAAATAAACTTCCATGAGCTAAACAGTTTTTCTTTTTCAAATAATTATTTAAATTAATTCTCGGTATCATTACTTTTTTTATTTCATTCCCGTCTTCATCAATTATAATCACATCGCACCCTATTACCCCATTTTGTCTCCCTTTTTCCATTGCAAGCATCTGGGTTTTCAATCTTTCTGGCAAAGAAATATCATCAGCATCCTGGCGAGCAATATATTTACCTCTGGCCAATTTTAACCCCTTATTCAACGATTTAGTCAATCCAATATTTTTCTCATTGTTAATAATTCTAATTCTCGGGTCATTATAACTTTCTAAAATCTCTGCTGTCTTATCAGTAGACCCATCGTTAATTATTAAAAATTCAAAGTCTTTAAAAGTTTGCCCTAAAATGCTATCGATAGCTTCCTGCAAATATTTTTCTCCATTATATACAGACATTAGAACAGTAACTTTAGGATTTTTCATTTTTATACCACTCGACAAATCTTTTTATCCCTTCTTCTATTTTTACTTTAGGTTCATAATTTAACATTCTTTTAGATTTACTAATATCAGCAAAAGTAATGGAGGGGTCACCGGGCTGCTCAGGCAGATATTTTATCTTTGCAGATTTACCTAAATTTTTTTCAATTAAGGAAATCAGATAAGAAAGATTTGTAGGGTTAGAATTACCGAGATTAAAGATTTGAAAATTAAAATCTTTATTTAAGGCAGATATAATTCCCTCTACAATATCAGAGATAAAAGTATAATCCCGTTGACTTTTCCCATCACCGTATAGCTCTATTTCTTTGCTTTCATTAATAAGTTTAGTAAACCTACAAATCGCCATATCAGGCCTTTGTCTCGGTCCATAAACTGTAAAAAACCGTAATATTGTAACCGGAAGATTATAAAGATGATTATATGTATAACACATAAGTTCTCCTGTTCTTTTGCTTACTCCATAAGGAGAAATTGGTTTCAATTCACTCCCCTCAAAAAACGGTATTTCCTTTGTAGCACCATAGACTGATGATGAGGAACCAAAGATAAAACTCTTTATTTTGTATTCTTTACTTAATTCTAAAAGGTTTAAGGTTCCATTTATATTTATATCAATATATAAATTAGGATTCTTTAAGGATGGCCTTACCCCTGCTTGTGCTGCAAGATGAATTACTTTTCGAAATTTATATTTTTCAAATACCTTTTCCAAAGTACTTTTATCTCTAATATCGACTTTAACCAAATTAAATCTTTTTTCTCTCAAAAAAGGCCTAATATTATTTTTCTTTATTTGTGGATCATAATAATCGTTAAGACTATCCAAGCAAACTACCTCATGTCTTTCTTTCAATAATCTCTCTATCAAATTGCTTCCAATAAATCCCGCTCCACCAGTAACTAGTAATTTCATTTCTTTCTAGTCTCCTCATAAAAAATAAAAACTTTAGACTTATATGGTATATATTTAAATTTATCTTAACAATTCTCTATATTCATTGTCAAAGAATAATTTATCAAACAAGACTTATGATTTAGTTTATAGTTACTATGTAAAAAGGTCTATATGAATATTTACTGCAATACAGGTTATTTTCATGTCAGACGTATCTTTTTGCCATTATATTTATACTGAAAATATGCAAAAATGAGAAAAAGAAAAAATTTATATGTTATAGTTAAATATACACTATCAATACTTACATCAATTATTATTATTGTTAAAATATATATTAAAAATGGAATAACGCGTAGTATTATTTTCAGTTTTATTTTATTTTCAATAAATTTATTTAGTAGTATAATTGACATTAAAAACATTAAAAAATAAGATATAGTAGTTGTAACTGATGCCGCAATAATACCATATTTTGGGATAACCAGAATATTTAAAATAACATTCGTAAATGCCCCGATTAATACCATTTTCATATCCAGATCAGTTCTTTCCAAATGATTGAAAATATTCATATAAATATTCATAATATTCATTATAACAATACCTGGTAATGCTATTAAAAAAACGTAATAAGAAATATTATAAGTTTCTGTACTCAGAAATAACATTACTTGACGTGCTGGAATTATTGCAACTGCTACTAATATTGGAAAATACTTTATCATTATATCGCCAAGTTTTTTAATATATAAAGCAGCATTGTTAAAATCTTTTGCAGCCTTATCAAGCACTATTGGTCCCAAGGCTTTTTGGAATGGTTGAACAATACTTGTACTTAGAGAGTTACAAAATTTATAACCATAAGTATACAAAGCAACTGCTTCCATTCCAATAAAATATTTAATTATCAGACGGTCTCCCGCTGTTAATATCATGATTCCGATTGTAGAGGGAACAACAGGTAATCCAACTTTAAGTTGCTTTTTAATTTCTTTAAACTTAAATCTAAAATATCTTAATTTAAAATTATTTAATAACCATATCATCCCAATAACACTAAATATAAAATTACTAATAAACATAGCTATAATATAAGAACGATATGATGTATCAATATAAATCACTAAAAAATATGTTATAACTGTAGTAATGATAGATAGTATCACGGATACTACAACATTGAACTTCGGTTTGTCACAAAGTACCAAAGTTTTTAAAAAAATGGTTACAACATTCTTCATTAATATTGTAGTCAAAAAGATAGATGCGATAGAAAATGGCAATGATTGATCTATGATATTTATGCCTAGTTTATAACATATTCCCAAGGAAAGTAAAAAAATAAGGAACATAAAAAGAGTTATACTGAAAGTATGGTATAATTTATTAGAATATTCCTCTTTTGATACTTTAAAATATTTTAGTTTAACCGCAACATCTGCCCCCATATTCATCACTCTGGATAATATTGGCTGGATTAACCATAATATACCTATTATACCGAAATCTTGTTGAGAAAGATTTTTTGTAAAAAGTGGCAATAAAAAAATAGAAGATAACGTAGCAATTACTTTTCCAAAAATAAAAATAGACGAATTTTTAAATAACTTATTTTTTGCTATTTTATCAATATTAAACATTTTCATAATTTTTTAAAGTCGTAATTTTAGATTTAACACTGCCTTTATAATTCTTTACAATTATTTCGTCTTTAGACTTTTCCCACCCCATTCCATAAATATCAAGTTTTCCTTTGGGTCCAAAATGATTAATAATGTTAAATCTTTCTTGATAAATATCCCCCTTTTTATCTTTCCCTTTTGTTTTATAAGAATAGATCATGCAAAGGAACTTCTTTTTATTAAAAGGATTCGGGTTCACCATCTTGCGAAAAGGGTTAAAATAAAAGTATTTTATAAAATAACTGCCATCCACAACTCTATCATCCCAGGTTAAAACTACATCGAATAAAGGGTTTTTTAAAAACTTATTACCATGCAAGGGAACAATATTTTTTTCTTCTGTGTTAATATAGATTATTTTAACTTTTGGATTTGCTTTTATTAGTTTTAATAATATTCTAATATTAGCATCAAACCGGACTGCTAATGCGATATCTATTTTTGATAGATCGGGATATAGATCGATTGTATTTAAATTCCAGTTTTGATTTTTACAGTATTTTTTAAAAAATATAAAAGGTTCTGGAACATTATCTCTATCGTAATTGATATCAAATAATTTATTATTGTAAAAATTTTTATTTGAAGGAATAACCGCGATATTCATTTTAAAATATATTTTCCTTGTATCTGGAATATTTTTCAACGCTTGTTGCCATACAGCATTTTACGAGAAATTTACAAATTAAATCTTTTTTGCAATAGACTCCCACGCCTTTACAGACGTGGTACTCACCTTAACAGACTATTATCTGTCCCGGTCTACCGGGAATTTGCTCTCATCCCCACCTTAACAGATGGGGAATTCCCGCTAAATTAAATGAATTCTTGTAGAATGTAGTTCACAAGAGCCATTATCTTTTTTTGAAAGACATTCTAAAAACATTAGAAAAGGATAAATAAATAATAAATAAAGATATTTAAAAATCTTTCCACCGATTCCGATATATCTATCTAAAACATATGGAACTTTAATTAACATAGCAGAAAGATAATCAAAATAATTTCCGTTGTATGATAAATCTATTATATTAAATCCATTATCTTTTAAATACTTTTCAAAAAAATATTTACTAAAACCATTATAAAAATAGTATGGTGCATAATGTGTAAAAGATGAAACAGGAACAGTTATTATTAATATTCCACTTTCTCTTAATATTCTACTAAATTCTTTTATTGCATAAATGGGTTCAGGGATATGCTCAAATACTTCTACACACATTATTGCGTCAAAAGATCTATCATCGACAGGTATTTTTGTAATATCTGAAATTATATCAAGTTTAGAATTATCTCTTATATCTGTCTGTAATCCTTCTCTATTACCTTTCCCATTATATCCACCAAAATCCTGAGATATATATTTTAAATGGTTACAATATTTTTTATACTGTAATTCACCAGCTCCAGCATCCAATATTGAAGAATTTTTAGGAAGTTCTGATAATACTTTTTTTAGCCATTTGTCACGGCAAATTTTATTATTTTTTTTATAAAGATTAAATATTGTCATAGTAAGAACCTTCTATTTCGCATTTTAATTAATTTCACAGTATTTCCAACACAAATACCATAACTAACCAAATTCCTAGTTACTACCGCTCCTGCTACAACTATTAGATGAGCACCAATTCTAACCCCATTAATGATAATAGAATTGAAACCTACTCAAACATCATACCTTATTTCAGTCCCTCCTTTATATGTGGCTTTTTGTAATGACATTTGAATATAAATATTTTAAAACATGGGAACATCCCATAATAGAAATATTTGGACCTAACATAAAATATTTTCCAATTTCAATCTTTCCATATAAATAATTATTATATCAGATATAACTATTACCATCAATAGATATTGCTCTAGGTGCCTGTATTCTGACATTATATCCAAATTCGATCCTATTCCCTAAAAGTAAACCATTTCTCCCTAAGCAAGTAAACCCCCTTCCAAAAATAACTAATTCAAGTTGTTTACCATGCAAAAGAAAAATAATATATTGCTAAATATTTCTCATTTTTATATAACAAAATAACAAAATTAAAAAATTTCTGGCCTATTTAATTAAAAATACTATTTTGATCATAGGAGAAAATATATTAATTTTCACATCTTACCCAACTTTTAGGATAGTAAATATCGTCTTTCCTATCTTCGCTTCTAAACCATTTTGCTGGAGCAATTACAATTTTATCAGGATTTTTATTTAACCAGGCACCCCACCAACTAAATGAACTATTTGCTATAATATTATGTTTACATTGACTCATTAAATATTGATGCTCGTGGTCTGGTTCATTATTGTCTATAAAGACAATCGAATATTCAAAATTCATATTCTTTTTTACCCAATTAATATCATCGGAAAATATATAAAAAACAGCATCATTTACAATTTTTTTTATATAATCCATAGCACTTTTATAATATTTTAGGGAGCATATTTCGTAATTTGCTAAAAATTTAGGATTAGATATATAGTCTCCACGCCTAAAATGAACCGAAACTGAATTAGTTGAACTAATTCTATTTATTATTTTTTTATTTAACTCTGAAATATTTTCATCTTTCAGAGTTAAATTTTTTGAAATATCATTTTTATATTCTTCAACTATTTTAAATTTTTGCCAATATCCATCAATAAACGCTATCTTCGATTTCTTAGTATTTTTAAAACTAAAATTTCTCTGATTAAAATATTCAGGAATATATTGGCGAAAAAATGAGTGTGATACTATAGGATTTGCAATTGAATATATCCTTTTCCTTCTAACATTTTTTATGTATTTTGAAATATTTGAAGATATAAACTCATTATTAGTATTATATAAATTTAATTTATACGGATAGTATTTTGGGTGTAAATTAAACGGATAATTTTCTTTATTAAAATAAGTTTTGTCAATTATTAATCTTCTATTATATTTTATTGATAAAGATCTAGCAAATGCATATTGAAACATTTGATTTCCCAAACCACCAAATATTTTTATAATAATCATTTTGAATAAAATCTTTCAATTTTTTCACAGATGTAATTTATTTGAGAATTAGTTAATTGTGATGCAGAGGGTAACCATAATCCTCTTTCACCAACCATATTTGAAACAGGATATTCACCAGGAACTTGATAGGCTTTTTGTTTATTGACCGGTGGATACATTAAACGGGTCCCTATATTATTTTCCTTTAAAAATGCAATTAAATTTTCTCTATCTTCTACTAAGACATCAATAAACCAAGGAGTTGTATTTTCCAAATCCTGATCAAAGAATTTTAGTTTTTTGACATCCTTCAAGTTTTCTTGGTACCGTTTCAAGATTTCTTTTTTACGGTCAACTCGCCATTGTAATTTTTTCATCTGTTCAATTCCAACAACAGCTTGTAAATCGGTAAATTTGAAATTCCAACCAATAGTATCATGAATATCAATTCCACCTCTACTACGTCCAAAATCTTTTAATCTTTTCAACTTATATGCAATATCGTCATCATTAGTAATAATTGCTCCGCCTTGCCCTGTGGATATTACTTTTGGAACGGAAAAAGAAAAACTTCCAACTTTTCCCACTGTCCCAATATGCCTACCATTGGGATAAAAAGAACCAAGCGCCTGAGCTGAATCTTCAATTAGCACCAGATTGTCTTTTTCTGCCAATTTTATAAATTCTTCAACCCCTGCTCTTGGATATCGACCATTCGTACTTACAAGCATGATTGCTTTAGTTTTTCTTGTTATTGCTTTTTTGACTTGTTCAATATCAAGACAAAGAGTTTCAGGTTCAACATCAACAAAAATAGGATTTGCTCCAAATAATTTAATAGAATTGGGAGTTGCAATCATAGTAAAATTTGGTACAATTACTTCATCACCTGTTTTAATACCACAAGCTAAAGCTGCAAGAGTTAAACTTACCGTCCCATTATTCACAGCAAAACAATATTTTGCTTCCGTATAGTCACATATCATTTGCTCAAATTTTTGTGTTTGGTTAAATTCAGTTAACCATCCACCTGACTTCATATAATTATCTAAAGCAATTCGTTCTTCTTCTCCAAACCATGGTTCCATTTGAGGAATAAAATTCTTCATTTGACTGCCTCCACATTTAAACTTATTAAAATACCATTCTCTTTATCCATGTGTGGAATATAAGCTTGTGAATAATCATCATAATCTTTATGAATAGTATTTCGCCAGTCATATCGTTTGATTTTGTAAAATCCAGTTTGTTCAAGTACTTTCTTTAGAGAATTAAAATCATAAGTTGTTTTATGATAAAATGTATCAACCTTTTCACCAACAGTTTTATATGGCCATTTCCCATATAAAGGCCCAAGTATTCCCCGGTGATCAAGATCATGATACTTTTCATATACTTGGACTATTGCTTCAAAATCTGGTAATGCTACTCTTAATATTCCTCCTTTTTTGAGTATTCTGTACCATTCTTTTAAAACATATTTAACTTCAATACGATCAAAATATTCTAATGAATGTGAAGAATAAATTAAATCCACAGTATTGTTGCGTATTCCGGAGTATCCGGACGGCAATTCCGAAGGCATCCGGACATTAAACCGGAACATCCGGACATCTTATCGATTCAATCTTTATTAACATTATTCTTAATCAATAATTATCATTTAGTTCATATTAAATTGAAAGACCTGAAAGAATTTAATCTAAAAGCTTTACTCTTTTTTCCAATAAGGTTATTGTATACCTATAGAGACTGTTCGGCAACACCCTTTTGACCTATCGCTCATTAGATTGCCTGAATGGTCTTTTTTGCCATCACCTCCCGCATAGCCACATATCATTTGTTCAAATATTTGTGTTTGCTTAAATTCAGTTAACCATCCACCTGATTTCATATAATTATCTAAAGCAATACGTTCTTCTTTTTCAAACCATGATTCCATTTGAGGAATACACTTATTTTTCATTTATAGCCTCCCTATATCTTTTCTCAAGATTTAATATTTGATTTTTATTTCGATCTTTCAGAAATTTAGCTGGTATTCCAACATATAATTTCCATTCTTCCAGATCTTTATTCACAAGAGATAATGCACCAACAGAAGAACCCTCATAAAATGTAACATTTGGCAGTACAACAGAAGATGCCCCCACAATACAATGTCTGTTTATTACTATTTTACCAATTTGTACATTACCTTTATATTCAAAGGGAATCATAGGAGTTGCAATACCTCCAATATAATCATCACTCCCTGCTGATAGAACGACGTTTGGGGCAAGTGTAGAATATTCTTTCATCTCAACAAAAGATTTCTTTCCACCAATTATTTTACATCCACTTGATATATGCACATTATTATGAATTTTTAATGACGTTGAAATATATGTAAAATCATCAATTATCACATTATTTCCGATTTCAACTAACTTAGGATATCTAACTCTTACAGTTTTTCCGATAATAACATTCTTACCTAATTTTTTTAATTTAGAAATATTAAAAAAGATATTATTATTATTGATCACAACCTTCTCCTATCTTTTTCAGCCCCAAGATAAGGACCATTTTTGATTTCAATTACTTTTGTATTATCTTCGAGAATATGATAACCATGTCCACCGTTCATCATTATCAATAAATCATTCTTTTTTGCTTCTAACTCTGCAATTTTTTTATCATTCTCATCATATATATCAATTTTTAATTTACCATCCAAAATAATAATAACTTCATTTGTTCGGTTTATCTTTCTTTCCACAATATTGTGATTATGTGCAGCAAGATATCGACCTGTTTCGTAATTCCAAGTTCCCACTTGAATAAAATCTTCATCATTTGAATAAAAACAAAGGCCTTTTTCAATATTACCTAAAGAAATTTTCTTTGCAAATATAATACCATTTTCTTCTATAATTTTAGTAACCATAATCACCTCTATTTGCTGTGTACCAAGCGATTGTTTCTTTTATCCCTGTTTTAAAATCAACTTCTGGTTTCCATTTAAATAATTTTTCTCCTTTTGTGCCATCAACAGTTTTATAAGGAGCACCATCTGGTTTTGCAGGATTAAGCTTTATTTCTCCTTCATAGTTAGTATAATCTTTTATTAATCTTGCCATTTCAATAATTGATATACCGGAGGCACAACCAATATTAATTGGGTCGATATGTTTTTCTATGTACAATGAACGTATCATGGCCTCAGCACCATCATATACATGAAGCCATTCTCTAACCGGTTTTCCACTTCCCCAAACATCAACATATGGTTTGGTATTTATTTTTGCTTCTACAAATTTCATAATCAAAGCTCCAAGTGCATGAGATCGCTCAGCTTCAAAATGGTCACGGGGACCATACATATTAGATAATATTATATTGATAACATCCGTATTATATTGATAATTATATGCCCACGCCCCTACCCAAAAAGCTTTTCGGACAAAACCGTAAACCATAACAGATTCATGTAAAGGTCCATCCCAAAATTCACTCTCTTTAAATAAAGTTGACTTAGCAGGATAAGCACAGTTAGAAATAGGATTAACAAGTCTTTTAACTTTATAAATACGGCAAGCTTCTAGAAGATTTATAGCCATTTCAAAATTATTTTTGAAAATTTCCCCAAAATGTTTATATCCCCATTGAATACCCCCAACGAAAGCTGCACAATTTAAAACAAAATCAGGCTTTACTTTGTTGAATAGATTTTCAACTTGTTCTTTGTTCCGTAGATCGCAACCTAAAGAAAGCGATGTTTTACTAAATTCAATATTTCTTTCTATTATTTTTTTACAAACTGTTTTCCCAAGAAAACCTGTAGCTCCTGTGACTAAAATCATTATTCTTTCCCTCCGTAAGTATCATATTTTAAATCATATCGAACCATTATTTTAACTAATTCTTCTAAAGATGTTTTTGGAAACCAGTTTAATTTTTCTTTAGCTTTGGTTGAATCCCCTAAAAGTAAATCAACTTCTGTTGGACGGAAATATCGTGAATTTACTTCAACTAAAGTTTTACCAGTTTTCTTACAAATTCCTTTTTCGTCAATTCCGCTTCCAACCCATTTTATGTCTACATTCACTTCTTTAAATGCAAATTCTACAAATTGACGAATACTCCAAGTCTTTCCACTTGCTATTACAAAATCTTCAGGTTTATCTTGCTGAAGCATTAACCACATAGCTTCGACATATTCCTTCGCATATCCCCAATCTCTTTTTGCATTTAAGTTTCCAAGATATAGCTTATCTTGTTTTCCTTTAAAAATATTAGCAACAGCTTTCGTTATTTTTTTAGTTACAAAAGTTTCTCCTCTACGGGGAGATTCATGATTAAATAAAATTCCATTACAAGCAAAAATATCATATGCCTCTCGATAATTATTAACCACCCAGTAAGCATAAAGTTTAGCCGCTGCATATGGGCTTCTTGGACAAAATGGAGTCTTTTCATTTTGTGGAATAGTATCGGGGTATCCACCGAAAAGCTCACTTGTAGAAGCCTGGTATAATTTTGTTTTTATTCTTGTTTCACGTATAGTATCTAATAGCCTTAATGCCCCTAAAGCATCTACTTCTGCAGTAAATTCTGGTACTTCGAATGATACTTTAACATGTGACTGTGCACCCAAATTATAAATTTCAACTGGAGCAATTTTTTCTATTAACCTATTTAAATTTGACGAATCTGTTAAATCTCCATAGGAAAGATTGATATCATATCTCAAATGTTCAATCCTAGCAGTATTAAAAACGCTTGCTCTTCTTATTATCCCATACACTTCGTAGTCTTTGGAAAGTAAAAATTCTGCCAGATAGGAACCATCTTGGCCGGTAATGCCGGTAATCAGGGCTTTTTTCATTGCTCTAAATTCCTCCAATTATATTAATCTATTTTTATATCTTGGGACTCCTTATATTATTTATTTTCTTCCTACTCCCTCATAAATAAAGCTTAAGGATTTTAAGGTGGCTGGTTCGTATAAGTTTCTTAGGTCGAGCAGAATGGGAGATTTGAGTAGTTTTTTTATTTTTGCTAAATCAAGGTTTCTAAATTGATTCCATTCGGTAGCTATCACCAGAGCGTTACTACTCTGGGCGGTTTCGTATTCATCTTGACAATAAGTTAAGTTAGGTAGAATCTTTTTAGCATTTTCCATAGCTAAAGGGTCAAAACATTTTATTTTGGCTCCTTCTTTAAGTAGGAGTTTAATAATATCAATAGCCGGGGACTTTCGAATATCATCGGTATTTTGTTTAAAAGCTAGACCTAAAACGCCGATGGTTTTCCCTTTAAGGTCGCCCAGGTGATGTTTTATTTTTTCTACCATTAATTCTCTTTGTCGCCTGTTGGCAGAGATTACTCCTTTTAAGAGCTTAAAATCATACCCACAGGTAAAGGCAAAATGATAAAGAGCTTCAGTATCTTTAGGAAAACAGGAGCCACCATATCCGGGACCGGGATGGAGAAATTTAGGACTGATACGACCATCCAAACCCATAGCTTTTGCTATTTGATGCACATCTGCTCCTACTTTATCACAGAGGTTCGCAATTTCATTGATGAAGGTGATCTTGGTAGCTAAAAAAGCATTACAGGCATATTTGATTAACTCAGCTGTTTCAGGAGTGGTAAAGACAAAAGGTGTATCGATTAAGTAGAGGGGACGGTAGATTTCCTGCATTATTTTTAGGGCGCGGTCGCTGGTGGTGCCGATTACTATTTTGTCGGGATGGGTGAAATCATAGACTGCTGAACCTTCCCGGAGGAATTCTGGGTTGGAGACGATGTCGAAAGGAATGGGTTGTAATGGTGCTTGGGATTGCCGCGTCGCTTCGCTCCTCGCAATGACAGAGGGAGGGATTGCCGCGCTCCCTTCGGACGCTCGCAATGACATATTCTGATATTTATTAATTATTTCTTTAATTTTGGTAGCGGTGCCGATGGGAACGGTACTTTTGTTTACTATAACTTTGTAGCCATTCATAGAGGCGGCAATTTGTTGGGCAACTTTTTCTATTTGCTGCAGATTTGCTGAGCCATCGTGGTTAGGAGGAGTGCCTACGGCAATAAAGATTACTTTGGATTGTTTTACCGCTTTTTCAAGGTCAGTGGTAAAAGTAAGGCGGCCAGCTGAGACATTCTTTTGGATTAAGTCTTTTAAATTCGGTTCGTAGATAGGGACTTTGCCAGAATTAAGGCATTCGATTTTTTTATTATCCTTATCTACACATACTACGTCTAACCCGAAATCGGAAAGACAAGTTCCGGTTACAAGACCTACGTAACCAGTACCGATAATTGCAATTTTCATTTGCTTAATCCTCCGATCTAAATTGGTCTTCCAGTTTGCCGGTTTGCGAGTTAATGTTCAGGATGTGAACTTAGGAAAATTATACTACACTCGAGTAAGAAATGCAAGGATAAATTAATTGACCAATTTACCAATTAAGAAAAACAAAATACAAGATGAAAATATAGTTGTCGGTTTTTAGTTTAAGAAAATACAAAGCACAAGGTGCAAGATTATTCAATTAGCCGATTGACCGATTAAGATAAAAAGAAGATTGGAGGGGGTGCGGGGATATAAAAGAAGAATGTCCCCTTTTTTTCATTTCAGAAATAGACAGGCGGGACGCCTTCCCTACGGAAGGGATGGAGATATTCTCGATACTATATACTGTTTTTATATCTTGTACTCTAATCGGTCAATTGGTAAATTAATTTAACCTACATGTAAGCCTGCAAACTGAAAACCAAAAACCAAAAACTAATAACGGATTTACCTGCTGGTAGATCCTAAAAAGGAGGTGGCTTTTATGCTTAAATTCTCGCGCTTCTCTTCGTCTTAGGCATGCAATATGCACTAATGGTCATTCTAATATTTGTTCTATTTTTTAGTTATATAAACAAAAAAAGAAAGGAAATGAAATAATGAAAATTAAAGATTTAAAGAAATATGGTATCCCCTCTTCTATCCTAAACATCTGGGAAAAGAATCCATCCCCTTATTTACTACCGCTACAGGAGGAGGCGGTGAGAAACTATGGGATTTTGAGTTGTGGGGAAGACAAAGAAGGGCGTATGCAATACGCCCCTACAGGAAGGATAGATTCCCGCTTTCGCGGGAATGACATAAAAAGGAACGGGAATGACAAAAAAGGGGCTTCTCGCAATGACAAAATGGGGACTCCGCGTAATGGCAATAATAATTTATTAGTTATCGCCCCTACCTCCTCTGGAAAGAGTTTCATCGGAGAGATGGCCGCCATCTCCCAGGCAACTCACCACAAAAAAATCATCTACTTACTCCCCCTAAGGTCCCCGGCCGAAGAAAAATACCGACACTTTAAAAACCTTTATAGCAGCTATGGAGTAGAGACGGTAATTTCTACCCGTAATCACAGAGAAGAAGATTACCGTATAATCCGAGGAACTTATAAGATAGCGGTAATGGCCTACGAGAAATTCAACTACTTTCTCCTGAAAGACCCTGAAATATTAAAGGATGTCTCTCTGGTAATCATAGATGAGATGCAAGCC
>SDBT01011115.1_pt1 | contig 14505 bp, 25 predicted proteins | sample 2277101 | NCBI WGS metagenome assembly SDBT01 (sample SAMN10404973, study PRJNA504765) | marine sediment metagenome | isolation source: marine sediment core GS10_PC15, 103 cmbsf | place: Arctic Ocean: Southern Knipovich Ridge | collected 2010
GCATTTAACGGTGCAGCGCATCTTGTTAACTTCATGGGAAGTGACACGACTGTAGGCATCATGGCTGCTAACATCGGCTATAACGAGGAAATGGCTGGATACAGCATTGTCGCTACAGAGCATAGCACAACAACTGCATTTGGACGCGACGGCGAGGAAGAATTCCTTACGCAAATATTTGACAAGTTTGCAAAACCAGGCGCAATCTTCGCAACAGTTGCGGATAGCTATGACATTAAGCATTTTGTTGATGTAATCGCGCCGAAGTTCAAGGCTCGTTTACGCGCATCAGGCGCTACTTGGGTAATTCGTCCAGATAGCGGCGATCCAGTACTGACTCCCGTAGAGCTAGTCAAGCGGTTGTCAAGAGTCTTTGGTTTCACGTACAATACTAAGGGCTACAAGGTTCTTGATGGAGTTCGTGTAATTCAAGGCGACGGTATCGACATTGAGGATGTCAAAGCAATCATTGACTTACTGCTTAAGGACAATTGGAGCGTAAGCAACATGGCATTCGGAATGGGCGGTGGTCTGTTACAGAAGAACAACAGAGATACGCTCAAGTTTGCAATGAAAGCATGTGCCCGTCACACTGATGGTGTTTGGATCGACATTTTCAAAGATCCTACCATTTATGATGCAACGACCTGGGAGCCAATTAGCTCTAGCTTTAAGAAATCAATGGCTGGTCGCTTGGAACTTATGCATGATTCTGATACCAATGACTACAAGACGGTTCGTATCGAAGATGCAAGGACACTTTACGATCTTGGATACAGGCCAATGCTTGAGACGGTTTACGACAACGGTAAGCTAGTTCGTGATATGACGTTTGCAGAGGTTCGTGAGAATGCGAAACTTCCCGCAGAGCGTCTTAGCATCGAAGTAGCAGAAACAGTCGAGACTGTCTAACTCTGAAGGGTGGCGCGCACGCCGCGTCACCCCTTCTTAGGAGAATTACGATGACTTATGAAACAAAAAAGTTTAGTTCTTACGAGACTCGTGAATTATTACACGAATCTTTACGTAATTATGTTTCAGAGGTTCTTACAAAGGGACAGCAATCAAAGACAACAGAAATGTTTGTGAGTACTGCATTTGAGGCGATACTTGCATCAGGCTCAGTGAGTGATATTGAATGGACAATTAGACGACTGAATCGTGCCGTAACCGCACTTGATGAAGGTGATTATGCGACTATTCATGCACACCAAACAAACTTTGAAAAGATGGTACAAGGTTTAGGATTTCAAAAAACCATCGCTGCAATGGTAACTAGAGGATTTGGATAATGAAACTCTATGAATTGATTATCGAAGATATGACTACAGTAGGCCGCATGGGATCAAGTTCTACGGTGAGAGAACGAAAAATGTTTCTCGACCCAAATGATGCCCGAGAATATGCAGAAGCAGACTACGAGAAAAGCATTAAGTGGCATCCTACTGCAAAAGGAAGTTGGTGCAGTGGTGATCTTATGTGGGTGATGTATAATATTCAGCTAAGAATAGTTGAGTAGGAAAAGACAATGACCACATCAAGAGATAGTGCAATACTCGTGGCTTGGAAGCAGCGTGACAAGAACGTATTGGAACATGACAACATAGTTCGGATTTCAAACAGCTTCAATGTTTCAACCGCATATGTTTATCAGTTGATAAATGAGGATTATTGGGGATGAAGTACACGTTCACGCCTAACATAAAAACAGTCGATCATTTCGAACCTGTATGGACAACTGACATTATCAAAAACGAACCGATGATGTTTTCAGTTGATCCTGCATTTGCACATACACACGGTCGATCTCTAACTAGAGAGATTACAAGAATGTTGCTCCAAAGCAAAGAATACAAAAAAATTGCAATGTTTGCTCCGCCCGACGATTTTCACACAGTAATCGACACCCGCGTTACTATGACGATGGAGGGCATGTACCCCTCAATCCCAGGATGGCACTGTGATGATGTGCCCCGCAGCAGGACAACAGGCCAGCCTGTGTTGCACGGCGTCAATCCGTTCGTACAGCATTTCATGGTGATACTCTCCGATCAGGAAACAGTAGTATCAGCGACAGAATTCCTCTCCGACGAGATTGAGTTGGACATTGATCTTGCGAATGTTTGGAACAGCGTAGATCGACAGCTAAACGAAATCAAGCCCAAAACTGGATTCATCAAACCAGGTGACATTGTGCGATTCAATCAGGAAGCGATTCACAGAGCCTCTCCGACAATCACCCCAGGATGGCGATTCTTCTATAGACTCAGCATAACGCACAGAAAGCCCGCTAACGAAGTCCGAAACCAAGTACAGGTGTACGCATCAGAAAATGGCTGGTAAGGGCTTAGAGGGGCTTACAGACGGTCATATAATTTTTTACCCCTCTGCAACCTGTTGATTTCATTGAGGTTTTTGACCCCTTAATAACGGAAATTGTATTATATATGCACTTAAAGGTGCTGACTAAGCCCTCATTCAATGACTTGCAAATAGATGGTGAAATAAACGTAAACCTATGAAATCCTTAGGAATGTTGGTGGTCTAGAAGCTTGACTTCTTCCTATAGTTCCAGTATAATTATAGACTGAAATCGAGTAAAGGATCCAATCCATGAACTTTAGCAAATCAAACCTCAACACTATTCGCACCGACGTAGCAGCCGCTCTGGCCGCAGTAGAAAAAAAGCACGGTGTGTCTTTTAAACTCGGTAACATTCGCTACAGCGCCAACGATTTTCGTTGTAAGCTGGAATGTTTCTCAACATCTGATTCAACTGGCAAGACTGTCGATCCCGCAGAATCAAATTTCAAGCGTGACGCTTTCCTGGTCGGTGTTGCAAAGGACGCTTTCGGTAAAACGTTCAAGTCTGGCCGCAGCAAATACAAAATCACTGGCATTAACACTCGCCGACACAAGTACCCAGTTTCTGCAATTCGGGTAGCTTCTGGCAAGTCGTACAAATTTCCAGTTTCAATGCTTCCTTCAAGTCTGCAAGCATAACGAGGCAAATCAAAATGAAACAGACAATTAAAGATTACGCTGAGGACGAGTCAACGACTACGTTGCAAGTCATTAGTGCCGTAACAGCCGAAGGCTGTGTCATTTCTGAACGCGAGTACGAGTACGAAGTCGAAGATGAAAATGATATTGACTTCGGTGCTACGCTGACAGGAATCGAAATCACACTGTCAGTTCCGACTCTTGATACTGAGGAGCAAGTTTATCGCACATTGGAAGAACTTGCCGAAGAGACTACAGCAGAAGACCTGTCTTTAGTCGAGGACTAAGAATGTCATCTCCTAAAAGCCATCGTCATATTCATGGCGCTGGCGGCCTGAAATTTGACCTTGTAGAATTACGCAAGCGTTATGCAGATTGCGTTAGATTCGAACATTTGCCTGAGCTAAAAGCTAACAGAGAATTCTACGAGCGAATTCTTGATGAAGTTGACGGCAAGAATTACGAATCACTATACCATTCAACGACGAAAAGCGTTACTCTGCGAGATACAGAGATAGACCGATTGCAGCGTGTTATCTATAACATGCTCCCGCACAACGAAGCAGTTGAAAAAATTAATGCTGCTCCCCGCGCATTTGCGAGAAACGTGATACGCGAAAACGAAATGAACGAACTCAAACAGAAGCTTGATGCCGCTCGTATAGTGCGCGACAAGCTTATTACACAGAAAAAGTCTGAGTATGTAGTCGATTGGGCATACAGGATTGTCTCTGCACAAGGATCAGTGGATCAAGCTAAGAAAGCACTGTATATTCAGACTCGCAAAGATCATTTAAACCCTCATAAATTTGGCTCAGAAGTAAAACATAAGGATATTTGAAATGGCTAACAAACAAGCATTAGACGCACGAGGATTTCTTATTGAAGCAGGTCAAGAAGTTGCAGTTGGTAGAAGCTTGAACGCAGCAGGAAGTTGCGAAGTCGAGATTCGTGAGATTGCAAAAGTTGTAGACGGACGAGTATTTTTGGTCGGTCGCAACGGAACTGGCGCTTATCCGATCAAATTTCCGAAACGCATTGCTATCTTAGATTAATCAAAATGAGAATCAGTGTAAATGGTGATGGTTATGTCGGCGTGTTTACAGCACAACCTACATCAAAAGGATGGCGATTCATTAAAAATGATGGCACTGTTCTCAGCACAGGATGGGGAGTAGCATATTGTAGTGGCAAGGCAGAATACTGCGGCGTTGCGTCCCCGTTGACACGCGACACGCCTGAACAAATGATTGCAGATGTGTTGGCTGCTCGACCGAAAATACAGATTACAGAAATGCAAGACGAGGAAGGTAGTCTTGTATCACATTAATAAGTATGCTATACTAAATAGTTCCATAGAATTGGAGAAGAAACGTGGCAAAGGCTAAAAAGCGGAAAAACAACTACATCGTAGATGCCCCTGATATGAGCATCATACAACGGACTCACAAAAAGCATTCACATATGGTGTGGTGTGCGCTACATTATGCTCAGTATGAAATGAGCGACAAAGCTTTGAAAAAAGCACTTATCGAATACGCTAAGAAAGCAAAGATGAATTTCAAGCTTTTGAATGTTCTTGGCGACAAAGACCTTTGTATGCTCGGCAAATACGCGGTAATTATGAATGGCGGCGGGCAGTTGGCAGAGGCTTCCGAAGCTAGTTTTGCACGTATGCTTGACGAGCTTTTCCAGAAAGCTAAAGACGCAAAAGCAGCTAGGAAAGCTGTTCAAGTCGAGGACGACAAGCCTAAGGGGCCCGTTCTTACAGTACAAGACAGAATGCGTATGCAAGCAGAAGAAGTCGGCGCAACATTTGATGCGTGGCTCGATGACCTGATTGCAGGCAAGATCAAAACCGTTTCGAAGGATATGGATCCTGCGGGACAAATGAAGCTTGCTAGTTTCAAAGCTGGACAAGCACGTTGGATCAAGAAATTCTATGAGCCTGAACTTGAAATGATGCAAGCGGTTGTTGCAGGAAAGGATGCTGATCTGAAGGAAGGATACAGCAACGTACAAAAGAGTTCCGCTCTCCGAGTAGTTAAACTGCTTGACAGCATTCTCACATCCGCAGATATGATCGCTACTGTCGCCAAAGCACAGCGCAAGACACGCAAAAAGAAAGCGCCGACTACGGCGAAGCTAGTTGCGAAATTGAAGTATTGTGAATCGCATCCAGAGACTGGCACAGCGAGCGTAAGTCCTTCGGGCATCATTGGTGCAAGTGAAGTTTGGGTGTACAACACAAAGTATCGCAAGCTTGGCAAGTATGTTGCACAAGACGCAGCAGGATTGACTGTCAAGGGTGCTAGCATCAAAGACTTCTCAGCAGCAAGCGTACAGAAAACTCTACGCAAGCCCAAAGCACAATTGAAGCAGTTCATGGGCAGCGGTAAAGTCAAGCTGCGCACATTCTTGACAGACATTAAGGCGGTCGATACGAAGTTGAAAGGCCGAATTAACTCTAACATCGTAATTCTGAAGGTGGTGAAATGAGTCTAAACAAAGACGCACGTAAGATTGGCGAGGACTTGTACGCAGTACATAGTGACCGTGATTGTAAATATCTAGGTCTGGAATGGTTGGTTGACAGATTCGTTGAACAAGACATTAGGGCAAACATAGACACCATGTTCAAATGCTACGATGAATTGAAAGAACGTTGCACTTCGCCAGAGAACCAATTCGAATACAACGATCTTGATAATCACGCTTACACAATTCCGTGGGCAGACGATGAATACAAGCGAAAATTCTGTGCTTTTGTTCACACGGATCAAAATTGCAGCGTTTTGTATGTGCTTCGCAGAGATACCGAAGAACAGAAAAAGTTATATACAGAGCATGACCTCGGCCTCGCTCCTTTGGATGATCTAAGCATGTATCAATTCAAAAGTTTTGAGTTTCCTGATCTTCCAGAATTAGAAACGATAATCAAAAATCGTGGATCACGATACGATGATGGCCGAGATCCTGAATTCTTAATTAAGACAGACCAATTCGGAAAAGTTGAGGATGCATTTCATAAAATCAACGGCATACGATGGGCAATCTTCCATATTGAAACTCTATCGTGCGCATTAGAAGAGGAATAGGATAAATATTAGCATAGTGAAGTCGAAAACGATGTAATGAACACGGAAGACGAAATCGCGCATTTGAAAAAATCATTTGCTGAGAGATTTTCCCACGCCACACTCACTGTCAGTCACAGAACAGTCAACGGAAAGAAACGTTATTATTTCAAAACGGTAGGTGCTTACAAAGTAGACAGCGGAAGACTCATAGAATGCTATTTTAAAACCGCATACCGATATAGAGAAGATTGGCCTGCACTCACATATCACTATAGGACTGAATGATGAAATATTCTCCTGATGATTTTAAAGACAAACTCGCTGGCAAGCAAGATAAAATTGCCGCTGTGAATGAAATCAAACTCAGACTCGCTACAGCAGGCTTAGACGTAGCTATCAAGCGCCGCAAATTAGCGGGAGGTGTGAAAATCTATTTTATCATAACCCCGCCTAATCCGCTTGCTGATTCGGGTCCTTGGCTTGATAGTGTAGCATCTGTAAGAGAGTTTTCACAACATACAATTCAAGATCATTTCCCCGAAGCTAGTATGACTAGCGGCGGCAGCATGGGCTGGACAATTTCAGAATACTAAATGAAATCTTCTATTGCAATCACTGATAAGCGAGACAGAAGGCTATTGAGAGATATGCTTCGCTATCCTGCTACGCGATTTTTCCACGACGATCATATCGTAATCATCCAACCGTCTGACGAAAGGTCATACGAATTTTGGACGCCTGTCATACAAGGTTCTTCATGGAATCATCGACAGGCCGACTACAGTAACGTTTATATTGTTCGATCAAATAGTAAAGAATATTTTCAAGTTCAAAAATCACCGAGCAACATAGCAGGTGGAAAATTTGAATTTGGTAAATCAGCATATTTGGATGCACACGTACCAAAAGGTGAATTCGCTACTATCAAAACATATGAGCGATCTATCACAGCATGGTTGAAAAAGTATCCATCACTGTATGATGCGTTTGAAGAAATGGCAATAGAAATGGCGTTTCTTCCGATGGTTCGCACACAAACAGATGACATTATTTGGCGGGCTCTAGAAGCCGATCAAGGTAATCTTCGTTACGTACAAAATTTGACACACAAAAGAAAACTAGAAATCCTTAAAAAATGGCCGTTATGCATCAAGTCAATGGGACAGACGCAAGAACTATGCGATTTTATAGTCAAACTAGATGCCGCAAACATTAGCCACATAGATCCTGCGTATCGTAATCAAAAGATGTGTGAAAAGGCAGTAAATCATTGCGCAAGTGCGCTACAGTATGTTCCTATCCAAACAGAAAAAATCTGCTTGACTGCAATCAAACGTGATGCAATGGCGTTAAAACACATAAAGAAACCGACTATGAAAATGTACGTAGCAGCAGTTAATCGCAGCCCTAACGCATGGGGTCTTATTAAGAAAGAAAAGCTGCGTAAAGAAATAAAGAAAGCTAAAAAGCAAAAGAAGTATCAAACATGAGTACTCATTCAGGCACATACAAAGGCAAGCGGTGTCGCATCAAATTAAAGAATGGCGATGTGTTTGTCGATAAGTTTTTAGACTCAAAGAGCGGATATTGTATTTTCGAGGAACACGGGCGAGTAGCAAAGAAAGATATTTCAAATTTTTCCATTCACAAATGGCAAACGGAGAATAAATGAAAATTACACTTTTAATAACGATGTTAGTTGTTTTATGTGGCTGTGAAACAGTCGGTGATATTGTCAGAGAAAAGAGATACACCATTCAAATTAATGAAACACCAAATTCCATACAAACGTTCGGCTACAATACCGACCACGAGTACATAGGCTTTATGATAACTGGTTCGTTTGGTAAGAAAGGTAAACACGTTCATAATTTTAATTGTGACCATTCTTTTCAAAAAAGTTTAAAAAAACCACGATATTAAGGTGACGTTCAGCTTTAGAATGTTACAATACGATAAATAATTAGTAAGAAGGAGATTATTTATGCGTATTTTATTCATCGTAGCAGCACTATTCATTCTCGCAGGTTGCGAGTCAATGGACTTTACGAGCGTAACAGTCAGTAGCGGTTACAGTCATTATTACCCATCTAGCCATATTAATTACACGCTAGGTTATTACAGTGGCAGTTATTACAATGGGTATCGTGTATATGGAACGCACGGGTATCGCTACTATCATGCGCCCCGTCATTACAGGCATCATCGTCATTTCACTCGTCCAGTTGTTGTAACACATCGTCATGTGCATACTTCATATTGTGAGCATACTGTTCGACCTCGTAATAATCACAGAGACCGTGACAATCACAGAGACCGTAATAATCACAGGCAATCTTACGTGCAGCCACGAGTACGAAATGAGCCACAAGTACGAAATGAGCCGCGAAGTACTCCACCTCGCCGCAATCAAACTCGTCAAACCCCGCCAAGACAGCGCGAGAATCGTGCAAACAATAATAATCGACGCGAGGATCGGGCAGTAAATACTGAACGTCGAGAAAATCGCCAAGATCGACGCCAAGACCCGAAAAGAAAGCGTAAGTAATACCTAAAAGCTGATAAATACTCTGTATATTACAGAGGACTTTTGCATGTCGGCTACTCAAACATTTAAGCATACAGTGAAGAAAGAGATCCAGCTATTGCTGGGCGATCAAATGGTTGAGGTCGAACTTGACGATGAACACCTGGAACTTGCTATCAAAATAGCAATTGAACGTGTCCGTCAGCGCACAACAGGCGGAGTCGAAGAATCACACGTATTCATTACGATGCAGCCAGATCAAAACAAGTATACTCTACCTGAGGAAGTACAAGAGGTAGAAAAACTTTATCGCAGAGGCGTTGGCGCTAACAGTACAGGCGGTACAAACTTTGATCCATTCGAAGCAGCATTCTCAAACATCTATCTACTCCAAGCAGGCCGAACAGGTGGCCTAGCTACATGGGATTTCTTCGCACAATACCAAGAGACAATCGGACGAGTATTCGGTTCAGAAATTAACTTTATTTGGCGACCATCTACACATGAGCTAGAGCTAATTCGTCGCCCAACTACAGAAGAAGATGTAATGGCTAAGGTTTGGATGATTAAGCCCGAAGAATTGATTTTGTCTGACGCATATACGGGTCCGTGGATTCGTGATTACGCACTAGCGAAGTCAAAACAGATGCTCGGTGAGGCTCGTGGCAAATTCCCAGGTGGCCTCCCAGGCCCAGGTGGTTCAGTATTACTTAACGGTGAACAAATCAAAGCAGACGCAGTAGCAGACTTAGAAAGATTAGAAATGGAGTTGCAGAACTTCGTTGTAAGCAGAGACGGCATGCCGTTTAGGATCGGCTAATGACTACAATGCGTCGATTGATGGAAGCAGTACAACAAATGGACGATAGCTCTCCGATCATGCTTCCCCGCGGTAAAAAAGTTATTTTGCAAGTAGAAGAAAGTGATTACAAGCGAGGACTTATCGTAGAAGCAAAAATAAATGGCGGATATGATGTTGAGTATTGGTATGAAGATCCATCAAATGTTATGCCAGCAGAAGTAGAAGTAGATGGACAAAAAATTAAAGATGATGCGAAGCTTATTTATCTAGGCTTCCATCCAGAGAAAGGCGACGTAGATGAAAATTAACGAAATCATATTTGAAAGGCACGTGCCTGTTGTTGTCGCACATGATCCGAAAGAAGCTGAGGAAAAATTTCTACAAGCTAATAAAGGAAAAGCAGGCAAAGAATATGATGTACGAACAGCACTTAAAAAGGTTCGTGATCGCTATGAAGTAGAAATCATTGGCGATATGGACGATTATCTCGGACACCCAGGAAAGAAAGTGGGTGATAAGAAAGATAGTTTGCTAACAAACAGGAAAAAGAAATCTTGACTTTTGGAAGAGTAACCACTATAATACTCTAATATCTCACATATATAGGAATAGGAAAATGCCAAAAGCAAAGTACAGAGAAGGTAGAGGATCAAAAGCTATAGCACGTACTTACAAGTACAAGCTAGGAAACAGAAAGAGCAGCACATCAGCGCATAAGGTATCGTCTGAGGAATTAATCAAAATGTATTTCTCTGGTGATTTTCCGAAGAACAGGCCGAAGATTGTAAAAGTATTGCAGCTTCGCAACGTTGAACTTGTTGCTCCGATAGAGGAAGAACAAACTGTAGCATGAAAATAACTGAAATTACAAACGTTGTACGTCATCCAGCGATGAAAAGAAAAGATGCGTTTGACAATTTGTTAATGTCCCAAGATCAGGATGACTTAATTGCGTTTATCATGGATGATAACAATTCGCAATTTCGACGTTTGGCACTTCTAAAACGTTTAGACCTAATACTCGGCGATACAAAAGATTCTTATGATGCGAGTGATCTAGATAGTTTCATGCATGACTCAGGTCCGAAAGATTGGCAAACTGAGCTACGAGATACGCTCGATAGCTACGGTGACAAATACAAAGGCAAATGGGACGACAAAATTTCTAATATGACCGATGAAGAGGAAGCAATCCAATTTGCAAAAGACCTCAAAATTCCGCCATATCATCTATCCGCAGTAGATGAAACAGAAGATGATGAAATCCCAACAGGCGAATATGAAATTTGTCAACGTTGCGGCGGCGAAGGCTGCATCGAATGTGAAGAAGGACTAAAAGACATTACTGGTGTACACAAAGTCCCAGACTTTAGTGACTACAAAGGAGAGTAATGAGAGCATTCGAATTATTTGAAGGTGGCTGGGAATCAGTTGCTACACAAAGCACAAAGATTACTCCCCAAATAACACGCGCAGCACTAAAGCAAGTCAAGAAATTTACAGCCGACTTCAACAAATATCTAGCAGTACAAGGCGAACTCCCTGTCAAAATGGGAAATCCTACGGGCTCCTCTGCATACTATGACGTAGACTCTGACGATAAAGTGTACGGCGACATTGATCTACAAATGATCGCTAAAGAACAAAAAGATATGACTACAAATCAGCTTACTGCCTTCTACAATAAGCATATGAATAATTTCATCAAGACTAACAAACTACCGTACGTACATGACGAAGGAAAAGAAATTCGCGGCCATGTTATCTTTATTATTGGTAAAGATGCATACGTACAAGTCGATATGATCTGGGCAATTGAAAGAGAAGCTGATTGGGCGCGTTATCGCACTACACCAGAGCGCGGAGTAAAAGGTCTTGTGTACGGAAGCTTGTATTCTAGCTTTGGTGAAATCATAAACATGAGCATACAACTATCTGGTGCGCAAATAAAAATCAAAGACGGCGTGCCTGTAAATTTCCAAAAGAATCGCAAAGTTGATTCAGTTGAGACTCTTTCACTAGACATTCAGAACTTTGGGATTGATATTTTACGTGAATTGTACAAACGTACATATCCTGATACTCCGATTGGTGCAATACAAATTGATCCTGAGCTAAAAGCAAATCCTGGCCTTGTGAAAGACGATATTAAAATGTCTTCACTCACAAGTGTTATCAGAGGATTAGGAAAAAGCTTTAAGCTAAATGATATGTATGGAAAATATAATTTAGTTGACATCAAATCATATCCTGATCTTATCTCCACATTTATGACGCACTTCAAATCAAAAACTGATGCAGCGAAGGTTGCTAAGAAATTTGACAAAGCGGAAACTCCTCAAGCGATTGCAAAAGTCAAAGAAATTCGTCAACAAATCGACTCAGCCGTAGAAACAGTAGAAAAACTAATCTACGCTTGACACTTCCTCTCTATTCTGTTATACTTGTCGGAAACAACAAGGACATAACATGCTCATAGGATTACTCGGTCGCATCAATTCAGGCAAAGGATCAGTCGCAGACGAATTGGTGAATACATACGGCTTCCGTCAAGATAGCTTTGCAGCCACGCTCAAAGACGCTACAGCAGCACTATTCAATTGGGATAGAGCTATGTTAGAAGGAAACACTCCTGAAAGCAGAGCAGGAAGAGAAGAAGTCGATGAATGGTGGAGCGAAAAGCTCGGCATAGAAAATTTCACTCCGCGTCTTGCATTACAGCTTATCGGCACAGATGTATTTCGTAATAACTTTCATCAAGACATTTGGATGCTATCAGTAATGGCTCGCTACAAAGATGATGAAAATGTTGTTATCAGTGATGCACGTTTTCCAAACGAAGTATCTGCCATACGTGAAATGGGTGGACGTATCGTTCAAGTTGAGCGAGGAGAGTCTACTGAATGGTGGCATCATGCAGTCTCAGCATGTAATGGTAACGAAAATTCTATTGAACTTATGAAAACCAAATTTGCACACATACATGAAAGTGAATGGGCTTGGGCAAACACAAAACCAGATGAACTTATTTGGAATACTGGCACACTTGACCAATTATACGGAATGGTCAAGCTACTTGATAACAAATATAAATTTTAAGACTTTTAGCGATTAAACGCTTTAACACCCTTTTCATCCCAGATTTTTTTCATACGCTTGCTATCAATCTGCTTCTTTTCTTCTGATTGGGGGCGGCCGCATTTCTTTCGTTGTTCTTCTTTACGTTTTTGTCCTTCAGGACTAGACCAAAATGCCTTCATTTTTTCGGATCTGCGTTTCTTAGCAGCAATGCCTTCATCAGTTTGAAAATAAGCTAGTTTAGTCTCGCTAATCTTTGATAGATGTTTTTTACTTTTAGATTTTCCTGGGTGACCTTGTGATAAATGCCCAACAACTAGCACACCTGTTTCAATTAGGTTATCAATTTCTTCGATTGTTCTTTTAGTTGTATATTTTCTGAGGCCACCGCTAGTTGCATTGTAACCAGCCTTAAACGTATTGTGTTCTGCAATATATTTGATTTCAAGATCACTTGCTTCTTCCTCAGTGTCACACTCATCTAATATTTCCCATTTCCATACGTCTACATTTGTATGTACTCTTAATGCTCTATGAAAAGGGAACGGCGAACCACTACGTGCATCAGTATGGTGCGTATATTTGCGTTCAGGGAGTGTACTACTAGTTAATCCTATATAAGATTTATTGTTAATAGTATTTGTGGCTTTGTATATTAGCATTATGTTTATATTTACCTTTATTTCCTCATATTAGATAAATAAGTCACATAGAGCATAGCATTATTTAGCTATCTAACCAATAGGAGAAGACAGGATGGTACTCGTATCACCAGGCGTTCAAGTCACTGTAACTGACGAGAGCTTTTTTAGTTCCGCAGGTCCAGGCACTGTGCCACTAATATTTATTGCTACAAAGCAAGATAAACTAACCCCAGATGGAACGGCGACCGCTCCTGGTACAACATCTGCAACAGCAGAACAGTTGTTCCTAATGAGCAGCCAGCGTGAACTTCTACAAACATTCGGCGATCCAGACTTTAACGAAATCGGCGGAACAGCACAAAATGGCTATCCTCTTAACGAGTTCGGTCTACTAGCAGCATATTCATATCTAGGTGCAGCTAACCGAGCATTCGTAATTAGAGCAGACCTTGATCTAGGAGAACTAGATCCTGCAAGTATAGCACCAACATCAGCACCAGCAGACGCTACATATTGGAACAACACAAATAATTTTGTTCCTGGATTGTTCAGATTCGCTAGCCCAGGTGTTTGGAACGCAGTAAATACTACAAATGTAGAAACAGATATATTAATTGCTGAAGCCGCAACAGAACCTTCAAGTGGTTTTGCTAACGGTGTATTCATTGTTAACTTTGCTACAACTCGATCTGCACCCGCAGGCGAACAAACTGATCCGTTAGGCGGATTTCAGTATATGGAACGAGTTGCAGGCACTTGGCAATTAGTTGGTGGCTCATCATGGCGCGGCAGTAATGATTTTCAATGGGCACCGCACAACTTCATTCCTACACTTCAAAGTGATAATTCAACAGGACTAGACACTAGTTCATATTGGCTCAAGTCATCTACACCAAACAATGGTCTAAGTCTTGATATAAGTCATTATGATTCAACGCTAGCACAGTTTGTAAGTGACGGAGAAATTGGCATAGCTAATACTCCATCTACATATTATAATCAGTCAGGCGTTGCATCAAATACAGTAGCATCGAATACAGTTGTCGGTTTTATTGACAGAATTAATTCATATACTGGTTCAGACGAATTACCTCACACACCTCAGGAACTATCTGAGGCAACAGTTGAGTTGAAAATTCAAAGCGGTGCAGCAACTAATGTTCTTACAAGTTCATCAGCACCAACGTTCCCAATCACAGATGATGGCGGCGGCACTACTACGTTTGATATTAATGGTACAACAATAGCAACTATCGCAGGCATTGCAGATATTGACGCATTAATTATTGCATTGAACGCTGATGCAGCAATAATAGCCGCAGGCGTTGTAGCAAGCAAAACAGCAACCGATCTTCTAGTTCTAACATCAAC
>SDBT01011117.1_pt1 | contig 14504 bp, 19 predicted proteins | sample 2277101 | NCBI WGS metagenome assembly SDBT01 (sample SAMN10404973, study PRJNA504765) | marine sediment metagenome | isolation source: marine sediment core GS10_PC15, 103 cmbsf | place: Arctic Ocean: Southern Knipovich Ridge | collected 2010
CTTCAATATATACATCAAGCCAAAAATTTCCACCATCTCTAACATGACTTCTATCTAATCCATTAAACGTAATATCTTCATCATTTCCGATTACTATTTCTTGATTGTTTAGATATTCACGAACCATTTCAATCATATCATCATAAGTAATTTCTATATGTCTAACTGCTGGAACAATTCTACGAGGTTCTGTCTCTTTAATTACGATCATAGTTTCCTTTCCATTACATCAGGATGCCAAGATCCAACCTCACGTCCATACCACATCTCACGTGATGTCAAGGCAGTGTTAAATGCGTCAAGGCAATTTGCCATATAACTGGCTAGAATAAAATCAGGCGTGTCACTACCATTCTCCATAGAATGTCGGTTAATTAAACTCTGAAGTTCACGGTGAAATTGATTACGCATTACCTCTTGACTCTCATCTTCGGGTTCATCTGATGTATCATTATCAATCATTTTCAATCCTTTCTAAATTTGCTTTTAAACTCAGTCCATTCACGTTTGCTCATACCAAGCCTTTTTCTTTCTTTATCCTCAAATGTTTCACTTGGAAAAAAACTTTCCCATTTTGTCTGATTAAAGAATCGCCTGACTAGTTCATATTCCATCTTAGACAATGTAACAGCCTCATTAATATAATCGTCGAATGCCTTCAATGCAATTGGAAAATATGGTTTGAGTAGTTCATACATAGCTTCTGCATAGACTCTGATTTCATATTGGGCATGAGGGTCCATTCGCAGTTTCATGAGATGAAATATGTTGTGGAGATTTGCTTTCCAATAAAGCTCTGTGTAATTACTAACAGGTAAAACAATTCGTGCCAGTTCTCTTGCAATCCCATTAAAATCTTCATCATAATAAGGTTTATTAAAACCATGACCACCAATGGATATATCATGAGGACCCAAAGCATCAGGTATCTCATTTATCAATGACAAATAAGTAGCACGTGCCAATCCTGAGACATGATTCATAGCTTGAATCACGGGTTTAACATTTTGTTCAGAAAGTTCACCTGTGCGGCCCTGTTTATTATCCATGCTCTGAGGCTTTATATTCTCTGGTTCTGGGACATAGAACTCGTTGCTCATTATGCTATATCGTCCAGAATATTCATTCACAGACGCTGTTCTATGTCGTATCCATTGTCTTGCTACAAAAATAGGCATTTTTATATGAAATTTTATTTCTGCCATCTCAAAAGGGGTGGTGTGATGATGACGTAAAAGGTATCGAATTAAAATTTCATCATTACTGATTGCTTTTGTTCCCTCACCGTAGCTTATTCTAGCAGCTCTAGAAATGGACATATCATTGCCCATTATAGCAGGAACCAATGTGCCATCATTTAATTCATCATAGGCTATACCTATAAAACCAAAATCAAGTAAAGGCTTATAATTTTTATCATTTAAAATATCTTTTTGGAGCGTCATTGTTTACCTTATCTAAAGTGTTTATTAATTAAGCTATCGACATATTCATTTATGTCTTTCTTTATACGATCTATATCTATAATAATTTTTAACTCACAATATATATAACCGGGTTCTAAAATATCAAACAAATCTTGAATTATTTCATTTTCTTCTTCTGTCACGTCATCTGGAGTTTTATTTAGAAATATATCTAATATGTCTTTGTCAATATCTATGCAAATATTATCTCTTGTGACAATAATTCCTTTGATTATATAATCGTTTGATATATGCTCGCAATCAAGTTCAGCTAAAATTTTATCTAACGGATCCCTCATTTTATGTGTCTCCTGTGAATTTAAACCTTTTTATGCAAAAGCATTAAGGCTTGATATGTCTCCCATGCATCTTGAACTGCGTCAAATTCCTTCCGAACATTTTTTTCTTCTTTTAGAATTTCACGAAGTTTGAAATATTTCTTCAAATGGATTTCTACATCTTCATTGGTAAAATATTGTAATTCACCATTGAAGTCAAGCATGTAACCCATTTCATGTTGGCTATCTACTCTTTTTATTTGTCTAAAATCTGTCATCACTTGTATTTATCATTTACATACACCCCATGTGATCACTGTTATAGGAATTGTAACTGGCCACAGAAACCCATTAACTACGCCAGATACAATATGAAAATCATATCCTACATCTGGATTACATTCTGGATTTTTATAAACTATAACAGAACCCCAAATTAAACCAACAACCAAATAGATTAACAAACCTCGTTTAATGGTCATTGGGCATTGGGCATCTTGGCCCACTGTCCATATTCTACATGAAACATATCTATAATAATGTCAGTTTGTTCGTTTGTTCCGATAAAACATTCTGCAACAGATATATCTAATTCTAAATTTGATCTAATTGATAAATCAGATTTTGCTTCATTGATAAATTCCTTTGCTTTATGATGTGGCATATTTCCCACATTGATAAAATATTTTACTAACGCAAATTGTCTCATTTCTTCCTCCTTAATATTGTCATTTTCCATTCATCCTTAGATATTTTACCTTCTTCATACATTTTTTTGGCATTATCAACTTTATCTTGATGATCTGCTTTATCCTTAAAGTAATCAATATCCTTTTGGCAGTCAGCAGTTTTTTTATCGATGTAAATTTTGAGAGCATCTTCTAATAGATGTTGCTGTTTTCTTGCTACATTCATTTCTTTGCTGCTGGTTTACGGCCTCTTTTCTTAGGTTTCAAAATTGATTTTAAGTATTAACCTTGTTCTGGTAAATCCTTGCGTTCTTTATCCACATCTGGCGTTTCCACAAAGAGATTCTTAGCCTGCTCAACATCACTAAGACCTTCAACCTCATTGGTCTGAGGAACAACTTCTGCTTCTGTTTCACCTGCCATCGCTGCAACAATATCTGCAAGCGGCATATTTTGCGACCGCGTAACCATCATTGTTACATTGGCAACAGGAACTTTCTGTAAAAATCCAAAATTATGAAGCTCATCCAACATAGATTGATGTGTGGATCCTGTGAATCTACGTCTACTAAGCAACTCATTTAATGAGGATGCTGAGGATTGTGCCTCAAGCATCACTAAATCTGAAAATGCGTCTGCATACTTCGGTGGTAATGCCTCCATTTCAACAACCAAGGCAAACGATGTGTCACCTGGAATTGTAGGGAAAACAACTGCAAGTTTTGAACCTGTATTTGAAAATCCTATATGTTTAACTATATCTGCCATTATACTACTCCTAAATGTGAACTCTTAGATAAAATTGGTTCCAATGCATCAGCTTCAACCAAATCAATAATCCAATCTGGAGGAATATCATTGCTTTTGAAACGTTGGAAATAATTTAAATGATCAGGAGCCAAAATTTCTCTTGGTCCAGCGACAAAATACCATATCTCTCCATCTAATGATATACATCCAACTATTTTGACTCTTAAATTATCGTCTGTTGCCAATTCAGCCCATTCATCAATGTTAAATCCAAAATCTAAAATCATTTCTTTCCTTCTAAATCTGTAGCCTCTATAGGTTTCTTATCTTCTGAAACTCTTGCTCTTGCGTCTACAATCTCTTTAAGCCATTCCTCAAGAGCTTGGACAGAACGTATTAATTGAGCATTTTCTTCCATTTCAAATGCACCGCGCCTAGATGCGATCCTAACAGCTCTTACGACATTATCAACGTCGCTCGGATCTAATGTTAAACCAGTCATAAATTCTCCTAAAAATTTTTTACTTCTTTTAATATATATAAGGTTTGATAGTCAGATGTCAAATATCGCGTAGACTGAGGGCCAGTCTGGCCCTCAGTAACCTTTTATGATCAACTCTGACTCCCATCTCATCTCAAGGTATGGGATCCAGGTCTGATGCTGCGCCACAACTGGATGACTCAACATTCTACTTTCAATTTCATAGATCGTTGGCTTCCATGGCATCTTACGTGGACGAATGTTTTCGTTGTGACCTCTGTTGTGATTACATTTCTTACATGCAGTGGTCAAGTTCACCCAAGTGCTCTTACCACCATGCGTACGAGGCTTAACGTGGTCACGCGTCAAATCTTTAGGATCAAAAGTGTCGCTGCAATACTGACAAATGTGACGGTCACGAATAAAGATATTGCGTGACGACAACTTAACCGCGCGACTAAACTTTGCATACTCGCTCAACGCCATAACGGACGGAACTGCCATATCAATTGACGGTGAATGAACAATCCAATCATCATATTCCTCAACAATCACGGCCGCACCAGTAAAATGCAACTTGATTGCATTATGCCAGCTGATAACTGATAATGGATTAATACCCAACATACCGAAATCTGCGTTTAGAAGAAGCGTAGCCATATTCTTTTCCTTTATTTTATTTATCGAAGCTTAGTTCCTGAACTGGGACATAACGTCCATTTTGCAGTTCAACAACCGCTCCTGTTAATCTACCACTTTTGCTTGAACCTGTGTCCATTCCAAAAGCCTTACCTTTGATCGCTGTCATTGTCTCATACGACATGATATCATGACCAAAATACACTGAATTCTCATCAGGCACCTCGTCAACCCAATCATATACACGGTTAGGATAATCATAACCGTCTACAATCTTGCGTCCCTGTACTTGCCCAAACAATGCACGAGCTCTCAGCTTTGAGTTAAACTCGCCTTCCCAAAATCTGGGGTGAACCGCAGCATGGACAAATATAGTATTTTCTGCACGAAGCACGAACGATGAATTCTCGTAGATGTCCTGAAACTTATCTAGCACATCATGCACATCATTGCCGCCATAGTTAGCGTTAAGCTCGTCAACAGTATTTACCATTCCACCTTTAACCTGGACACGGACCTCACCTTCGCGGCTTTGATCAATCCACTTATTAAACTTATAATCGTGATTGCCAATGATCATCTTGGCATGACCTGAATCGATCAAGGTATGCATCATAATAATGCAATTTATATTTTCATTGCCGTAATCCACAAGATCACCAAGTGAAACTAACAGTAAATTCTCATTCATCGCAAATGCCGCTGCCTTCATAAAGCCTTCGATATTGCCATGAATATCACCCAGAACTAACGCATGAGTTCCAAGTTGGATATGTTTCACATTTTCCATACTATAATATAGCATGTTTGGTTGATGGTGTCAATTATTTATATTCACCACAAGTTTCTAAAATCAACATCACAAGTTCTTCTTCAGTAAGTTGTGCGGAACGTGGTTGGAGACACCGTTGGTGGTATTCTTTCAATTCCTTAAATTCTTTAAATTTCATCCATTCTCTTAATTCCCCTGGGGAATTAAGTGATATGACAAATCGAGGATGTCCGTTTACATATTCTTTATACATAAAGACATCACCATAAGAACCTAAATTACTTTCCCATCCAAAAGAAACAATCATTAGGGATGCAGTTTGAAGTTGCCCAGCAGCGCCGCAGCCACTTCATCCTCTTCCTTGTTGGGAACGAACACGTAACCAACAGTGTCCTCACTGCGATACAACGCCATGTGAGTGTCGCTTACTGGATGACGAGGAGCAGCATCAACCTCAACTGAAATCAGTTGGGCAACCTCGTTGGTCACGATGTAGGGATATGTGTCGTCAACAATTATGTCTGCTTTGTAACCCAGACGAGCCGCCAGCATAACTGCGGTGCCTAACTGCTCTGCAGTCACAGCCAGGGTCAGCTTGGTGCCAAAACCCTGCTTGGACTGCTGATGCCAGTTATGAACATCATCGTCGGGATCATTCTCATTGAGCATTGGAACAAACATATAAGCGTGAGTGAACGCTGAACCAGCATGACCAGTCTGCGCCATAGCCTTACCAGGATTCATGCTGTCCAGATCGTTGCGAACCAGCACATAAAGAACTTCGGTCATTCCATTTCCTTTCTCAGTTCAAAGATAAGATCATCAATTTTGTCTTTGGCCTGTCTGAGACCTGACAGATTACCATCTTTATATTCATCAGACATTAGCCCGTCATCCATGTCAACTTCTGCCCAATTGACAAGATTACTGATATGGGCTTTAGCAACCTCATATGTCAATATCTGGATTAATTTCTCATGTCGATTGGCCATGTCATGTCTCCTTGTTCGCTAATATTATAACAAAATCAAACGGTTTTGTCAACCTGATAAATATAGGTATGGTTGATAGCATTCAAATTAGAAGGGGGACTTCTGCCCAATGGGCTAGTTCGAATCCAACGCTCCTTGCTGGTGAGTTTGGTTTAGATACAAGTGTCGGTAGAATAAAAATAGGTGATGGATCTACCGCCTGGGTTACTCTTGAATTCTCAACAAAAGTAAATACTGAAACAGGTACAACCTATACACTGGCTCTAACAGATACAGATGGTATTGTTGAAATGAATAATGGATCTGATAATACCCTGACCATTCCATTAAATTCAGTAGTCCCATTTCCCATTGGCACAATTATAAGTATAACACAATTAGGCGCTGGTACAACTACTGTCGCCGGTGCTACGAGCGTGACCTTGAACGGAGTATCAGCAGGTTCTGGTGATCTGAACGAGCAATTTTCAGGCGTCAGTCTTTATAAACGCCTTACTGATACGTGGATAGTTCAAGGTGCTATTGGGGTAGTTGCCTGATGAGTGTATTTTTACAAAGAACAGGCCTACTAGGCTCGGGCGCTGCTCTACCTGCCTTCATAAACCCAACGTTCTCGAACATAGTGCTCTTGATCGATGATGGTGCTGACGAGGCTACCACATTCACAGATCTGTCAAGCTTCGGACATTCCCTATCGAGAGAAGGTACACCTCATCATGATGACGGATCAGTAGCATTCGCTGGAGATACCTCCTCGCTACTGTTCGCGGCTGACGGTGGTATTAACTGCGGAGATCATGACGAATACGACCTGTTCAACGACTACGGTATGGACTACTGGGTGAAATTTACCTCCGCAGTCCAAAAATTTGCCATTACCAAGTATAACTCCACCAGCCAACGTGCATTTCAATGTAGGATCGGCCCTGCCGCTGTATTCCACCACTTCTCACAGCGTGGTTCGTCAAGCTCCTTTGCTAGTAGCTCGGGCGATCTTGGCCTAAACGATGACGAGTGGCATCATATTTACTTTGTTCATGAGGTTTATGACTCAGGCACTAAACAGCGAGGCCGAATATTTGTTGATGGTATTCTGTATGAAATCACCCTTAACACCAACCTCCCCATTGATGCGACTACATCGCCGATCTGGATTGGTCAGGACGATAAAGACCTCAGTCAGTTCGCGGGACGCATCGCATGGCCGCGCATATGGCATGGCGAGCATGGGCATACCGAGGACTTCGCCGTTCCAACATCCTCCCCACCTCTGAGTTGAGGGCTACGCCGTTTCATCTATCAAAGTCAGATTTGGTTAAGATTTCAACCATATATTTATTCTCAATGCGAGGTATATATGACCATCTAAATGTTTCAAACTCACCATTTTCCATAAATTGACTGAGATCAATGAATAATTTTTTAATCTCCAAAATGATCGCTTCATAACGGAACATTAAATTCTGATATTCAACAAAATGCTCCTCAATATCTTTTTGGGAGAGATTTTTTGATTCCATTGCCCGATCGATTGTTTGTTTGAACCATGCATTACGTATCAACATCGATTGTGTCATTATAGTTACACGATCTTTGGTACGTTCGATAATTTTATCTTTGATATAATCTTTCATTTGATCCTCATACTATGATTGGATTAAGTATTCCGAATTCTAACACAAAATTAATAACATCATTCTCCTGATTTTTCAAGTTAAAATACAAATCAAACGTAGGATCTATCGTAAATAATTTGAATGAAAATGTACCAAATTTCCATACTTCAATATCAAGACCACGTTGGCGTAGAGTAGCATTAGTTCGTTTTGTAAACGGAATATTATCTTCATGAATAGCCGCACCTGCTGGCGTATGACTAAACCATAATAACGGTGCCCAATCCTGACTATCTTCATTATCTATGATGTCATATCTTATATCTATATCTTCAAAAATTGCATATCTAAATACACAAATTTCTTCTGACCCAACTGATATATTATCAAATTTAATTGGTACAACTGATTGAGTAATTGTTTGTTTGATACTTACTAATGGGCTCAATACTCCAAATGGTGCTCTAGCTTCCCTCAATTGATTGAAAATAGACGGAATAATTGCAAATACTTTTGTTCTAGCCAAAGTTATAGAGATAGTATCTATTAAGGTTGCATCGTTCGTTGTTAATGTTAATACAGCCAAATCTATTGGAATATCTACATCAAGTTCAATCTGGAATGATGTCAATACAAGAGTGGCAGTATCTATTTCAATTCGTTCTATTAGATTGACAACTGGAGCAGTTAGTGTAAGTGATGCAGTATCTACTGGAATATCAGTATCAAGTTCAATTACAAATGATGTCAATACAAGTGTGGCAAGATCTACCCCAACAATTTCTATTACATTTACAACTGGAGCAGTTAGTGTAAGTGATGCAGTATCTACTGGAATATCTACATCAAGTTCAATCTGGAATGATGTCAATACAAGTGTGGCAAGATCTATTTCAATTCGTTCAATTACATTGACAACTGGTGCATTTAATACCAACACCTCAGGAGTGGCATCAGCTCCTATACCTTCATTAATGAACGGTTGTTGATCCGTCAATACCAATACCTCAGGTGTAGCATCAGCACCTATACCTTCATTAATAAACGGTTGTTGAGCCGTTAAGGTAAGTGATGCAGTATCTACTGGAATATCTACATCAAGTTCAATTACAAATGATGTCAATACAAGTAATGCAGTATCTATTCGAATTGTATCAATGATTGTAACTTCATTGGTTATCAATACAAGAACTTCAGGAGTCGCATCTGCACCTATACCTTCATTGATGAATGGCTGTTGACCAGTTAATACTAATACCTCAGGAGTAGCATCAGAACCAATACCTTCATTAATGAATGGTTGTTGAGCCGTTAAGGTAAGTGTGGCAAGATCTACTGGAATATCTACATCAAGTTCAATTACAAATGATGTCAATACAAGTGTGGCAAGATCTATTTCAATAATCTCTATTACATTTATAACTGGTGCATTTAATACAAGCACTTCTGGAGTCGCATCAGCACCAATACCTTCATTAATAAATGGTTGTTGTGCCGTTAATACAAGCACCTCAGGTGTAGCGTCAGCACCAACACCTTCATTGATAAATGGTTGTTGAGCTGTTAAAGTAAGTGTAGCAAGATCAATTAATATATTCGTACTAATCTCAATTACAAATGATGTTAATGTAAGGGTAGCGGTATCTACTGGAATATCTACATCAAGTTCAATTACAAATGATGTCAATACAAGTGTGGCAATATCTACTGGAATATCAGCATCAAGTTCAATTACAAATGATGTCAATACAAGTGTGGCAAGATCTATTTCAATTCGTTCTATTACATTTACAACTGGTGCAGTTAATACAAGCACTTCTGGTGTGGCGTCAGCACCAATGCCCTCATTGATGAATGGCTGCTGTGCTGTCAATACAAGTGTGGCAAGATCTATATTTATGTTCTCTTCAACTGTGACTTCTTGATCTGTTAACGTTAATACTTCAGGAGTCGCATCTGCACCTATACCTTCATTGATGAATGGCTGTTGACCAGTTAATACTAATACCTCAGGAGTCGCATCGGCTCCAATACCCTCATTGATAAATGGTTGTTGAACCGTTAAGGTAAGTGATGCAGTATCTACTGGAATATCTACATCAAGTTCAATTACAAATGTCACTAATACCAAAGTAGCAAGATCAGGTGTAATTCGTTCTATTACATTGACAAGCGGTGCATTTAATACAAGGACTTCTGGAGTGGCGTCAGCACCAACACCTTCATTAATAAATGGCTGTAGTGCAGTTAATGTAAGCGAAGCCGTATCTATTTGAATTGTATCAATGATTGTAACGGATTGGGCAGTTAATACCAGAACTTCTGGAGTCGCATCAGCACCAATACCTTCATTAATAAATGGTTGTTGTGCCGTTAATACAAGCACCTCAGGTGTAGCATCAGCACCTATACCTTCATTAATGAATGGCTGTTGTGCAGTCAGTGTGAGTGATGCAGTATCTATTTCAATGCGTTCTATTACATTAACAGTTAGAGCAGCCAATACCAATGTAGATAATGGAATCTCAAACCGTTCAATTACATTTATTTCTAAATGATTGTATATTGAACCTGGGAAACCACCATTTATAGTTCTGTGGAATGGTCCAGCGCCTGCAGGATCATCACCTATGACAGTTGTATTATAAATCGTGTCTGGAGCACCACCATCACATAATTTACCTGATAACGAAAGCAACGCAATGGTGCCATCGGAACCTATCTCAATTCGTTCTATTACATTTACATCTTGAGCTGTTAATACAAGAACTTCTGGAGTCGCATCGACTCCAATACCCTCATTGATGAACGGTTGTTGAGCCGTTAATACCAGGACCTCAGGTGTGGCATCAGCACCAATGCCCTCATTAATGAATGGTTGTTGAGCCGTTAATGTAAGGGTTGCCAAATCTATAAATTCAATGAGTGCAACTGTAACTGCTTGGGCCGTTAATACAAGGACTTCTGGAGTGGCGTCAGCACCAACACCTTCATTGATAAACGGTTGTAGTCCAGTTAATGTGAGTGATGCAGTATCTATATTAATATTTTCTTCAACTGTGACAGTTTGATCTGTTAATACAAGTGCGGCAAGATCTATTTCAATGCGTTCAATTACATTCACTAATTGAGCTGTTAATACTAGAACTTCAGGTGTTGCGTCTGCTCCAATACCCTCATTGATAAACGGTTGTTGTGCCGTTAAGGTAAGGGTTACCAAATCCATAAATTCAATGAGTGCAACTGTAACTAATTGAGCCGTTAATACAAGGACTTCTGGAGTGGCGTCAGCACCTATACCTTCATTAATAAATGGTTGTAGTCCAGTTAAGGTAAGTGAAGCCGTATCTATATCTATAAATATACCAACACCTACTGTAGGTGCTGTCAATGTGAGTGACGCTGTGTCTACTAAAATAGTTTCTATGATTTGCCCTCAGGTTAATGGCAGCATTACCACTCGTATTATATTTATTTATACTATGACGACTGGATTGACTATTCCGAAATGTACCACAAATCTATTGGTATAATTTTCTCGATTTTTCAAATTAAAATAATAATCTCTACTTGGGTCAACTGTGAATAAGACTTGTGAAAATTCTCCAAATTCCCAAAGTTCCAGTGTAAGATTTCTTTGTTTAATTGTCAATGGATCTTTAAATCTATTTAAATCTAGCTGTAATCTTTTGCGTCTTCCCACAAATGGTTTATTGGTTTCATGAACAGTTGGACCTCCAGGTATTAGGCTAAACCAAAACATCGGAGACCAATCTTGACGTTCAGTTATAACGTCAATCTTAATATCAATATCATCATATATTCCAAATCTAAACGAACATACCTCTTCTACGCCTATAAATAAATTATCAAATACTGTTGGTATAAAAATATCTTGTTTGATTGTTACTAGTGGACTAAATGTTCCGCCTGTAGATGGATTACGGAAAGGATTTAGAATAACAGGATCTATACCAAACGATGTTAATCTTGCCTCATCCATTTGAATTGGAAGATTAAATTCAAAAACAGTCAAGGTAAGTGATGCAGTATCGATGTGTATTACACCAATGGTAATATTGACAGTTGGTGCCGTTAATACAAGCGTGGCAGTATCGACATTTATATTTTCCTCAACTGTAACTTCTTGAGCTGTTAATACTAGAACCTCAGGAGTAGCATCAGCACCAATACCTTCATTAATAAACGGTTGTTGGGCAGTTAGTGTGAGCACCGCTGTATCGACATTTATATTTTCCTCAACTGTAACTTCTTGAGCTGTTAATACTAGAACCTCAGGAGTAGCATCAGCACCAATACCTTCATTGATGAATGGTTGCTGGTCTGTTAGTACAAGTGATGCAGTATCTACATTTATATTCTCTTCAACTGTGACTTCTTGAGCAGTTAATACAAGTGATGCAGTATCGACATTAATATTCTCTTCAACTGTGACTTCTTGAGCAGTTAATACAAGTGTGGCAGTATCTACTAGAACATCAACATCAATCTCAATTGTAAATGTTGTCAATATAAGTGATGCAAGATCAATTATAATATCTACATCTATTATAACTTCTAGAGCAGTTAATATTAGAACTTCTGGTGTTGCATCGGCACCTATACCTTCATTGATGAATGGCTGCTGGGCCGTTAATACAAGTGTGGCAAGATCTACTTCAATTCGTTCTATTACATTGACAAGTGGTGCATTTAATACCAAGACCTCAGGTGTGGCATCAGAACCAATACCTTCATTGATAAACGGTTGCTGAGCTGTTAATACAAGTGTGGCAGTATCTATTGGAACTGTGTCTATTATTGTAACTGCAAATGCAGTTAATACCAAGACCTCAGGAGTGGCATCAGAACCAATACCTTCATTAATAAACGGTTGTTGACTAGTTAATACCAATACCTCAGGCGTGGCGTCTGCACCAATACCCTCATTGATAAATGGTTGTTGGGCAGTTAATACCAGAACTTCTGGAGTCGCATCAGCACCAATACCTTCATTAATAAATGGTTGTTGGGCAGTTAATACAAGAACTTCTGGAGTAGCATCAGCACCAATGCCCTCATTAATGAATGGTTGTTGTGCCGTTAAGGTAAGTGAAGCTGCGTCTATATTTACGAATTCTCCAACATTGACATCTAAAGCAGTTAATACCAAGACCTCAGGAGTAGCATCAGAACCAATACCTTCATTAATAAATGGCTGCTGGGCCGTTAATACAAGGACTTCAGGTGTGGCGTCTGCACCAATACCTTCATTGATGAATGGCTGTTGTGCAGTTAACGTAAGGGTGGCTGTATCTATTGCAATAAGACAAATAACTGTTACAGTTGGAGCAGTTAATACCAAAACTTCTGGTGTCGCATCAGCACCTATACCTTCATTAATAAACGGTTGTTGAGCCGTTAATACAAGAGTAGCGGTTGATACATTAATATCTAGATCTATATCTGGAACAAATGATGTCAATGTCAATGATGCAGTATCTACTCGAACTGTATCTATTATTGTCACTTCATTGGCAATTAATACAAGAGCGGCCGTATCTACTTCAATTCGTTCAATTACATTTACATCTTGAGCCGTTAATATCAATATAGCTAGATCAGGTGTAATTCGTTCAATTACATTTACATCTTGAGCTGTTAATAAAAGAACTTCTGGAGTAGCATCAGCACCAATACCTTCATTGATGAATGGCTGTTGTGCCGTCAGTATGAGTGTGGCAGTATCTATCTCAATTCGTTCAATTACATTTACAAGTTGAGCTGTTAACGTAAGGGTAGCAGTATCTATTCGAACTGTATCTATTATTGTAACTGCAAATGCAGTTAATACCAATACCTCAGGCGTGGCGTCTGCACCAATACCCTCATTGATGAATGGTTGTTGACTGGTTAATACCAATACCTCAGGCGTGGCGTCTGCTCCTATACCTTCATTAATGAATGGCTGCTGGGCAGTTAATGTGAGTGTGGCAAGATCAATTCGAACTGTGTCTATTATTGTAACTTCTTGAGCCGTTAATACAAGTACCTCAGGTGTGGCATCTGCTCCAATACCCTCATTGATGAATGGCTGTTGACCAGTTAATACTAATACCTCAGGTGTTGCATCTGAACCAATACCCTCATTGATGAATGGCTGTTGACCAGTTAATACAAGTACCTCAGGTGTAGCATCTGCTCCAATACCCTCATTGATAAACGGTTGTTGACCAGTTAATACCAATACCTCAGGTGTAGCATCTGCTCCAATACCTTCATTGATGAATGGCTGTTGACCTGTTAATATCAGTGAAGCGGTGTCTATATTAATATTTTCTTCAACTGTAACATCTTGAGCCGTTAATACCAATACCTCAGGTGTGGCATCTGCTCCAATACCCTCATTAATAAACGGCTGTTGGGCAGTTAATACTAATACTTCAGGTGTGGCATCTGCTCCAATACCCTCATTGAGAAACGGCTGTTGACTAGTTAATACAAGAACCTCAGGAGTAGCATCTGCTCCAATACCTTCATTGATGAATGGTTGTTGAGATGTTAATGTAAGTGATGCCGTATCTACTGCGATTATCTCTACACCGAAAGTAGTTTCAAAAGTAGTTAATACCAATACCTCAGGTGTAGCATCGGCACCAATGCCTTCATTGATGAATGGCTGTTGAGCTGTTAATACTAATACTTCAGGTGTGGCATCAGCACCAATACCTTCATTAATAAACGGTTGCTGAGCCGTTAGTGTCAGAGAAGCAGTATCTACATTTATATTTTCTTCAACTGTAACATCTTGAGCCGTTAAT
>SDBT01011118.1_pt1 | contig 14504 bp, 15 predicted proteins | sample 2277101 | NCBI WGS metagenome assembly SDBT01 (sample SAMN10404973, study PRJNA504765) | marine sediment metagenome | isolation source: marine sediment core GS10_PC15, 103 cmbsf | place: Arctic Ocean: Southern Knipovich Ridge | collected 2010
CGTCAGTGAACCTGTCATACTGCCGCTAGTATTGTCAGCTACAAGTAACCACTCAGCAAGATCTCCAGTAGCACCAGAAGTAGGATCAATCGTTCCAGTTGTTGCTAACTTCAACCCTGTACCGCTAAAGGCTGACTCGACCATTTCAAACGTCTGTAAGTCTGAAGTGATCCCAGAATTGACACGCGCAAAATGACCAGCAACACTATTGAGAGTACGGAAACCGTAGCCGCCTGCTACATCCATTGCTGCCTGCACATCTATTTGGCAACGATAATCACCGGAGGGCCAATCACTATCTCCGGGCTTCCCAGCAACAGTTACCCAAACATGAGTATTTTCAGCCGAACTTGTAGCTATCGAGGAACCTTGGTTTGTAGAAGATGCAATATCAGTTTCATTAGCATCAAACTCGTTGTCGGCTGTATGAATTCCGTTTGCTTGTGCACTATCATAAAGGAAGAATGTTTTAGTACCCTTGGGCTTACTATATTTTCCTTGTTTTCTTTGAATCTTGACCTGACCATTGTTATCTAATTCTGAAGGATCTAAGTGCTGTCCCCAATCTCTCCATTCTTCAAAGTGCTGTTTCTTCTCATGAGCCTTAGAATTTTCAGCACTAATCCAAATACCATGACGAGTAATTGCTTCCGCTGGCGGTACGAACTCTGACCAAGGTCTGACAACAGTATGCTGAACCGGCGCGGAAAATCTATCCATATCTTCGGTATAAACAACCCGAAACTGACGTGTGTTAATAGCTCCTCCGAACTTTGGGTCTGGAGCTAGAGGAAAAATGTTCCACACTACACCCCACTTAAACGGATGATCATTAGGATCATCATTCCACTCCGTTACGCGGATACCACCACTTCCGTCATTAAGGTCCTCGACTGCATAATGATCTGCACCACCAAATTGAACTCCCTGCACACATAGGTCTTGTATCCAACCGGGAGAATCATCAAGCACCTCTCTACCAACGGGCGCAGGTTTCGATGGCGTGGATGCCCATTCAGATGAGTCCATTTCTTCCCAATCTTGAGGATTCATACGAGACCACTGTATACAGAGTTTCATTACCGTATTACATCACTCCTGGGTTCATTCCTGGACGGAAATCGTCATAGTATCCAGACGGGTATCCACCAGCAGGAGAATCAACAGCGATACCACTATAAATTCGCATCTGCGCTCTGTCAGCGGCAACGATCGTTCCATCAGGAACAGCTGGCATCCGCATCCAAGGTAGTCCTGCACCCCATACACTTCTTCTCTTGTTCTCAGTGTTTATATCCCCAACAGCAGCAGCTCTAGCGAACAAAGGCAAGAGAGTATAGCTCCGTGGCAGCATTTGGGGGTGAGTTGCTCTTATTGGAGTACCGAAAACAGGCAAAGAAATTCCAGCATACCCTCGATCTACAAGAGTGTTTATGTGGGGAAATTCACAGTCCCAATAATGGACTAATCTATTCGGACGAATTTGATCTGGGCGATTACCTCGGGCTAAATCTCTAGCCTCAGCTCCATTTAAGGCTACATCCCAAACCCCCACCTCGGCAATATCGCCGTTCCAAAAACCTCCGATAGAAGTGGTTTCGCTCGCTCCTAGAAGTGTTGCACTCTGACTACCTTCCCAAGTTACGGATTCTGTATCATCTATCCGTCCCGCCAAATCTCCATTCAATATGACCGTTCTAGAGATATTAGAGCGGAGAATTATAATTCCATGATTCCAAACACCATTTGTGAAGGTATTGGTGGTAGCTGCGCTCGTAGATCCAGTACCGATAACGTCTACATTTAGCACACCTCCAGCCTCCGCTGTTCTAATATGTACACGATCAAAATTTCCCACTTCAAATAAGCCAAATATTGCTTGTGCGGTGGGGCCACTAGCATCTCGAATAAACCAGAGTGAGATAGTCATGGGCCATCTTAGGTGCGGGGATATAGTTGGACTCCGAAAATAGTCCGTCGATGCATCAAATCTGATAGCCATCTAAGCAACATCCCCGATGATTGGAGTAGCAACGACCATCATGTTCACATCATCAGTATGGAAAGTTGCTCCAGAGTTGTTTACAACCACTATAGTTCCGTAGCGTTCTGGGGTTTGCAAGGTTTTTATATGGGCTGTCTGCGGCAACTGATCGTTAGAACAGATCATCGACCCTAGATATTTGAGTAACGCCAACCCTTCAGCTAATTCTGGGGTTCCGCCAGTATAAGCGGCATCTGCTCCAGTAAGATTACCTGGATTTCCTGTTCCTGCCGTTGATACAGGGGACCAACCTATATAAATGTCAATAGGTTCTCCAGTTACAGCAACCCCTGTCTCGATGGTCGTCATAAACGACCACCACAGCCCTCTGTTGACTCCGAAATCAGCCTTAGCTCCTTCTCTGGCCGCTGTGTCAACCACACCGTTTAAGGTAAGTTGCCTGGCAGTAAATCCGGCAACTTCGAGATCTCCAACAGTCACGTCGGGTCCGTAGTCTCCCGCATGATCTCCCCAAATTTGTTGGACACCTACTTCTAGTGTTATGTCGCTCATCTATGCCCCCGGCCTGTCTGGGTCGTCGTCTGCGAACACGCCGTCGCCAGTGACGGTCGAGACTGGTGGGTTTACGAGTTGGTTAATCGCTGCTTTGGAAATTTGTTTGACCGCCGCTCGCACAACACTAAGAGCTACCTCATCGTCGTCATCCCCCAAGAACTGATCGGCTGGTTTGCCCTCTACCTCGGATAAATCCCGAAGGGCCTGGATTGTAGAAGCTGCAAAACCTTGGGCCTGAATCCATGCCCTGACCGCTGGCTTGTGGACCGGGACCATTGACCGTTGGGCGGTATAGGTTTGAATCCTGGATTCCTGCTGCGCGGTGAGACTTTCACTGGCTATGGCATCCAGGAAATCATCGACGGATATAGGTCGCCAACGTCTCGGTAGCGTTCCATCCCCAGTATTGAGCCTCTTGCGGATCACCCCGTTGCTACCTTCAACAACGTCATCGTTAAAGCTGGGATCGCTTTCAAGAAAGGTTATAAGTGCTGCTAGGTCAATCATGGTTCCACCAAAGTGGTTACTGTTTCTACCAAAATCCTATAGTAATCTCCTGTGCTGGTGTCATACGTTGCCAACATTTCGATGATTCCAACCGGCCAATTAGCCAAGGTCAGACCTGTGGGAAGGCTGTCATCGGTTAAAACTGAAGCGTCTGGATCTACCAAACTGAATTGCATAAAACTGTGATTTGAATTTGTTGGATCGCCATTAAAAGCAGCATCAACAGGAAAGTTGATTCCTCTCAAGGAAACAGTCAATGTATCCTCCGAAGCTAGATTCCTGGTGAGGGCCAAAAGCGTGAATCGCGTGGCAGGTTGCCAGGTATTCCCTTCAACGGTAAAAGTCAGAGTGTCCGGTGCTGAGTGGAAGCGATAGTCTCCTATTGTTGAATCAGCATCTCTATCTGTGGCTGTCGTGGTGTAGAAGAATGATCCCGTGACGGCGTCCCCGACTTCAATAGCTGCCGGGAGGTGGCCCCCCGCGTCTTTTATGTCCGTCACAACCCCAGTAAACTGCATGGTTAAAGAGTTTGCGCTCACTACAACGGTAACAACCGCAGGGGTAGCAATTAAATCGCTTGAAGAGATCGTTATTGCAGAGGCGGGAACCGTGAAGGTGATATTTTCGTTGCTGGTGATATTGTAAGAAGCTGCCGCAGACAAGGTGATCGTTACTATCGTGTTACTTGTGCGAACTACGGCAGTTACAGGTAATGTGCTTGAGTTGTCCCTAACCTCAACATTCCATCCCGCTGCTTCGGATTGAGCTGAGTCCAAACCGTCGATGATATTCTGGCGTTGGGCATTAAAAGTCGCTCCCGCCGTTACCCATGTATCGACTGAAAGTGTGGCTATTATGATCTGCCCACCAGATACAATTTCAGCTTCGGTGGCGCCGTCTGCTAAGGTCCCAGTAAGAAGAACACCGTTGTAAACAAATGACCCCATTTCCCAAACTGATCCTTGGTCAAATACACTGACGGTACTAGGTGGAATAGCCGATCCATTTGGATCTAAAGCATCATCGAAGTTCTCAGAAAAAGGCTCTCCAGTATCTTCAGTTAAGGTTTCACCAGCATCTATGGCAAGAGAGCCGGCATTGAGTCTGAAGTCGAACCAAGTGGCTGGACTAGACTCAACAAAGGGATTATCAGTATTCTGTATATTGGGTGAATCATTGTATGCTGTGTAGTCATCACCCCCATCACCTGAGTGATCTCCATCGTCATCAGGACAAGTAAAGCCGCTTCCATAATAGTTGTTCAACACGGTGTTATTTACTGGAAAAAAGATGTCACCAGCTGTGTCAGTTCCAAGGTCACACGCCCGATTGTTATCGAAGATGTTGTTCTTGACGATGTTATCGTGGGAAGTGTCTCTGAACATCAGGATGCCAGTCGAATTACCTGTAATGGTATTGCCATATACCTGGCAAAACCCACAGGCTAACAAGATGCCCCACAGGTTAGCTGAACCACCTTCGATCACGTTGTAACGGATGATCCAATATTCGGGCTGTATGTACGCATGAATCGCAGCGCCGCCGATATTAGCACCGAAACGGTTATATTCAACGATAGACTCGTCGCCAGCAACTCCCACGTTTCCCAGATAAATAGCGTGATCTTGAGGGTCCCCGTAACCGTCCGTCTGATTACCTCCGATGTTGAAGAAGTAGTTGTTCTTTATCGTCCAATGAAAAGCCGTACCCTTCATAGCCGTGTGAGCAAACTCGGAGAATGTGCAATTCTCTACTGTTAACCTGCCAGTCGCCTCCTCACCAGCAGAGCTACGAAGGGCAGTACCAGAGAAATCATCAAACAGCTCCTCGGTTACAGGACGCACACCTATAAAGATCAATCCGCTAAAAGTGAGATTGTCACAGGTGGAACCAAGCACGAAAATATCAGTGTCCCAGAGGTCTGCCTGGATCGTGACGGACTCGCTATTGTAATTTTGAAGGGTTGTCGTCATTGTGGAAGCACAGCTGTCACCATTAATATCCATTCGTTCAGTGGTGTAGGTCCCTGCTCGAATGAGAATGGTGTCACCAGCAACAAGCGGTGCCCTGACCGCGCCATCAACTGTGGTATAGGCATCGCCATCGGAGCCATCACAGGCTCTATTGGCAATCGAGTAGTCGCTTGATGTGCAGTTGCTCCCTAGATCACCGTCAACGTAGTAGGTGGCCCCTAGAACAGGAGAACTGAGAAGGAACAGGAAAAGCAATAACTTCTTCATGGCGCGAACCTCAACTGTCCAGGTGGATCTTGCTCGATACAGACTTCGTTAGAGTGCAAGCTTTCTATGCCAGAGGAATTGATTGCTGTAGCTACATAGCAGTCGCCCATCGTCCATGAAGTGTCCTTGAAAGTGAGAGCAGTAATGGGGTCAGAGTTGACGAGGATATAAGGTCCACCTATCTGGCCTTTATAGATATTATAGCTTGCAGCATTCGAGGCTGCATCCCAATACAAATCACCGTTCCACCCTGGTATGGGGGTAATGACGAACTGAGACAGAAGAAGGATTAAACCAAAATTAAGCATGATGTTCCATCACTTCCTTATAACTTCTGTGCAGTTCCTTCTAAACTGTATCCAGTTCGTTCGCCTCTCTTAATTGACTCCAACAATTCATTATCGAGGACTTTGGTCACGAGGACCCAAGAACCTTTCGTAACTTGTTCTTTGTCCATACTATCACCAGCACCATCTCCATATGTGAAATCACATGGAGCGATGAAGCTCTCCACAACCTCTACTTCTGGATTGTTTTCCTTGTGATCGATGTTCATTATAGAGTGGGGAAGGAAATTGTGAGCTGCAAATTCAATCTCTTCTTTAGAAGTGTGGTCGCCATGAGTATCTTTAATGTCGGGCGCGTACACGATACCATAAATGAGACCTCTATCAATGTTTGCTTTGAAGATGTCAACATCTATCTTAATGGCCTCAGTTGGTGTCTTGAGTTTCTTTTTCTTTCCACCTGTACCATGCGCGGATGCAAAAGTATCTTCATGCACATCGCCGGGGGTTACATCCTTCTTAACACATACGATGGCTTTTATACCACTTCCACCAAAGGATATAGTTTTAGGAGTCGAGCCGCATCCGTTTGGGTCAAACTGCCGGAATCTATGAAAATTTGCGGGAGAGTCACTTTTCCCGGATTCTTTATTATGAGATTTGAGCCAAGTTCTGGCCTCTGATATGGAGAACTTGTCTTTTGGGAAGAGGATACTCTGGGCAACTGTCCCTGCTTTTTCGATCTCATTGAATTCCTTTTCCGTGGTGAAACCTTCTACATTCTTTGAAACTCTGAAGAACGCAATAATTCCTTTGAAGACTGGTCTGCCTGCAAACGCCCAAGGGACTCCTATTCCGACCCTCACATTCAAGACCGTGTTCTTTTGATTATCAACGAGAGTTACGGCTTGGTCCTGAGCTTGGTCTGTGGTAGTGTTTTCGTCCAGAAGTTCAAAATCAACACTCACTCCGTTCTTTCCACCACGAACAATAAATAGACCGTATCTTCCTACCAGTTCATGAAAGTCGGAAGATACTTCTTCGGGCAGGGAAAATCCTAAGTTGAGGATCGTGTTTCCTTTGACTGCATAATACTTCGGAAAGCGTTCGGACTCTATGAGGGATTTGCGAGTCTCGGCATCCTCTGTCTCATTGCCTGTAATGGTTGTATGCAATGCATGTCCATCGCCAGCGGCGAGCCAACCAAAAATAGCGTCTCTAGCTTTAGTAACCTGATTTTCCATTACTAGCCTCTGATTCCACTGATTGCAATTTCGCCCGTTGCTGCATCACCTTCAACGAACGCACAACGAATCCAACGATAGGAATCAAGTGCTGATATAAGAGTCACAGCAGAAGCAACAAGCTCCTGAAAATTCTGTGGAGCCTTTGAACCGTCCTCATCATTTGTGCCCAGGATCGTCCAACGTCCTGTACCTGTTGTTTTTCCACTCACGGTGATATTCTTGTAACCACCCATCTTATAATCAATATTAATGGTAGCTATTTCACTGCGAAAGTCGTGAAACACCTTTGGTGAATTTGTTGGTAAAACTATTCCCATCTTATTTTACTCCTTGAGTCGTAGGTTGCCCAGCTGGCTTTGGTTCGGTCTTGGGAACTTTGGGAAAATTTGGATTCGTAGGTGGCTCAGATAACTTGCCATCGCGATTCCCATTATCATTACTACTTTTTGGTTCGCGTATAGAGATCCTAGTCCTCCGTAACTGAGGCTCTTTGAAGCCACCGATCCTCTTTAAGTCCGCTGCGATCTCTTCACCACCAAGATCGAAACCAGCATCACTAACATTCTTCACATAGTCACCAACCTCTTCAAGGCTTGGCGCAGAAATCTTACCCGGCACTAGTTCAGGATTCTTACCATCTTTGACAAGGCCAGCGAATTCTGGGTTCCTTTTAAAGAGTTCTGGGACCGCGAACATATTCAGAGTTTCTGCAATACCGATCATATAGCCTTGTGCAGCAACTAAGAAGAAGTCGTCTGTGTGTGTCTTGCTTAGCGCAAAAGATCCGACTCGGTCCGCGCCTAACATAATCGCCTGAGTGAGAGTCGTCATTGCGATACGTTTATCGTACCGATTGATAACTTTGTCGATGTCGAACTGTCGGCGTGTTGCATTTCCAGCTCCTAATACTTCAATCTCCCACCCAGGCGGCAGAAACACTCCATCTTGCTCGTCTCTTCTCAATGCATAGAGGAGATTCTGAACTGCGGATTTGACACCTGAGTTCTCCTCTGAGTCTATATCGAAACCCTCAGGCGGTTTCACAACAGGCATTCCGATTAGATCTCGCTCGATCCCGATGGCTTCAATTTCTTCGATGTTCTTTTTTATGAACCAGGGTCGGTACGAATTACGAAGTGCTGAACGACCTTCAGGGTTGTTTCCGATCTTCCGTGTCCTGAACAGGAGTGACTTACTGATGGGAATATACTTCAGATCGAACGAAGGGGCCGGATTTTGAATCATCCCCTGAATTCCGCCATTGTCATCTAAGTCCCATTGGTGGAGAGAAGTTTGAAGCCTTAGTGCTATCTTTCTCCACCCGATTCTTCCATCGTCAAATTTACTCTTCCGCTTTGGATCGCGGACATCACCTTTCCGCATCTTGTAGACAACTTCCATCCAAGACCAACCATATGAGAAGTAGGTTAGGATTTCAGTTATCATATCGTCCCAAGTATGGGACATGTCGTTCATACATTGCTCAAGATGCTCGGAAGCTCGCATATCAAGCTGAGAATTTCCTTTGGGCTCAATGAACCATGTGGCCTTCCTAATGGTCTGCTCCATGATGGAGAGGGATGCACCAATCACAGCATCGTTATCGCTCATTTCCCTGTAGGCAGCAATGCCCTGGCGGCCTCGAAGGGATGTGAGGAATTCCTGATGAATTAGACCGCCGAAGTGACGTAAGCCAGAACGTCCTAACTCAAGAAAATCTGCACTCTTCTTATTTTGCTTTGCTGGAAAATCAATTACTGATGATCCCATGATTATTTTCGTCAACTAAAATCGGAGTGAAGTGCGCTGCACCTGTCAACACCTGCGCCCAAACTGGAGGATTTTCCACTAACGCAGATGGTAAGCAACCAAAGGGATGAAATCCCGATACAGCGCACACTTAAAAAATCCTATGCGACGCGAATACCCAAGACATAAACGGTACAAGAAACGTCGTTACCACCACCTGATCCCTTTACCCAAGTAACTCGTAAGGCACCTGCAGCGGCGATCTCTGCATTGGCATCGTTTATCTCAGTGGCCCGAGTGATACCTGTATCATTGAGAAGGCCAATCGCCATATCGTCCGTGATAGCACTTGCACCCGCTCCAACTGTGATAAGATCCTCAGTCGCGTGACCATCGGCAACAGTCTTCTGAACCCACACATCAATGATTCTTGTTTTGTGATCAAGTGTAATCTCACGGTTGCCACTGGCAGCATCGACAATGTCCAATCGATGAAGGACCGGAAGACCTCCAACCAGATTGTCATCTGCAACAAGTGCGGCTACGAGGCCAGTAAGTGATGCAAGTGCAATCTTTGCTTCCGTCACATTCAGAGCAGCGAGTTTGGCCGTGGTTACTGCAAGGGCTGCAATCTCAGCTGTTCCGATAGAACCAGTATCACCGATAATGTCGCCCTGGATGCCGCCGACTGCAACGACTTTTTGATAAAATTTGATTATGCCCATCTTCTTTGCTCCTCCTAATGCTGTGCCGTGATTATTACTTATAGGATGTTGATATACGGAATCCGTACTTTGACTTCCAGGTTGGATTATGCAGACAATGACTACAACCCTCAAGAGGATTATACCACTTACCACACTGCATACATTTGATTAGTCGAGCCTTAAATTGTGAAATGATTCCTCTTTATGGGTTTGTACCTCGACGCGCCAACTGCACCCATAACAGAAGGTACTGGAGACCCTTTTTTCTCTGTATTATCTAAGTTTTGATCTACGCGCCCGAAGAAGGTATTGTGTACTTGTCCACCAAGGTGGGGCTGGTGCCTAGTAGCATCAACAACTTCACTGAGACCTACACCTGCTCCCACACCAAAATATTGGTCACTTACTTTAATTGGTGTATGTACCAGGGGGAAGAAGTTGAGGGCGAAAGCGTCTGCATCATTTGGTGAACGTCCGAGTGTAGACTTGATGGTGTCTTTGGACTGAACTTTTATTTTCGTGTCGCGTTGATCCCATCCATAAGTAATGGTGGTTAGTTCTTCATCGAGGAGGTCTGTCGGCATCGGGATACTTACCAAGTCGATGAAGGCACGAAGATTCCAGAAAAGCTCAGACCTCAAATTATAATATTTGTCTTCTTCTTTTGCTTTTTCACCGACAGTAACAGGATAGAGGCCACTTGTAGGAAGTTTCGGTTCTCTCTGCAAATAGAGTTCCCGCGTCTTATCGTAGACACCAGATCCTATTCCGATGATGTCGATGCTGTAGTGATCAGGTTTATGGAGGTCAACAAGATCCATTCCAATTTTCGCAACTTGCATCGTGTCCATGCCACGAACAACCTTCCTATCTATAATGGTCCACCCGCGCCTTACATAGAAGACAGATGAGTCTCCACCGTAGCGGGCTGGATCACATGAAAGGAAGACCTGACCACCCTCTTGTGGAGGTCTTACATGAGCCTCATATACTTGCTCAGGTGTTAGGAGTGCTTCAGTTTCTGAAAGAGGTGGAAGGCCAAGTACCTTAACTCTATAGAAATCTGATGAACGTCCATAGATCTCTAGGGCGCGTTTGATGTGGATGGGATCTGTGTGCTTAGCTTCTTCGCAGGACACGTGTCGGATCTTGAATGTTCCACCGTGCTCGACACTCAGTCGCTTGTCGGTTATGGTACGGTAGAAATAGCCTGACCTTCTTGTAGGATTCGATGTGAGGATTACATATGCGCCGGGGGTCGTAATGGCACCATCAACAGCATTCATAATCTGATCAGGTATACCAGAAGCTTCGTCTACCACAAAGAGTAGGTTGTCAGCATGGAATCCTTGAAGGGCCTCTGCAGAAATCTTTCCAGGCTGTGGACGACTTGTACGAGCTACTGCAAACCACTCTTCCTCGTGTCCCTTAAATGTGATTTTTTTCTGTGTCCATCTAAAGCTTTCTCGCAGTAGATCAGAATGACGCTGCCACTTTGCAAGTTCCGCCCACAGGACATCGAAGAGCTGATGTCCTGTGGGCGCGGTGCACGGCACTTTAGGAAACGGACGTGTAGAGAGGAAGAACCATATGAGGACTGAGAGGAGAGCAGTTTTACCAACACCTGTTCCGGTGCCGATGGCGAGAAACTTATATTTGATGAAGTCAGCCATTGCCTCAGCTTGCCAATCATCAGGCTCAAACCCAATGATATCGCGAGCCCATTGTTCAGGCTCAAATACATACTGAGATTGTTTTTCTAAGAATTCTTGAAGCTGAGCAGCGTTCATATGTGAGGTCAGACTCCCAATGAATCAAGTATGTTTAAGAGGGGCGAGTTGTCATCTTCCGGTTCATCCGCAGGGAAAGGCGCATCCTTTTTTTCTGTAGACTTCGCCTTCTCTTCATACGGCGTATCTTCTCCAACTTCAACCGCTGACGTCTCGATTGCTTCTTCATATCCTGGTGTGACATTCTTAACTTCTGATCCATTTCCACTACCGTTGCCATTTCCGTTTGTAGTTTCTTCTGCTTCAGAGGATTCTCTCCGTTGCATGGCAATTTTGAAAGCATCCTGAATAACCTTAGCGAAAGGTGTCATGCCTTCATCTTCTACAGTCCGCCGCTTTTTGTCTAGTTCAAGAATATCTTTCGCACAATCACGTCTGAGCCTCGCACCAACCTTCTTACTTCCCATTATGCCAGTGATTACTTCCAAGGCAGCGGGCTGCAACTCTTTAACCTTTGCAGTGATGTCTCCACGGCTCTCCTTGAGAGACTCGAAGACTTCATCCTCCATCTTCCGCAGCTCAGATTTGAACAGAGGAGAGTTAACTATAACGGAGAGACGAGACTGATCCATCTCAAGGTCAGTTGCAATACGCACCTGCGTCTGGCCCGTGATCAATCGGTACATTATTTGTCTATGGCGCGGACGGATGAATGTTAGGGCTTGCTCTGGGATAGCTCCAGTTGGAATCCGGCCCATACTAATTGCCCACTTCCCTACGAATTATGAGTCTGTTTTTGTTCAAGATTACCCCCATTATAAGGTATAATATAGGCATCTGTCAATTATTTTCTTGGATATAATCTTATCCTACCACGTATCTCTAATCCCTTCTATCACTTATGGGGAATCTCTAGCACAAGATAGATGTAAAATCTGTATGCAAAGGAGATCATACAGATGTAGTGCAAGATGCACTTGTAATGGGGATAGGAAGTGTAACATAGTGTAAAGATATGGTGTGTGTGAGATACGACCGAACCACCGTAACATTTGCAGTACGTACACAATTCTGATGCAATGCAAGTGTGATGCAACTGCAATGAATATGCAATGCGTATGGTATGATACTACAATGTGTATCATATTGGGATGCAATGCAAGAGGATTGTACCTGCACTCCGTATGATGTGCAGGTACAATCCAATATGCTAATTCATTTTGTACGTCACCCCCTTTCTAAGTTCGTGCGCTCGTCCTGATTTTTCCGAATATCAGCAAGAATGGATTCTCGCAATTGGTATGAGTACAGAGTGCGGGCAATTTGTTCAATTCCCTCGATGGTCAAACGTTGGCAAGCTACTTGTTTCCACAGTGACGTTTGAACATATCCACAGCCTGAACATTCACGATGGATATGGTAGAAGTCTACTTGAGTATTCTTTAGTTCACTTCCTGGATTAATCCAGAACTTCTTCACTTGTGCAGTCTGGAACCCACAGCGTATACAGTGAACTGGTTCACGTTCCCTTGTATGGTCAAAAGACTGCACAAGCAAACGATGGTACTCTGCGCGGTATTGTGATCGCATAGTGGTGATTCTCATGTTACTTTTTCCTTTCAAGATATAAAACAAAGTAGGGGGACCAGTCTCCACCAGTCCCCCCGGTTGCTAACGTTTATTTTCTCTTTAGACTCTTGTGAGCTTTCGCTCTTTTTTCTCCCCTCACTTTGAGGATTGAAAGTTTAAGCTCTAGCTCTTTAGAATCTTTCGGAGAAAGTGAGCGAATCCGTTCCAGTAACGTCAGTTTCAGCATTATGCGGAAAGTTTCGCGTCTGCAAGCTCTTTCCGTTTCTTGTCCAGTTGAACGTCACGAACTCCGTACAGTTCAACAGCTTCAATGTCACGGGCCAACATACGGTCAGCAACATCAAAGTTATGATCTGCCAGAGCTTTCAACCATGCGTCACGCATAGTCTTTTCAACGTTCGGAGCGCGTGTAGCATTTGCGTTTGCTTGGTTTTTCGTTTCCGTTTGCAGTTTCCCAATTGCCAAAGCAATTATCTCCTGCAACAACTTTGCACCAGTCACTCCAAAAACAAACCCGATGATTTCCTTCATCTGCTTTTCAGAGATGTCTCTGTTAGGCAGTTGAATATCCACCTTGTGTTTGCCGTCGAAATGATACTGGGGAAAAGTAGGCTCTTCTGTTTTCAGAAAATCCTGAACTTTCAACCAAACAGCTTCTGTTCTAGTTTTCTCAGTCATGTGATTTTTTCTCCTGAAGATATAAACGTTAAGTAGATACCGAAATAGTATCTACTAAGCTATTTACAAGCGCGTGGACCGTATCTGAACTAAGGTTTAACCTGCTACATCCGAATGTTATGGCAGACCGTTTCAGACCGTGTCTTGCTTGCTAGAACGATCACTCCGAGTCCGGCCCGTATCGTCCCGCTTTAAGTCTCTTTTATATTCCCTGTGGAAAGGTTTAGGGAAGAGACTAAATTGTTTTAGGGCTATCGCCCGAACCTCCTTTATAAACTGTATTTACTAAACTTTCCATGTATACAGATTACAGGAAAGGAAAGACGAGATCAAACGGAAAATAAAAAGGTATAAGGAAGTATATATAAGAGATCCTGATAAGATACTGAAAACAAAGAAGATACAGGTGATGAAAAGAAATAAAAATAAATATCATCTTTTTTTCAAAAAGTGTAGAAAAGGTGAATAGATACGAGTTAATTGTTGGCATAGTCGTTATGCACGTTTTTACCGTGTCAAGCGTTTTTCCCGTTACATACTGAAAACAAAGAAGATACGAGTTTTTAGTCCATACGAGTTGTATATGCAACTATCGTAAATACCTACGGATAAACGACATTTCCGACATATGAAAGAAAAGTAACAAATAGGCTGCCAGTGGTACCAATCTTGCAATGGAAAATAATATCGTGATAATCACCGAATGGCACAGACATTGCAATGATTTAGATATACTCAAAGTGAGTATAAGTCCCCAGACTATTTGCATTGCAGATTCATTGCAGATGCATTGTATTTACATTGCAAGTACAATGCATATGCATTTCATGTGCATTGCAGATGCATTGTGTATGCATTGCAAGTAAAATGCAAATAAAATGCAAAAGATATGCAATGCATCTGCATTTCTTTTGCATTGCAGACGCAACGTGCATTGCAGGTGCAATGAGTAGTAGTCCTATTCTTATTGTCCTATTTTTTTCTATCCGGCCTCATACTATCATGGTCCTATTGTATCGAGGTAACTTACTATGGTGTGAATCTTCTAGCATAGTATGATGGTCCTATTGTATCGTGGACCTTTACTATTTCTTTGAAAGGGCCATCATACTATGGCTCCTATCTTTTCTTACTCATTTTTACTGCGATGACTACATAATGTGAGGCCGGGGTTTAAATGCGTCCTATGTTTTCCGTCCCGTGTAAATT